>Ga0224555_1000307_pt1 | contig 74514 bp, 72 predicted proteins | sample 714S23034metaG_FD_180687 | JGI IMG/M metagenome (GOLD analysis project Ga0224555, IMG submission 180687) | Peat soil microbial communities from Stordalen Mire, Sweden - 717 S2 30-34 | ecosystem: Environmental > Terrestrial > Soil > Wetlands > Peat | place: Sweden: Norrbotten County, Stordalen... | reverse complement strand
TGACGGCCTCGGAGCCGGTGGCCACCCCGGAGGATTTTGACAGGCTGCCGGTAACCGGAACGTTACCTTCTGTAATACGGGCATACTTGCGGATAGTCTTGCGATCCACGCGCACTTTGCGCTTGATCTCGCGCTGACTGACTCCATTGGCAAGTAGTGTAATTATCGCTGTTTTCTTGTTCGGTTGCAAAACGTTCATCCTTTCTCATCCTCCCATGTTCTGTTGATAAATGGGAGTTTGTAACGTTCTGCTGACCGCTTGTGAAGTCGTTTTACAAAGCCTGCTTTTCAGACTTCAAAAACAACCGTCGCGTGGGGGATTTTCAAGTGGCCACAGGTGGGGGATTTTGGGTGGCCACCCGGGACATGTGGCATAGATAGCCTTGATGTTGGTTTTTATGTTGAATGGGGTTCAAATTGGGATGAGCTAAAGAAAGAATTTGATGATCATAAATCAGATGCTCAAGGAACAGAAGGAAAGCTTATTAATAAATCCGGTGTGCGACCGCATATGTTTTATGCTGGCGGTAAAGCTCCCAATTATCGTTATCACGTCAAATTTCCTGAATATCATTGTTTTATAGCCATATCTAAATCAACAAAACAAAGCCCTAATGTTTACGTTTCTTTTACTTCAGAAGCTATTCACTGGGAATTATCAGAAATTGAATTGATTGAACTGGTTAATCAGGACGTCGAATCTTTAGGGGGTTCTGTTATTCAACATAAAATCAGCCGGTGTGATCTGTATGCGGATTATAGAATTCCCGGGGGATTGAATTTAGAATTTTTGAGAAGCCATATGGTGGGAAAAGCACAGCATACATCACAGTTCATGAACGGAGATTTATTAGAGACATTCTATGCTGGCAATAAAAGCTCACCTATTCAGTTGCGAATTTATGACAAGGAAAAAGAAATCAAGAAAAAAGGAACTGAGGAAAGATGGCTTCTCATCTGGTTTGTTGATGATTCTAAAGATGTGTGGCGGATTGAATTTCAAATTAGAAGACCGGTTTTAAAACAATATCGAATTAATTCTATCAATGATCTCCGAAATCAAAAAGCTGATTTGTGGAAGTATGTAACCGGTGAATGGTTTTCTCTCCGGTGTCGTGATGATGAAAATCAGACAAGGCGTAAAATTCATGAGTTTTGGAAAAAGATTCAATCGTGTGTTGAATACTTTGGTTCTGAAGAAGGCACAAAAAGAAAATATGAGAAGAAAAAAGCAATATTCATCAAGTGGCATATCTCAAGAATTATTAATCAGCTTATATCCTGTGCGGCTATACTGAAAGATTATGAACCGGAAAGTTGCTTGATGAAAGTCAGTAGTAGAATTCTATCAATATTGGATAGAAATGAATTTCGTGAAGATGCTCGAAAGAAATCAATCGAAGTAGGAATATCAATTTCAAACGAGGTTAAACCAGATGTCAACGATATATTTGAAAAACTTACAAGCAACTGAAGAACAAATGGAATATTTAAAATGTGAATATTCCATTCTTTGGGAAAGATACTATGGCTGTTGGACTATCGTATTGCGTAATCAAGAAATCATGAAACAGATTCAGGATGAGATTGATAAAATATACATAGAAATAAAAGTAATAGAGCTTTCTCAAAATTCATGGAGTCAAGAAAATATTAAGATTCTCAAGGAAGCTGATTTGAATACTCTGAAAAAATACTATGAGAAGTGTTACGAAAAAAAAGTGCCCAAAGGGGAGTTGATAAATGCGATTGAAGAAGAGATTCATCAACGATATTTCAAAGAGAATAATATAAAAGCCGACTATATTTATAAGTTGAAAAAGTTTGTTCCAAAGAAAAATTATTAATATTCAAGCGGATAATTGTCATGAACAATTTAAATATTGACATAGGGTTAAATCACGCCATAATGACTTCCAAACAGGTGGCTGGATATCTTCAGATTTCACCGCGCACAGTTTACTCTCGCTGGGAGAAACTGGGGGGGTTAAAAATTGGCAGAACCCTGCGGTTCAGAAAGGAGGATATCGATGCCCTATTTCGTCAAAAAGAAAAAGAGATGGAGGGGGGTGGTAAAGAGAAACACCGAAAGGTTCACGCATCTGTTTCAGACGAAAACGGAAGCGAAGAACTGGGAAGTAGAAAAATGGAAAGAGCTGGAAAGCCCGAAACTGGAAAAGACAGAAACAGACATGGACTTGTTGACTGTTTCAAATGAGTATCTTGATTTTTGCAAGCGCCGGTTCTCATCTTCAACTTATGGCGAAAAGAAGAAGCTGTGTGCCAATATTCTCAAAAAATGGGGTAATCTTAATGTAAACGACATTACTCCAACTATGGTTTTAAAACATTTAGAGAATAGAGCGCATAAGGTTTCAGATAACGCTTGGAATAGAGACCGGAAAAATCTGTTGGCAATGTTCAATTGGTTTAGGAAGATTAAAGGTATCAATCACAATCCGGTGGTAAATATTGACCGACTTCCTGAAGAACGAAAAATTGAATACATTCCCCCGGCAGAAGATATTGACAAAGTTATGATGGCTTGCAGTGGTCAAGACAGGGTAATGTTGCAGTGCTATTACTTCACATTTGCCCGTAGAGGGGAGATTTTTAACTGGACATGGGAAGACATCAACTTTGAAAAACAGTGGTATCGCTTATGGACACGAAAGAGATTACACAGCGATAAGCAAGTTGACTATTTCCCTTTACCGGAAGATTCAGAACTACACAGGGCGTTAAAGTGGCAGTGGGATCATCGCAATGAGAAATCGCCTTATGTATTTACTGATTCCGAAAGCGGAGAGAAAATTACCCATCGAAACAGGTTTATGAAAGGTCTGTGTAAAAGGGCTGGTGTCAAACCATTTGGTTTCAAGATTTTTAGAAAGTTTGGTCCTTCGGTCTTAAACGATATTCATCGAGTCAGCATTAAGAAGCTTCAGCGGTTATTGAGGCACCAGTCGCAGACGACAACGGAAATTTATTTAAAGAAAATCGATGATGATCTGGCTGTTGGATTAAGGCTTTTAGAAAAAAAGGACACACCTAGGGACACACCAAGGGTAGTTGAGAATAGCTGAATTTGTAAGTAATTGATTTATTTGGTAGTCCCACGGGGAGTTGAACCCCGGTTTCCGGCGTGAGAGGCCGAATTTTAACATTTATCTTGTTTTACTTTCTTTTACCCTCAATAATCTAATCACAGCAAAATCAATGCTATCAAGGCTTATAAGATTTACCTTGACTTACTTTTTTTATTTGCTATATCTAAAATGAATGTAGGGGATAGTGTAGGGGAAAATGTTTCCGGCATACAAAGACAAGGGGGAAATGAAAAATGCCAAAGCAAGACCGAATAAAGACGAAATATCCGGGTGTTTATTACATAGCCAAAGGGAAAGAAAAAGTTTTCTATATTGTTTATTATCTCAATGGCAAAAAGATCGAAGAAAAAGCTGGTCGTCAATTCGCGGATGATATGACAGCGGCAAAGGCGGCGGGTATCCGCGCCGAACGTTCAAAGGGAAAAGAACCTTCCAACAATGCCCGGCGCGAAGAAATAAAGGCCACTAAGCTGGAAGAGGCCGGGAAGTGGACACTTGACAAGCTATGGCAAGAATACGAAGCAAACAAGGCAGATTCTAAAGCAATCAATACAGACAGGGGAAGATTTGAAAAATACCTAATGCCTGACTTTGGCAATAAAGAACCGCATAAGATTATCCGGCTGGAAGCTGATCGTTTGCGCATTAGATTGCTAAAGACTTTAAAACCGCAAACCGTAAAACACGTTTTTGGATTACTAAAGCGCATTGTCAGTTTTGGTGTATCCCGGCAATTATGCCAGAACCTTAATTTCATAGTTGAAACCGTTAAGGTTGATAATCAAAAAACCGAAGATTTAAACCCCGAACAATTAAAGAACCTATTAACCGCCATTGAGAATTCAACGGATATTGAGGCGGCCAACATTATGCGCCTTGCTCTATATACAGGAATGAGGCGCGGGGAAATGTTCAAGCTGAAATGGAATGACATAGATTTTCAGCGCGGTTTTATCGCTATAAGAAATCCAAAGGGCGGTGTCAGTCAGAAAATCCCATTGAATGAACAGGCGCGGAAGGTCTTAGAAAATCACCCTAAGACAGAGGGAAAAGAAAATGTTTTTTTACGGCCAGACGGTGAACCTTTTACAGATATAAGGCGGCGCGTTAATCCTATCAAACAGGCGGCGGGTATCCCGGATGACTTTCGCGCCTTGCATGGTTTAAGGCATTCTTACGCTTCAATGCTTGCATCATCCGGCAAAGTTGATTTATATACAATACAAAAGCTATTAACGCATAAATCCCCGCTAATGACTCAAAGGTATGCGCATTTGAGAGATGCGGCATTGAGGGACGCTTCAACATTGGCCGGGCAGATTATAGACGCGGCAACAAATAAAAACGTGATTAAAATACACAAAGAAGAAAAGGCATAAATAATGAGTTTCTGGACATTATAAAAAAGGGGAGTTTTCTGGCATTATAAAAAGAATAGTCCGGGGATAGGCAGGCCAGCCGATAAGCGGAAGAACCCCTTTCCGTTTCCCCGGCTAAACCATAGGGGTCTTGAGAGGGTAAGCAATGGAAAAAACCAAAGGCAAAAAATCAAATCCTGTTAAGCAAGATGATTCAATAAAAACAGTACACGCCATACTTTCTAAAATTTCTGATTCTAAATTTTCTAATCAAAGTGATCTGAAAATCTTGCGTAACATTAGACTAATTGAATTAACAAACCGTCTAACCTCATGCCTAGATGCATTAGAAAAATATGGTGAAATTACAATTCGAAAAGAATCCCTTCATCATCAGTTGCGCGTGCTTAATGAGAGCCTTAAAGAAGACATCAACTTAATAGAAATGCCTGTTGAAGGCCATTGGTTCGAAAACAAATCATTTACAGAAGTTTCAGCCGATGAGTTTGGAAATCTAAGACTGGAAAACATACATGATCAGCGATCTTTAAATATGTTTTTAAGACATTGCTTAACACTATTATTCTTTAATGAAAATAGTGGGGTTAAAATGACGGATGATGAGAAAAGGGAATATAATATTTTAGAATATCTTATAACTGGAAGAGCATGGGAAACACTTGGCTATTGGACTGCTAAACTGGAAATTATGAAACAAAATAAAGATAACGTTAAACAAAGAACAACGACAAAAGAGAAGCGCAAAGCGGAATTGAAAGAATGGATGAAAATCATGAAAATAAAAGACTGCCGTTTACGTGCACAAAAAGAATTTGATGTTACTGAAAGGACCGTTTTAAAATACCTTCAAGAAATAAGAGATGAAAAAACGGCGATTATGCGCAAGAAGGGCGATACTGCGTAAAAACGTTGTTAAATCAGTAGCTTATACATACTTTTCGTGTCATAAATATACCCGCAAAGAATACAGATTGCGGGTTTTTTATTTCCCGTAACTGTAAATCACTTTGAAAGGGGAAAATCAAAATGTCAGAAAATCAAATTTTAGAAAAACCTTATCTCAATGAAAAAGAAGTGGCCGCGATAACAGGCCGCGCGGTTTCAACATTACGCAATGAAAGATTTATGCGCAAGGGATTGCCTTATTTGAAAATCGGCGGGCGTTCAATCCGTTACAAAAGCGAAGATGTGATCGCATACATGGAAGGGCGGCGCATTACCTTTGATGTGGTGGCGGCATGAATGATCGAATTAAGAACATCCGGCAACATGGAAAGACAGCACGGGGGAAAAATGAATTGCTTAAACATTTATCCGGCCAGAGACTAACTTTAAAGCAAGCGGTTTATGCGAAGTGTTACGACTGCGCCGGGTTCTATTGTGACGGGAAAGTTGATTGCAAAATACCGCATTGTTCATTGTTTCCATTCCAGCCGTATAACGCGAACCGGGAAAAACGAACTGTTAAAAGAATCATGCCTAAAGATCATATGGAACGGATGCGGGCGGCACGGCATTAAACATCCTCTTATTTCGCTCTAGCGCATTGTAAAAATAGGGTTCTAGCAACATAATACTACAAGGCAAGGGAGTAGGTTAAGGGTTCATGGAAAATTTAGATAATATGACTCCAGATGATCGGCTTGAAAATCATAAGAGAGAATATCTGGCAACGCATAAATCAAAATATGAATTTCCCAAACCAAAACATATTGGCAGAGGAAAAGGGACTTTTGTTGAAAGAGAATTGTTTGAGTCTCCGGCGTTTATTGCATTAGGCAGTGTCGCGCCGCAAATGCTAATTTACATTCTAGGCAAGCGGGACTTTAAGCAAACAAATAAATCCCGGATATGCGTAAATGATAAAGAGTTGAAGTTAAGTTATATTGAATTAGAAAAGCTAGGCATAACTCAACCTAGAGCAACGCGCGGATTTGATGACCTTCTGGCTAAAGGATTTATTAAGATAGAACATCATGGCGGGGGCTGTCAGAAAGACCAAAGCATTTACAGTTTATCTAATCAATATTTACTTTGGAAAAAAGAAAAAGTGTTTTCCGCGCGGCCAGATGTATTGAAAAAAGGATTTCAAAATCGCAAGCAAAGACAATATCAACATACGAAACCGTAACCATACACGCATACGAAACCGTAACCATAGAAGCCTATTTAGAGCAACGAAACCGTAACCATAAAAATTAGGCATAACTGATTATTAAATTAAATATTTGAGGCAATAGATTGATAAAGACTAATAACTGCATTTTAGAGCAACGTTTCCGTATGTATTTACATGATAGCCATGTGTATGCGTTTTTTGTTTGCATTCAAAGTATATTGTTTAATGGCATGGGGCTTGTGTATCGCTGACAAGCACAAGCGGATGTTATGGCTACGACAGGAGGTATCGACGCATGAGTACGCCGGAACAAAGAAAACGTTGTTACACACAAAAGGTACAAATTAAATCGGGAAAAGCTTAATGCTTGACTAGACTTAAAGCGATTTTGCGTCATAAAGTTGTTAAATTTGCCTAATGATTTCGATAAAAAAATAAAGGGATAACTATGGGTGGTTATGGATCGGGGAGACGGAGTAGTTGGGGTGGGAAGACCACAACAGAAAGCCAACGCCGGATTGATATACGTTGGATGAAGCGACAAGGGTATCTCCGGGCAGGGACTATGGGGAACTTAATCTGGTCAAATCGGGGAGAACAAACAGGATTAATCACCTACAGTATGGTAGAAGAGGGTATGGTACTGAACTATCGATACCGGATAAATGGTGGCGAGTGGCAACCTGTTGAACAAAGCATCATCTTCGACCGGACACCCTGTAATTATGGGGGCCATCGGACATGGTTTCGTTGTCCCCGATGCGGAAAGAGGGTCGCTCTCCTGTATGGAGCAGGGAAACTATTCCTTTGCCGTCACTGTTACGATCTAGCCTATGGTAGCCAGCAAGAAACGATGAGTGACAGACTGATGCGGAAGCAAAGGAAAATTAGAGAACGCCTGGGGGCTGATATGGATCTTTTTATACCGATATGGCAGAAGCCGAAGGGGATGCACTGGAAGACTTTTGGCCGTCTGCGTCAGGAAGAGAATCGCACCAACTATCGTATGAATGTAATAATGGGTAAGCGGTTAGGAATCTATTTCGATGGGTAGGGTATGAAGGACCATGACCACAAATGCTCTCAGCGCCATGTACGCGGGGATGACGAAAGTGGAAAACCTGAGGTTACCAACGCTATAAAAAAGACAGAGCCAATTGACCCTGCCTTTCTATCCCGTGGTAAGAACCACGGTTTAAGAAACCCGCTGTATAGGGTTTATTTCTGAATCTTCCTCCGGATGCCTAACACGCCCATCAGACCAAGTCCAAGAAGCAGCATGGTGGCGGGTTCGGGGACGGAGAGGTTGGTCCATAGTCCTGCGTAATCTTCATCGAAGTCAGCATCTGCGTGAACATTAAAGTTTAAGACATATGCTTGCACTGAGTACAATATACCACTAAAATCATACTCGGAAAGGAACATAGGTGTCGTAATCCCGCCCGCAAGATATGGTTGTACAACGTCAGGATATACGTTACTCATATTCCAACTCCCCGAAAGTGACCCACCCAATGCATTTGTCAAAGTAAAAGTAGCTCTAGCGAAGCCCGTATTATTATATTCATAGATACTAAAGTTATTAATATTGCTAGTAGGCTGAAACGTCCAACTCGCAATAGCATTGGCGTAGGCCATAGACTCACCCCCTGTAGGGAGGTCACCCTGGGCACACGCATATACAGATGCTGTATATAGCCCTGTATAACTCTGAGCCATTGAAAGGCCAGCTGGGGATATGGATGTGGCGGATGCCGTTATTGGGAAAGAAGCCGAATTATTATAATAAAAACTATACCCAGGAAAATCAGAAATAGGCTCTACGTAAGCATCCCCATTTATCTGATAACTGCTGCTAATTGTTTGAACGTAGGGAACTGCCAAAGCAGAATTAGAGAGAAATGAGAGAAAAAACATGGAGAGAATAATTATTTTTTTCATATAAATACCTACCTCATAATGTAGTCTGGAACGATGAATTACTTATGTACCGTATTTTATGTGCATAAATCGTTCCTTGAGACAATTTTAACTAAATGAAACCATGAAATTATCGTCGCTAACCATTGTTAAATAAGTTTTTACACATATTAAGAATATTTTCTTTTTAATGAAACGAAGCCTCTATTGCCCCATTCAAAATTACAAATTGTAAACTATTCCGACACTTGAAATGCAGGAAATAGGCTTGTTTTGATGTTTCTCATATTATATTAACAACATATGGCATTCTTAATCTGTAAAGCATTCCGACAATGCTTTCAAATAGTGATAATTATGGATAATATTAGATTGATGATAAAACTTCGTAGGTAAAAGAAATAGTCAAGAACCTTACAAAACCTCACATCCAATGTTAAAAAATGTTGAAGTTCAAAAGCAAATAAAAACTTGTCAAACCTTAACATTTTTACCTTTAGATTTCTGACACTATTAAAAAGGCAACATACGCGCGAGGGAATAGAGATATATCCGAGTTTATGGACACGATACACGCGCGAGGGGATTCTCACAAAACCCCAGATTCAAGAAATAAACTTATGTCACCCCTTTGTCATAGGTTTGTCATTCCTTTGTCACCCCTATTGACAAATTAATTTTAGAAGCGCATAAAAAAAGTAATTCAAACAATATTTATTCCAAAACATTAAAATACTTAAAGAGTATAATATGAAAAAAATTTTACTATTCGTTATTCTCATAGGAATATTTCCTTCAGTAATATTTGCAGCCGATAATGACTTCACCATAAAACTAAAAGGGTTCCCTGTTGATGGAATTGAATGGGGGAGTTCACCGCAACAACTAAAAATTAAACCAAACGATTTGGAATGCGAACATATAAAACCTAGCAAAGAAGAATGCTCAGAATTTGGGGTTTGCGGCGAAAGTGAGGAATGTTTTTTTGATGTCAAGCACAATGATAGATTGGTATCATTAGTTTTTGAAAATGATAAATTAACATATTTAATTATTCGGTCGAAGCCAACCGATTTTTCTTCTGAAGTGTCATATTACAGTAAAAGTATTGGCTTTGAACCATCAAAGGAACTCATACTGGATTTTGGAAAATATTTTTGGAAATGGGTGTCACTGTATCAAGATTACAAATTAACCTGTGAAAAAAACACTAGCAAATGTACATTTTCCGTCTCTCCAACTTTATATACAGATATATCTATAAAGCCACCTGCTAAAGAAAAATTAAAATTATTGGATATTACTCTTGGATATTCAACATCTAACGATTTTATACAGATAGCAAACTCTAATAAATGGGAATGGTTTAAAGTGAAAAGTTTTAATATTTATTATGTAAATAAAATTGGAATTGATGGGGTATATACGGCAGATTTCGAGTTTGTTGATGATAAACTTAAATCTATCACATATAATCTAAACTCAAAAAATCTAAACTCAAAAAAAGCAGCGGAAGACTATTTTTTAATGCTTAAAAAGAAATATGGGAACCCCGAAAAAGATGTTCTTATCAATAATTATTTGACTTGGAAAATTAACATAAACACCCGTGACGAGATACATATAGGTTTTACCAATAATGAACACGAATGTTCAATTTCATATTTATATGAAGCGCTTGATTTAAAAGAATGGGTTGCACGAAGAAAAGACTTGGCAGAAAAACAAACGGAGAAGGAAAAGCTTTTAGACAAAGCTTTTTGACATACTTTGCCTATTCCGGCGAAATCGGCCACCGATTCCAGTACAAACAAAGTCAATTAAATGAAAATTCAATAATCGCCTATCTGTGGTTTTGAAATGAAAAACCCCGGTAAGTGGTTAATGGAAGAGTACACGGGTTTTCTACAGGAGACCCTACGCAGAAAAATTCTGCATAAAGTTTACAAACGGTACAAAAAACTATTATTAGTATTTGATATGATTAAGTATTAAGCGTTTACAATTTGTTTACACAGCGAATAAAAAATAGGTAAATTTACTAATGAAAATATATACATATGATGTTTACAGGAAAGAGAGGTTTTTGCAGCCGAATAAGCCGTGATCAAAGAGCAAAAATTGATTAAATATATGATATTATTAAATATTAAGTGATTAATAATTATTTAATAACCATTTAAAACAGCAGGCAAAAAATAGGATAATTCAGCAATATAAACATATGTTTAAAGTGTTTATGACGTGAAAAGATCAATCTGTCAGGCGTGACTCCCTACCACTTGCCGCATTTTAATGATCCATAAAACCCATTTTTCTGGTCTGTTTGTAGGGGATAGTGTAGGGGAAAGTTATTTTTTGAATGATTAGAGGATTGAAAATACTTTATAAGCGTTTGATTTTATTTTGGTAGTCCCACGGGGAGTTGAACCCCGGTTTCCGGCGTGAGAGGCCTATTTCTAATATTATATGTAATAAATTCAATAACTTACAAATTTGAAGTTGGGTAAAATTTGATTAATTTTGCACTCTATTTACACCCAAATTCCACGCTTTTCACAGGAAGATTTATTCATACCAGTAAGGGGTAATTTAATCGAGCTGCTCTGCGATATTTTACCCTCGGTTGAATTCCTTTTCAAAAGAACTTACAGCTTTGAGTATTTCATCGAAGTCGGGCACATCCCCAAAAAACATCTCTCCGCGCATTGCGTTGTAATCCTGCTGCCATGTTGAAATTTGGTCTTCTCGTGGCATGAGGCAAAGTGAGCCTTGCCTGAGAGTATTATAATCCATCCAATTTTGATTGAAAAATACGGCACGATGTTCGGCGATACCAGTGAACAGGTCGGGATTCTGTATGGCTCGTTTAGCAATGCCTTTTTTGATGAGACACCATAGGTCATAGTAGTGCCGTGCAAGACGCGCTTTTCTGTGTTTCGAAACAGGGCGGAAAGTTTCTTCATGTAAAAGCATAGCTTTTTCCCAAAAGGTTCTCTCTGGGGCAACCGCCATGACGGGAAATTTGTCAAAGGCAAGAATGGCAGGAAACGCATCTGCAAGATACGCTTTAATAAGTGGGGATTCATTGGGCCACGTGTCTGATCTAGCCCCCAGCTCAATCTTCACTCGGGGATGCAAGTAGGGTGAGCTGCCGCTCAAAGTTCCCGGATATTCAAATAGCAACGTTTGCTCGTCTGGATCTTCTTCCAGTGTTGCAATATTCAGAGACCATTTTTTATCAGCAGGCATTGCATCAAGGAAGCATTGTTCGAGCATAGGCTTTAGCTCCGCATGTATACGTGAGCGGCACGCTTCTTTAAGCCCCTCAAGACGCTTTCTTCGCTTTTTCTTACTTGGCTCCTTTTCAGGACTTTTGTCTCCACCAAAACCCAAGAAATCACGATTGATCACGATATCAATATCTTCGGAAAAACGCTCAATCAAACCCCAGCCTTTGGATAGAGACGTACCGCCTTTGAAAACCAATTGGCTGCCCCATTCCGGGAGAGAAAACAGTTTCCATAATGTCCAGCAAACCCAAAAATCTTTTTCGATGCTTGCCGGCGATAAACGAAGCCGTGACTGTGCCTGTTCGAAGTAGAGGCGCATCTCGTCATTAGATTTTTTGATGAAAGTATTCACTATTCAATCACCGTTAGGCTTGGCAATGTTCCGCATGATATCAGCGATCCAAGCGGGAGCATATTGAAGGTCTTTTATAAGCTGTCTTTTGTCATCGTCACTAATTTTTTTCTTGAGATTCTGAATAACAGATTGATCTATAAGCCTTTGGCCAAGATGCCTTAAAGCTTGTGTCACAAGGCCACTAATTCGTCCGGCAGTGGCCATATTACGAGGGGTTGTACGCTTAAGGATGATTTCCTGTTTGTCCAACTTAATATGTTTTGATGGGCCATCCGTAAGAAATACGACCTTCATGGGAACCTGATCAGAAAGTCCAAGAAGATTGGCAGCGTATGCACCGGAAGGTTGCATACGTGTAGCATCCCGACCTTTCAAAGCGTGAGCTACATCATCTATAGAAGGAGACAGAAGCCCAAGTTGATCGTTTATGCGAGGGTAATCGTAAAGGCCACGTGCCAAACGGCGTATTGTGCCTTTACGGCAAAGCCGGATAAGTGCCATACCGATGGCTTGGGGATTGCCAAGAGAGGAAAATAAATTTGGCGTAAATACAAAACCCCTACCGCGTCCATAAATCATAGATATTAATTTATTATCAATACTTTGCATACTTATTATCAGATATATTTTGTTAAAAATACTATACATTATTTTTAACAAAATTCAACTTATTTTTTCAATGCTTCATTGATACATAAAATAAGGTTATATTAAAAATTATCAGGGTGGGCTGATTAGTCATTAATGTGGAACAATTATTTATATGTGATTCAGCCAAATAGGTGTGAGCAATTGAAGGCGTGAAGCGTCCCGGAGCGGACGATTAGACGCCGGAATGCGAAGCACTTTTTTGGCGTCCAGCAATCACATAGGTTTTTAAACAGTTGTTACATATTAATAACCGCAAACCTGGGTGGGCATAATTTTTCTGTTAGCATAATTTTCTTGATTTACAATTTTGTGAGGATTAAAATCTTTACATTTAGTTGGAGAATGAATCACCGGCTTCTGGAGAAGTCTGTTTCTTTTAGCTGCCCTTTTCGTTTTAAAGAAGAAGGTTGTGTAACCTTCGCCTGTCCATGGCTTGTTGCTCAAATCACTTTTTTACGCTGTCTCAATTGCAAATCACCAATTTCAACCACCGGAACAGATCATTAATAACGGGTAGAAATACGCAAGGACTGAGAGTTTCTTTTTCCACTCAAGAAAAATGTGGATGCCTTTCTGAAACTGATTATTTAAGATTTTTCATGGACATGCTTTCTTTCAATCCGCAATAAACACTATTCCCTTGACCTTTATCGTATTCTTATTATATTTTTGCAACAATAAATCAACGGGAGGAAATATATGTCAGAATTAGTTCGTTTTGGTGTTTCGCTGGAAGACGACCTTTTAAATAAATTTGATCGTCATATCAAAAGGCAAAAATATACAAACCGATCCGAAGCTATCCGCGATTTAATCCGGGAAGAACTGGTCAAAAAAGAATGGACGGAAAATAAGGAGGTAACCGGTGCGATAACGCTCGTTTATGATCACCATACACGCGAACTGGTCACCAAAGTATTAGATGTCCAGCATGATTATCATGCCTGTATTCTCTCCACACAGCATATTCATCTAGATCATCATAATTGTTTTGAAATTATTGTAACCAAGGGTAAATCGAAGGAGATAGAAGAACTATATCAGAAATTAAAGTCCATCAAGAACGTGAAACACACGGGATTCATGATGGCTACCAAGGGAAACTATTTACCCTGATAATCAAAGGGCGTTATATAATATATTCTTCAACTTTCTAATCCGCTAAGGAGACGAGTGCATGCTCGGCGTATCTAAAGCTAAAGGAAAGTTCCAAATTGTTTCTTTCTATTATCCTTCGGTCTGTAATCATCAATTATGACAACTGCCAATTACTGAAACTAAGTAAACTCGGTAAGTACTTCTTCCCATAATTATTAGAATCGATTCATTTATAAGCATCAAAGACTTTGGATATAAAGGTGCGGGTGAAATTCCAAAGTCCTTTATTGAATACCAAATTAACAATATATTCTGCTAAATATTCCTTGACTATTTCGTAATATGTTTTATATATTCGTGTTACTGCTAGTTAGCAATATTACGATTATTGTTATCATAGCACTAAATAATGCTGTCCAGGGGGTCCCTTTTGCCAATTTCCCCAAGAATTAGATCTAGGAAACCCTTCTGGACGGCATTGATTTATAAAATAATTTTTATTCAATTTACTAAAGGTAGAACAAACAGACAATGAATAAAGCAACCATTTCTTCTCCTTATTCGTCTGTTCTGAATGCACAGCCTATAGCAATATTTATCTCATTGACAATTCATTTGGGACTCATTCTCATCTTTCTGATGATACCCGCTACGAAAGTAATGCATCAACCCCAAACAATTCAAATTCGTTTTTATAATCCATCTGAATTTTCAACAGATAGTCGAAAGATGAGCGCGGCCAAGTTAAGTAAACCTGACGCTATAGTCCTCAAAGATAATATTAAGACAATGGCCTTAAAGCCAGTACACAAAGACATACCACAAGAAACCAGTGTTCAGAAGAATAGCGAAATAATTATTGCTGAGAAAACCTTGCCGGACGAAAAGCCTTTCGCAACTCAAAACCAGAACACGACGGTCTTGCCTGAAAAAAGCGTTGGTGATCATGGTATTTATCAAGAAAACCTCTCTGGCACTTCTAAAGGAAATATTCAAACAGGCGTTGTCGAATCCAAATTCGGAGATAATGGATCTCCAGCATTCATCCACCAGGAAATACCTGTTTATCCGACATTGGCTAGGAGACTAGGGAAAGAAGGAAAAGTATTGCTAAAGCTTTTAATCGATACAGATGGAAAGTTGCAGAAGATAGAGGTGGTTGAACCTGCCGGATTTGGCTTCACGGAAGCGGCAGTAGAAGCAGTCAAAAAATCAACCTATGCGCCGGGTTATCGTAATGGTGAAAGAATATTGACCAAAGCCCTCCTTCCTGTTCGATTTCAGTTGCAATAAGGAGAAAATGGGAATGGCGCAACTCAAAAACATTATTAATTATGGAATTAAAGAAACATAAAAAAAATAAAGAGGCAGGGTATTACCTTTGGCCAGGAACCCCTGCCTCAAAAGAAGGGTAACAACACAAATAACATCACCCTTCCACTATGATTTATAACATAAAGGAGGTGGGATGTAAACAACAGGAGGGAAACGAATGCGGAAAAGGTATTTAATTGTATTATTTTTAATTGTATTTTCTTTAACTTCTTTTGCGGAAGAAAAGGACACGACCAACACTGAAGATAAAAATGTAACAAAAGTGGAAGAAAAAAGCCCAACCAACACCGAAGAGAAGAATGTAATAAGAATGAAAGAGGTTGTCGTTACTGCAACAAGGACGGAAAAAGACGTGGAGACGGCACCGGGAATCGTGAATGTGGTGACGGAAAAGGAAATGGAAACAAGGAATATAAAGACAGTTGACGAAGCGTTAGATACACTGCCGGGAGTGTTTAACAGGCGGCAGTCTTTAACGGATACTCAATCGTCGATTTTACTGCACGGCATTCCCGATCAGAAGAGGACGTTGATTTTAAAGGATGGCGTAACGCTGAATAATGGTTATGACGGTTCAGTCAGCTTCACGGGATTATCGACGGAAAACATAGAAAAAATAGAAGTTGTTCAGGGTCCCTTTTCCAGTCTCTACGGCGGCAATGCCATGGGTGGTGTAGTAAATATAATAACAAAGATGCCGGAAAAGAGGGAATTCACTTTAGAAAGCGGTTACGGCTCAAGCTGGAACAGAGGACAAAGCTTGGATGATCTTCAAAAATATTATGTGTCTTACGGCGACAAACTCGCCGACAAATTCAGCCTTCTCTTTGACTATGGGTATAAGTCGACAAACGGCTTCTCGAAATACCTTAATGTTGTGTCGACACAGCCAACTGCCGGTATTACAGGCTGGTCATATACCACGGATACCACAGGAAAACCCCGCTACCTGATCGGAGATAAGGGAGACAACACCTGGTGGGACGAAAACATCGGTATAAAGGCGCAGTATGATTTTTCAAATGTTTCGAAAATAAATGCATCATTTGCAAGGGTCCGCTATAAGTATAATTATGATGATCCACATACCTACTTGCAGGACGCATCGGGTAATCCTGTCTATTCTTACACCGGCGTCAATCAAAGCACGTTTGTTTCGTATACCGGGTCTGGCGCAAAAGAGGTAAATCAATACAACGTGAATTTTGAAACCGAGATCGGAATTGCAAAGGCAAAGCTTTCCTTCGGTCTTAATGATGAAGTAAAAAACTGGTATACTCAAGCAGGCACCTTAATAGCGGGAGGCTCCGGCGGCACGGTTTCCAGCACCCCTAATCAAAATTATAATACTGACCTTCAAGTCACACTGCCCATTTTCACCAGAAATATCCTTACCCTTGGAGGGTCATTTAAAACAGCCGTGGCAAACACGGAAAAATCAAGCCTGAGTGAATGGGGGGATGAGACCTCCACAACCACACTTACGAATAATTATGGCGGCAAGGACAAGACATACGCTGTCTTTGCCCAGGATGAGATATTGATTCTGAATAAGCTTACCGCCTACATCGGGTTCAGGGAGGACTGGTGGGAAACTTACGATGGTTACGCCAATCAGTTCGGCACTGGGGCTTTTGCCACTACTTATGACTCCAGAAGCGATTCCTCATTCAATCCTAAACTCGCGGTTGTATATAAGCCTTTTGACAATACCACACTTAGAACGTCTGCCGGGCAATCATTCAGAGGACCTACGGTTTATGAACTCTTCACTACTTATGTGTCGGGTTCCAACACCTATAATGGCAATCCTGATTTGAAACCTGAAACAGTGCAGTCATGGGATGCGGAAATTACCCAAGGACTCTGGAGGGGCGCAAAGTTCAGTGCCACGTATTTTGAAAACTATATGAAGGACCTTATTTATAACACAACAGTTTCCACAGGACAGTATAAATACATGAATGCGGGTAAAGCTGAAAGCAAAGGAGTCGTGTTGGAAATCGAGCAGCGCTTTGATAAATATGTAAGGCTATTTGCAAATTACACTTACACGGATGCCAGGATAAAAGAAAACAGTGCAAATCCTGCATCAGTAGATAAACGATTAACCTTTATGCCGGATACAATGATTAATGCAGGAGCGGAGTGCGAAGTAGGACCGTTTTCCGCTTCTCTTACAGGCAGATATATAAGCAAGCGCTACTCGACAGATACCAACACAGATACAGTGAATAATGTATTTGGGTCCTATGATCCTTTTTTAACAGCAGACGCAAAGGTCTCATATAAAATTACCAAATTCGCCACGATATCTTTTTCTGTCGATAATATTACTAACGAAACTTATTTTTCATCCTACTTAGCGCCCGGCAGATCATGGTTTGGCGGGCTGGAAGTGAAATTTTAATTGAATTGAATAAATATGGTGCACAAGACTTTAATAATACCGGTGAGATTTACTTGATATGATTACTGTGGACTCCTTCAGTTATACCTATCCAGGCGCGGATGATCCGACCTTGCAGGATATCAACCTGCGGATCGAACCTGGCGAAGCTGTTTTGATCCGTGGCGCCTCAGGATCAGGCAAAACGACCCTTCTTTATTGTCTGAACGGTCTTATTCCCCATGTCTTTGCCGGCTCATCTTGCGGCTCGGTCAGGTTGAATGGCTTCACACCGTTGGAAAAACCACTGCGCGAAATCGCCCGTACAGTAGGAACAGTATTTCAAAACCCGGAAAGTCAAATTTTTATGATGCGGGTGGAAGATGATGTGGCTTTTGGCTGTGAAAATCTGTGCCTACCTAGAGAAGAGATCATTAGCCGCCGGAATGAAGCCCTGCATTTCATGGGTTTATGGGATATGCGATGCAAGGAAACATTCAAGCTTTCCGGAGGGTACAAACAACGCCTGGCCGTCAGTTCCATCTATGCAATGCAACCCAATGTTTTCCTCTTTGATGAACCAACAACAGATTTGGATGGCGAGGGTCGAAAAGATTTTTTCAAAATTATCAAGGGACTTAAGGATAAGGGCAAAACAGTTATTTTGGTCGAGCATCAGTATGAAGATTATCTCCCTCTGATGGATAGGGTTATTAATATGGAGGATGGGAAGATCGCAGAAAATACTGCATCGGCAAAAACCGTCCTGCCGACTAGAGAAGCAGCAGTGCTGTCGTCATCATCAGTAATCTCCATGCAGCAAGTCTGCTTCGGCTATGACCGGAAAATAAATGTTTTAGACAACATTGATATCATGATCGGAAAAGGGGAAATTGTTGCATTCTGTGGCGATAACGGCTCCGGGAAGACAACGCTTTTGAAGATTATGAGCGGACTCTTGCAACCCAATCAAGGAGAAATCACGATTTTAAATATTCATAAACCGGCATTGGAACATCTGGTGGGCCGCGTAGGTTTCCTTTTTCAGAACCCCGATGAACAACTTTTCGCTGCCACAGTGGAAAAAGAAATTGCCTTCGGTCCAGGTTGCCTGGGCAAGAAAACAGATGTGGAACGATATCTGGAAATCGCCGGTCTGAAAGCCAAAAGGCTAAACCATCCGCAGACCATCTCGCGGGGACAACGACAAATCCTAGCTGTAATCTCCATTATGGCGATGGAACCAGAAATCATCATTCTTGATGAACCGACAACAGGGCTAGACAATAAAACATGGCATAAACTTATTGCTCTTCTTTATGACTATACCGACCGTGGAGGAACGGTTGTCTTTTCAACCCATAACGAACGTGCCGCTTCTCTGGCGGGGCGCAAAATAACTATGCACAAAGGCAGGACCATCAACGATGAAATATCTGGATAAGGAAACCTTCATGCATCGGCTTGATCCCCGGACAAAGATTCTCCTGGGCTTTATGGTCGCCATTCTTATAGTTGTACTGAAGAACCCGTCAGAATTGTTCCTGCTTTTTTTCTCCGTTTTAATTCTCTTTGGAATTCTGCGTCCGGCAAAAAGTACCGTCAAGGCAATGTTTATTATCATGATCACCGCCTTGGTTTTTACCATGATATCCCAGGGATTCTTTTACTCCCTTGAACCGCGTACCATTATCGTTACAATATTATCACCTGATTCGGGATTTCTGGGAAATATAACCGGAGGAATCTCTCTATACCGCGAGGGCATCATTTACGGAGCGTTGCAGAGCCTTCGGCTTTTTTCAGCAATGCTTCTCAGCGCAGTCATTGTTATGTCCACCTATCCCTCTGAACTATTGCTTGGCATGGAGAGTATGGGTATGCCGAAACGAATCGGTTTTGTTATTACGGTCAGCATTCGCTTTATTCCTTCTCTGTTAGATGAGGCAAGACGCATCCTTCTGGCTCAAAGGCTGCGGGGACTAAAGGTCAAAGGTATAATTGGCTGGTTTCGGGCTTTTTACCGTCTCCTACCACCATTAATTATCGACAGTCTGAGGAACGCCCGCCGCATTGCTCTTGCCGCTGAGGTGCGCGCATTTACCGGCGAAAGAACTAAATTAAAAGAACTTACATTTTCTCCACGGGACTGGACTTTCTTAGGCCTTTCCACTGCGGGCATGTTCATGCTTATCCTGTGCCAGGAGATATTGCCATGAATCTCTATATCGGATCTGTGATCTTCATTGCCATACTTGGTGGAATAGTATTTCATCTTCTTTGGACACGCAAGGCAATCCCGTCTTTCAGCACAATGGACTTGACAACCATAGCCCTGTTTTGCAGTCTGCTTTATATTACTATTTTACCCTTTAAATTCGGCCTGAGCCGTATTCCCATAATACAAACATTCTTTTTTGCCATTCCCTATACAGCTACACTCTTCATCGGCATCTGCTTGATTCCACGGGCAGGTACGGCAACCCTCATTATCTGTGGGCACAGCCTTCTGTCCCAGATCATTTCCAGTGGCATAAAACCACTGTGGTGGCCATATGCACTTTTGGCCTCATTTGCCCTTGAACTGTATTTTATCATTACAGGAAATTATCTGAGTACCAGGAAGAATGCGCTCGGGGCCGGGTTTCTTCGAGGGCTTACAGTTTATATTTATTTTTACTGTTTTTCCGCCCCCTATATCTGGCATCAGTTTTATGCGCCGTGGTATATTTTTATCCAGACTGTACAGGGGATAGTTGGATCAATAATAGGAGCCTTTATTGGCATATACCTGAGTAAACCAATCATTAACGCCGTCCGATACGGAGGAATCTGAAACATAAGAAAGGAATAAATCATGGCTTTTTACAAAATAACCTACAATGAACAGTATCGTTTTGCAACCGTCCACAACTATGGATGCACATTCCATTGTTCGACATGCAGCTACAAACTACGTAGCGGTTCGTCTGGGAAACCCGGTTTGGCTTTTCCGGCTCCGAAACAGTATTTGGAAACAGCGGAAATCAAGGAAGCCCTCCGACAACTTCCGATCAAAAACTTGTATTTCATGGGCGGAGAACCTACAGTGGCAAAGGATTTGCCCGAAATACTCCGTTTTGCCAAGGAGGAACTCAATGTCGGCACCCGTCTGGGACATACGAACGGAAGTAAAATTCCTCTGCCCTACCTGGACGGGGCCAACGTTGGCCTTAAGGCTTGTGATGAGGATCTCCACCGAACTATCACAGGACAAGAAAGAAATAGAATCTTTGCAAATGTGGCCGCCGCCCACAAAGTAGGAATGGATCTGAAGATGAATGTGGTTTATGTTCCGGGACTTGTCGATCTCGATCAAGTGGAAGGCGTCGCCGCTTGGCTGGCCTCCGTGGATAAAGACATCCCCTTTCACATCATGGGATATATTCCCGTTCCCGGTCAGCCCTATCCACAGCCCACGGTTGAACAGATGATGATGGCTGAGACTCTTAGCCGACGGCATCTCCGAAATGTGGCCAGTTCCCGGCTGGAGCCCGATCATGCACTCCACTTGGCTGACAGGGATGATCGTTTTGCTGTGACCCGTGTTTTATAATGAATAGTATTGATAATTAAATTATGAAATAGACTTTCAGGCGTGTGATGATGGTAATAAATCGGTCACGCTTATTGCTTACAATAAAAACAAATAATCTCTTGGTACAATTAAGGGCGTAAAAAAGTGTTTTCTGCAAACACTTTTTTACATTATAAATTTTTCTCTCCGGCCTTTCAGCCAATTGTTATTCTCCTCGTAAATAATTGTGGCTACGGAAATTATAATTCCATCTCCATTTCCCGCAAGCGTGGTTTCTCCTGCTCCATAGATTGCTCTCGCTGTTTGTCTTGTTTTATCTCGTTATCGGATTCGTTATCGTCGATTCGTATTTCACTTTCTAATTCTTGTTCCCTTTTGTTATCCTGAATATAATCCAGAGTCGATGATTTCTGCTGTTCTGTTTTTACGTTTTCAAAGAACCTTTCCTTATCATCAACAAATATTTCAAAATCATGCCTGGAACGACTGGCAGCAACATAAAACTGCTTCTGGTCAACATTGTCTGATTTTGCACAATATATATCGTTGTTGTAAGATGCTCCCTGGGATTTATGCGTCGTTATTGCATAAGCATGATCAATATAATTATAATTCTTGATATTGAATGATATATCCTTGCCGTTGATGTCTATGGATAGATTGCCGTTTTCATCAATGTTTTGTATTGTCCCGGTTAATCCGTTTTGAACCTGTAAATATTTATCGTTTTTCAGAAAGACGATATGATCGCCTGCGGCAAATTCTCTTTGCGCTTCATTGAAGATTCTGATTTTGTCGCCATTTTGGGCAACATCAATGAATAAATCCTTGCCATCAACTGTCTGACAATTCAAAAAGTTGTTTGTTTGATCAATACCGATGATTCTGGCTTCCATGCCGGGATTCATGCCATTGAATGATTTCTGAGCATATAAGATTTGATTCTCTTCATAATTGTAGGCATATCGCTTTTCGATTTCTTTCATGCGGACTATTTCCCGAATGGTGAAAGTTTGTTCTGAAGTAAGTTTTCCCTCTTCCTTGATCTCTGTCCTGATCATTTCATTTAAAGCCTTTCTGTCGGCATTGGTGGGCGTAATTATATGAGTGCCATTATCCACACCTCCTTTTTCCAGATACGCTTCTTTAACGGCGTTTAAACGTTCATCACGATCAGCTATTTCTGTTATTCTGTTGTTCGCTTCCAGAATCTGCTCTGCACGGTCAATATCCTTATCTTTGATAGCCTCAACCAGTTGTCTGGTATATTCCGTCTTTTGCCGGATACTTTCCACCAGTGTAACAACATGCAGTTGACCCAGCTCCTGGGCATCCTGAAAAGCACGGCCGGCATCAATTGCCGGTAATTGTTTAACATCGCCCAGCAAAACCATCCGGCAGTTATCCCGCTTAGCTGATTCGATCATTTCCAGTGTTTGTTTGCTTCCCAGCATTGACGCTTCGTCGATTACACGGATGGCATTTACAATTCCATTAGGGTTCTGAAGGAAAGAGTCAACTGTCTGTCCTTTAGCCCCGGTCTTTTCGATGAATTCCTGAACTGCTTTGCCTGTTTTGGAATAACCTTCCAAAATTATTCCTGCACTTTTAGCGGCCTCGGCTATGGCTTGAAATACGGTTGTTTTGCCGGAACCGGCATCCCCCTGACAGATAATAAATTGATCTGGAGAAGTCATTACAGTCTGAAAAAGTTCTTTTTGCCCGTCGGTCAGATTGATGTTGTTTTTTGTTTGATAATTATCAAGGAAATTATTGGAATCAGGAATGGTCATAAGAGAACTCATTTTCCCCTGCCCCTGCTTCAGATCATCGAGAATCTTTTGTTCGATCTCCATCATTCCCGGTGTGGAAAATATACCAGGCGATATCTCCCGGATAGTGTCATTTATTTTTGCCTTTTCCATTTCAGGAATAAAATCTGATTTATCATATTTCCCCATGGATAAAGTCAGAACATTCCGCAGAAGCTCGGATTGAGAAAATGTGGATTCATTGGTAATGAGATCACGGACGATATTATTTATATAGTCTTGGGGCGTAAGGTTATTTACTTTTAATTCCTGCGCCGCATCTCTGACGTTGCCGGATATTATTTCCGGGGAATAGCCCAAATCCTGTATTTGTTTATTCCAATCGGATTTTAGAGCTTCAACAGATAAATAACGCTTATTAGGGCGGCTTTCCAGAGTAGCCGCTCTATTTATCTGGGCGTCATTAGCAAAGGTTAAAACATCTCTTAATTGTTCTTCGGTCTTTTCAATATTTTCATGCCGCTTGGAAAATTGATTGATTAAATCTTTCTCCATGCCGCTGATTTCATAAAGGCCATTCCCTCTGTTTTCAATGGCATAATCCAATTCGGCAAGAGATTTGGACATGGCTGCATTATAAACCGCGGTAATTTCTTTTTGGTGCTTGAAGATTTCTTTATTCCACAATCCGCGGAATTCACCATCGGGACGTTCCACCATGTTGCTGATGATGACATGAGTATGCGATTGAGGATCGTTTTCCCGGCTGGTCGAATGGGCAAAGGTGGCAAAGATTCCGCATCCCGGAGCATTGACAATTTCAGTTTTGTGATCATGTGTTTCCCGGTAAGCGATATAGTTTTCATCGATATGTTTTACTACCGTTTCAATAGCAATAATTCTGGCTTCTTTTATTCCGGCGTCACCGACAATATGTTCTAAAATGGAAACTGATTTGGGATCGGAGAAAACAAAATCAACACCGGCGCTATGCTCTGTTCTGCCTTTACTTTCATAAGACAGTTGAACTTTTTGATTGCCGTCTAAATCTTTTCCTTCGACGACATTTACAAAATCATTCCCACTGATTTTTTCACCTGCACTCAATCCCAATGCTTCCAGGCCGCCGCCATACCAACGCGTATTATCCTGCTGGCCATCAGCATTATAGATAATATCTTTTTCATAGTAATATTCTTTTGCTCCTGTTGCTGTTATTTTTACCGGACCCATAAGTATGACCTCTTAAATTGATTTTTAATAATTGAAGAAAAATTACTATTCTTTTTGATGCCAGCCACCACGGACGATGAGGCATTTTAGTATCCGGTGAAGTAAAAAATAATATGCCGGAATTACGGCTAGAGCTAATAATGCTTTACTCGTCCAATCCCAATCTTTTGTATTTAAGAAGATAATTATGCCCAAAAAAATCAGAAGTAGTAAAAGAAGAATATTCCCGGAGTGAATCCATGAATAACTCATAAAGTGATCTGCGATATAAACAAGAGTATCACCCCAGTCGTATGAGTTTTTGTATTTGATTTTTGGATACAAATCCTTAAAAAGTTGATTCTGATTTTCTATGGATGATCCCAGCACTGAGATCTTATCTTTGATTCTCCTTTCTAAAATATTAAGCCAATCACTCAATTGATTTTCTAAATCTATCTGTGGATTTTGTTTCTTCAAAGCGTTAACGGTTTGTTTGAAATTTGTATCGAGGGAATCAATCTTGGCCAGGATTTTTTCGGCGCTGTGATCGGATTTTTGTGAAGATACCGGCACATAACTTTGAGAAATTCGCTGACAAACCAATTCGGAAAAAGAAAGGTTTTTTTGTTTAGCCTCGCGTGTAATTTTTTCTAAAAGTTCATCGGAAATCGACAAGCTTTTTACTGCCATAATGCCTTTTCCCCTTTTTACTGTTTAATGTATAATTATTAACCTGTTTAAATACGTAAACCATCAATTTAACACATGTTATTGTCTTACTGTTTTGCACCGTTAATAAAATTCTATTAACGCATTAATATGTTAATAATTAGTTAATAATTAGTTAATACGTTAATGATTACGATTACTTATCATATATTTCATTCTGTCTTCACAACGGGTAACCGTTGTATATGGTGTCCCGTAAAAACCCGAGTACCCTAACGTCAACCGCCAAACATCAGCCCTGGTTCCGTAATTATGTAATTGAGAATGTCGGAAATTAACAAAACCATGATTCAAAAATCCCTGAGCGAAGAATAATTCAATGTTTCTCTTACATATCTTTTATATCTAAAATATCTTTTAAATACTTCATGTCATGTATGTGGTTTATATTGTTATGAAATAATCTAAAAACATCCCCAATTGTCAAAGAAATCATCTTCAATTGTCTAAACTTTCACTCCCTCACCTTTTTTGGTGACGACGTGATCTTTTTCATTTATTATCCCGGCCGCAAGGAAATGATTCATTTTTAATTCATTTAAAGCTTTGTTTATTTTTTCGCGGAGTCTGAATTTCTTTTGTGATTGATCGAGGTTGATTGCGTTACATAATTTCTGAAGATGTATTTCATAATTGGCTGGCTGACTTCGATAGAACCGGTACAATGCTTTTGAAATATCGCCCTTAAGATTGGACCGAAAATCGATATCGATGTTAGTAATTAGCCCTTTCAAAAACATTTCGCCGAAAAATCTATTTATGCTTATTGTAATGTTGTATTTATCGTCGCAAATTCCGCCAGCCAAAATATGAGTGAAGGATTCTTTTTTTTCATCTTTGACGTAAAGGCTTATAGTTGTTGCCCCAAGTCTTTTTATCGACGACCAAACAGAATGGTAGGTGTTTCGACCGGGGGAAGTACCGAGAATTGTCAGAATTTGATTAATCGTCGTAGAAAAACTCGATGATTTCTTTAATAATGAGAGTCTTAAAATTGCGAGCAAAATACCTTCGTCAAAAATTGATAAACGCTCCCCCTGGATTTCCATTTTTCCCCATGAATTTTCACATACTCTCTTTTCCAAAGGTCGATGCCCCATCTCAAATTTTGACATGACAAAAAAAGGACTTATTCGTGTGAGTTCATTTGGCAGAAAAGAAGATATTGATTGTTTCTGAAGGGGATTTTTGTGGGAGGTATTATTTTGGGGGTGATTCTCTTTTTCTGATATTTCTTTTACCTTTGTTTGTCGGATAATATCGTTTAACGATAATGTCTTGGCACGTTCAATTATTGCATACAATTCTTCGTTATTTTCTCTTGACGATAAGGTCATTTATATAATTATTTTTAAGCAGATTATAGAGATTATTTTATCGATTTGATGACATCATTCACTACGCTATCAAGTTCGTCGTTTACGACTTGAAATTTTTTTATATATTCATCAGCCTGATCGAGCGAAATTAGGATAGCTCCTGATGGCAACCGAGAATAAGGCAATCCCTGCCTGAGAAGTTTCCGGACTGACCTTGGACTCATGCCAATGTGTGTTGCCGTTTTATTTACTTTGGCCCAACCTTGTGAAAATTGTTTTTCATTCTTCATCGTCATCCGCTGAACTCCTAAATATCGTTGTCGCATGAGCAAAAATATTTCATGCTGCTTTAATACCTCATTAATAAATTATGTTGTGTTTTCTTCATGATTTGTGGTATCATTTCAAAGTGTCATTATTAAGTATCATTATACTCTAATTGCTACCTTTTGCAACTACTTTTTTGCTTACGCGTTAATTTTATGAAACTAAATGAATTTATTGCATTAATTAGAGAATCCAGTGGATATACTCAGGAAAATTTTGCTGGTTTATTTAATTTATCACGCTCGGCAATTGATAAATTTGAGAAAAAAGGATTTGGAATATCAAAAGAACATATTGAATCGATTACCAAAAAACTGAATATTAATACGCGGATTATCAATGATAATTCTGTATATCCGTTTAATAAAGATAATTTTTATAAACTTTTCATGCTTACCCGTGGCCTCGTACCGGGTTTCCCAGGCTATGAACCGTTGTACAGCATTATAAAACACGCTAAAAATGTTAAACTTATTTTATTGAAACCTGAGTTGTCTGGATTTAAAAAATATCTAGATCGATCATTGTTTGAAACACCAACATATGCAATTATTGTAAAAGACGACAAAAATAATATATTCGTGCTTCGACGGAAGAAAGACACGGATATGATTATGCTGGGCGGAGGTCTTGAAAATCCTCTCGTTAAAATTTCTGAAATTGCAAAATCTGAATCAATTGAAATTAGCTTATCTATTTCTGTTCAATCAATAAGCGAAGAACAATACGATATGTTGAAAAAGTGGGAACCAGTTCAAAGAGAGAACGTTGAACCATTTTTCAAGAACACAAAGTTTTCTAAAATATATGAACCTAGCGACGAAGAAATATTGTTGCTTAAAAAAATAAAGGACTCTGATTTTAAAATTTCCGATTTAATAAAGTATATCGATAAGAAGATAAAATAGTCTATGTCCGTACAAGTCAGAGAAAAAATAAAAGACTCAGGCGATTGGTGGATATTCATTGAACACCATGGTCAGCGTAGATCAAAAAAAATTGGTCGTGACAAAAGGTTTGCGCTTGAGGCTGCAAAAAAGATTGAAGCAAAGTTAATTCTTGGCGATCTTAAATTAAGCAAGAACGAAGATGTTACTTTTGGTCATTACGCCAAAACATGGATTGAAAATACCGTACCAGCCACCTGTAAAAGAATATCAATATCAGATTATACTGGGATTCTTAAAAATCATGTGTTGCCGGATCTTGAAAAAACTCCGGTGACTGACATAAACAAGGCCGTGGTGAAGAAGTTATTACAAAAGAAGCTTAAAGAAGGATACGCAGCCAGTACCGCGACGCACATCAAAAACGCAATAAGTGGAGTTTTAGAGCTTGCTGTTGATGATAATAAGATCTCTTCAAATCCGGCGCAAATCATTAGAAAACTAATAAGGTCAAAAGTAAAAAAATACCACATTGATCCACTCACCAGGGAAGAGACAAAATTGCTCTTGGAGACTTGCCTGACGCATTACCCGAAACATTATCCGATGCTTTTAACTTTATGCCGCACTGGTATGAGACTTGGTGAAGTTATTGCCTTGCAGTGGGGCGACATTGATTTTAATAACCGATTTATTATCGTCAGGCGCAGCAGGTCAAAAAGTCATACAAGTACACCTAAAAATGATAAATACAGAAATGTTGACATGTCTCGGCAACTAACAGAATGTCTTTCAAAATTGAAAATTAAACGCAAAGAAGAATATCTTGCTAAAGGAGAGGGCGTGCCCGAATGGATTTTTATTTCCGAGATAGGCACACCTTTGATTGAAGGTCATTGGAGAGAGCGTGTATTCAAGAAGATTCTTGAGAAAGCCAAAATGCGACAAATCCGCATCCATGATATCCGTCATACCTATGCTTCTCAACTTATCCAAGATAATCGTTCTCTTGCCTACATCAAGGACCAGCTAGGGCATCATAGCATTCAAGTCACTGTCGATATATATGGGCACCTTGTACCCGGAGCGAACAAAGAAGTGGTTGATAGCCTGGATGATCCTGATTACACCTATATTGCACCCAATTTAAAAGAAGCGTAGAATTATCATTGTAAGTTATTGAATTACTTGGTAGTCCCACAGGGAGTTGAACCCTGGTTTCCGGCGTGAGAGGCCAGCGTCCTAACCACTAGACGATGGGACCACATTGGTTGGGAGACCATGATTCGAAACTCTGTAGTAGGGTTCAGAGCCCTGAGTCCTATCGCCAGACGATCTCCCAACAGTGTGGAAAGTTGAGGGTGAGTATCTATTCAATTCGACTTTAAAAGTCAAGATGAAAGTGACGCAGGTTTTAAAACACCGCAATTGCGGGGTCGTTGAGAAATCCCATGTTTTGGGGCTGTTCAAATACCCTAAGGGGCACGCCGAATGTTCAGATGCAAGGCGCGCAAAAAACCTAACCGCGAGGCGTATAACCTAAAGGTCACACGTATGAATATACGTTGAGCGGTGCGGTTTTACGCGCAACCCCGGCCTTCGCCGGGGTAAACTCCGCAGACCATGGTGCCCTTCAGGGTATGAGCGTTTTGCAATAGCCCCCTGCCCTGAACAGCCCTATTTATTCTCAGTTTCAATATAGGCAAGCGCGGCGTTAATCCTTTGAATAACCCGTTCCTTGCCCAGAGTGACCATGATTTCATCAATGCCGGGGCTGACGGTTTTCCCCGTCAGCGCTACTCGCAGCGGCTGGGCGATCACTTTAAACTTTATGTCTTTTTCCTGCGTGAAAGCCTTGAGGAATTCTTCCAGGTCTTCTTTGTTGAAATTTTGCACCGTTGGAATTGCGGTGACCATTGCCTTCAAATGATTGGAAATCTCCGGTACCAGAAATTTCAGGGCGGCTTGTTCTTCATATTTAATCTCATCGGCAAAATAGAAATTTGCCGCACCGGCCAGTTCCACCAACGTTTTGACGCGCGGCTGTAAATCCACAATCACTTTCTGAATGAAAGCGGCGTCGCCTAAATTGGTGCCTTCAGGCCACAGGGATTTCATCTCTTCCATTAACCGCTTAGGGCTTGCTTCCTTTATATAGTGCGCGTTGAGCCAAAGCAATTTTTCGGGATTGAAAACAGCGGGCGATTTGCCGACAGCATCCAGAGCGAATTGCTCAATTAGTTCTTTTTGCGAAAAAATTTCCTGGTCTCCATGCGACCAGCCGAGGCGTACCAGATAATTGACCAGCGCCTCCGGCAGATAACCCATCTCCTTATAGGCCATGACAGATGTAGCTCCGTGACGCTTGCTCAGACGTGCCTTATCCGATCCCAGAATCATCGGGACGTGAGCGAATTTGGGCACATCGAAACCCAGTGCCTGATACATCAAAATCTGGCGGGGGGTATTGTTGACATGGTCGTCACCACGAATTACATGCGTGATATTCATGAGTGCGTCGTCGATGACGACGGCAAAATTATAAGTCGGATATCCGTCGCCGCGTTCTATAATCAAATCGTCCAACTCATCATTATTAAAGCTGATATTTCCTTTAATGAGGTCTTCCACAATCGTTATGCCGGTTTGCGCACCGCGAAAGCGGACAACACTGCCGGGCGATTTCTTTAAATTCTTGTCGCGGCAGGTACCATCATATTTGGGCTTTTCCCCGGCGGCCAAGGCGGTTTTTCTTTTGATTTCAAGTTCTTCTGACGTACAAGTGCAATAGTAGGCCTTGCCCTCTTTGATCAGTTTTTGCACCATTTCGCGGTGCAACTCGACACGCTGTGCCTGAAAATGGGGACCTTCATCCCAGTTTAGACCCAGCCAAGTCATGGCATCGAGTATCGCCTTTGTTGATTCATCGGTCGAACGTTGCTGATCGGTATCCTCAATCCTCAAAACGAATTCACCGCCGTGATGGCGGGTATAAAGCCAGTTAAAAAGAGCAGTTCGCGCTCCGCCGATGTGCAAAAAACCGGTTGGCGAAGGCGCAAAGCGGGTTCTGATTTTTCCCATTGTTTTCGTTTCCTTAATTTTTTGTAGCTTTATAGGGTTGAGATTAGCTTTTTGTCAAGGCCCTTAATCTTCTTATTTAGCAAATTATCCTTGACAAGAAAAAGAATTTATAATTTACTTCTAAGATTATAATTTTAGCAAAATTTTTATAAGGCAGTATGCTTTCGATGTCTAATTCTTTGAAAATTAACGTAGTTCTTATTCCCGAGGAAGGGCAGAATTTCGTTTTTTCCGAAGATGGTGACTGGTTTAAGGGATGCTTTAAAGATAGCGATAGTCTTGATTTTACTCTGCGCCAGGTTGATGTAAATTGTCTGATAACAAAAGTTTCAGGCACTGTTTTTATTAAAGGTACATTTTCTGCATTTATTGATATTTATTGCAGCCGCTGTTTGGAGCACGCAAGCCTGCCTATTGGCAGTGATTTCGCTTATACGTTAATTCCTGCGAAGGCGGAAAGCAGAGAAGATTTAGAGCTGACGCCGGAAGAACTGGAAATAAGCTATTATCAAAGCGATTTTATTGACCTCGCGCCTATTATCTGTGAGCAGATAATTTTGCAAATACCGATTAAGGTGCTTTGCAGTGAAGAATGTAAAGGTTTATGCCCGCACTGTGGCGCTAATTTGAATACTTCTTCCTGCAATTGTCATTTAAATTTTGTTAATGATCGTATGGCTGTATTAAAAAATTTTAGAGTAAAAAATTAATTATAAAGAAGGATAATTTATGCCAAATCCGGTAAAGAGACATTCCAAAACCAGGCGTAACCAGAGAAGGGCGAATGATTTTTTGAAGTCGCCTTCATTGTCGTTATGCCCACAATGCAATGAACCGAAATTGCCTCATCGCGTTTGCCCGACATGTGAAACCTATAAGGGCAGGGACTACAAAAAGACAGAAAAGAATGCCTAGTATTTAGAAGATATGTTTTAGGCCGCGCCGGTTATTACCAACTGTAATCCGGACATTTTTTATGCTAAAAAATGTTTGCGATCTTTTGCTAAAGCAAATTGTTTTGTCTGTGAAATGGTGGCAAATAGTGGGAAGATGTTATTGTAGGCGTAAAAACAATGAAAAAAATAAGGAATTATTTTTAAAAAACAGGTAAAAGACATACAATTTAGTTCAATTTTTAGGGCAATAACAGACTGAGACTGGAGGAGGATTTTGCATGACGTTAGAAGAAAAAGTCATTAAACTTGTTATGGAACAATTGGATGTAACCAAGGAAGAGTGCGTTTTGGAAGCTTCTTTTATTGATGATTTAGGAGCGGACTCTTTAGATATTGTTGAGCTCCTCATGGAGATGGAAGAAGCTTTTGGTGTGGAGATAGCTGACGAAGAGCTGGAAAAAATTAGTACAATTAAAGACGTAATTGATTTTCTTAAGCAAAAAGGCATCAATTAGTTCACCGCGTAGGATCCTAGCCAATGAAAAGGCGTGTCGTTGTAACAGGTCTTGGGGCGTTGACCCCCCTGGGAAATTCAGTTAGTCAATCATGGGAAGGCGCCATTACAGGTAAATCCGGTATTGGTCCGATTACCAAATTTGATTGCAGTTCTTATAAAACAAAAATTGCCGGCGAAATAAGAAATTTTGATCCGATGCAATTTGTCAACAAACAGGAAGTCCGCCGCTACGATGATTTCATACTCTATTCTCTCGCGGCTTCAGAAATGGCTATGACTGACGCGAAATTGACGATCAGTCCGGAATTTTCTGAGCATGCCGGTGTAATAATCGGTTCTGCTATTGGCGGCTTATCAACATTGGAATGCGAACTAAAAAACTTGTTAGGAGCGAATCCCCGTAAAATTTCTCCCTTTGCCGTTCCGTCAATTCTTGCCAATTTAGCTTCCGGTCACGTCTCTATTCGATTTGGAGCTAAGGGTCCCATAAATTGTGCCGTTACCGCTTGCGCTGCGGGAACATCGGCAATAGGCGATGCTTATAAGACTATTGCCTATGGAGATGCCGATGTAATGATTACCGGTGGTGTTGAAGCGGCGATAACACGGTTAGCCGTAGGCGGCTTTGGTGCCATGCGGGCGCTGTCGGTGCGAAACGATGAACCGCAGAAAGCCAGCCGGCCGTTTGATAAAGACCGTGATGGTTTTGTTATCGGGGAGGGTTGCGGTATAATTATTCTGGAAGAATTATCATTCGCTCTCAATAGAGGCGCGCGTATTTACGCGGAACTTGCCGGTTATGGGTGCACATCCGACGCTTTTCACATGGCCGCCCCGCCGCCCGGGCACGAAGGCGCCGCCCGCAGTATGCGAATTGCAATAAAAGATGCCGGTTTAAATCTCGAAGATGTCGATTACATAAACGCTCACGGCACATCAACGCCTCTAAATGATTTATATGAAACTCAAGCCATCAAATTTCTCTTTGGAGAACACGCCCAAAAGCTCATGGTCAGTTCCACAAAGTCTATGACCGGCCACATGCTGGGAGCGACGGGAGGAGCGGAAGCCATTTTCGCGATTAAAGCTTTACAGGAAAGCATCATCCCGCCCACGATTAATCTGGATAATCCCGGCGAAGGATGCGATCTTGATTACGTGTCTAAAGTTGCCCGGCACAAAGAAATAAATACAGCCATGTCCAACACTTTTGGTTTTGGCGGCGTCAACGCTGTTTTATTATTTAAGAAATATAGTGAGTCCCAAGTTTCAGAAGCGTAGCGCGCTGAAATTTGTTGGACGAACTATCCTAGGAGCGAAGCGACGTAGGATAATGAGCATTTCTTGATATACCAGGCGCATAGTGCCATAGTAAAACGAATCCCGACGAGTCGGAATGAAGTTTCTCCCTGCCCCTTAAGGTGGCGGGATAATTCGCTCTAAGATTTTCCGAGTACTACGTTTCGGAAAATCAAGGCTCATAAAAGCGTTAGTCGTAATGAGACTCAAATTGCATAAGCTTAGCGTAATGAAATTTGTTAGTCGAATTTTCCAATAACCTTTAGTTATTGAAAATTATCCCGCCAGAGGTGGAGACAGTGAGACTCAAATTGCATAAGCTTAGCGTACTGAAGTTGTCTGGTCGAACTATCCTGCGTTAGCAGGGGTTGAAGATCCGAGATATGTAGAAATTAATAGTGAAGGAGAGAACAATTCCCATGTCTTTTTTAGAAAAAGTTGATCCGAAAGTCAGTCAGGCCATTGATTTGGAAACACGCCGGCAGGCGGGGAAAATAGAGCTGATTGCTTCCGAGAATTTTGTGAGTGAGGCGGTATTAGAAGCGCAGGGTTCTGTCATGACCAATAAGTATGCCGAAGGTTATCCCGGGAAACGTTACTATGGCGGCTGTGAATTTGTCGACATCGTGGAAAGTCTGGCGATTGAACGCTGTAAACAGCTTTTTGGAGCCGATCATGTCAATGTACAGCCGCATTCCGGCACGCAAGCGAATATGGCCGTATATTTTGCGGCAGTACAGCCGGGGGATACAATTTTGGGAATGAATTTATCTCACGGTGGACATCTGTCTCATGGAAGCCCGGCCAATTTTTCGGGTAAACTTTATAAGATTATTCCTTACGGCGTCAGTAGAGATACAGAAACTATTGATTATGATGAAGTGGAAAAATTAGCCAAAGAACATAAGCCTAAAATGATTATTGTCGGCGCCAGCGCTTATCCCAGGGTACTTGATTTTCAACGGTTCCGGAAAATTGCCGATGAAGTCGGCGCTGTAATCATGGCGGATATCGCCCATATTGCGGGGCTTGTCTGTACGGGATTGCATCCTTCCCCTGTTCCCGTTTGTGAATACGTCACGTCCACAACGCATAAGACTTTGCGCGGGCCGCGCGGCGGCTTGATCATGTGCAAAGAAGCTTACGCTAAAACATTGAACAGCAGAGTTTTCCCCGGCATGCAGGGCGGCCCTTTAATGCATATTATTGCCGCTAAAGCCGTTGCTTTTCAGGAAGCGCTTTTACCGGAATTCAAGGAATATCAAAAGCAGATAATCAAAAACGCTCAGGCAATGGCGGATGAACTAAAGAATCAGGGATTCAGGATTGTTTCAGGCGGAACGGACAATCATTTGATGCTGGTTGATTTAACTGCCAAAGGTGTTACAGGAAAAGACGCGCAGGAGACGCTCGACCGCGCCGCCATAACTGTCAATAAAAACGGTATTCCCTTTGATACGCAAGGACCCCAGGTAACCAGTGGAATCAGAATCGGTACCCCCGCTGTGACTACGAGAGGAATGAAGGAAGGCGAGATGCGTTTAATCGCTTCCTATATCGCCGATGTAATTAAAAATATCAATAATGAGCAGAACATTCAGGCTATTGCTGAAAAGGTAAAAACTCTTTGTGCCCAATTCCCTCTTTATCAACGAAGGATTAAGAGCCTGTAAAAAGACTTAGGATGAAAGAATCAGCTTCGTGAAAGCGTGTAAATATGGCCAAAAGGAAAGCATCTTCAGCAAGTCTGCCGGAGAAAATTAACAAAAGACCCGATTGGGATGCTTATTTTCTGGAAATTGTCGAGCTTGTTTCTAAGCGCAGTACTTGTTGCAGGCGAGCTGTGGGATCTGGATTGGTGCGCGATCACCGGATTCTGGCCACCGGCTATAATGGCGCTCCCTCCAAACTCCAACACTGCCTGGATATTGGCTGTCTGCGCGCGCAACTCAAAATTCCTTCGGGTGAGCGTCATGAATTATGCCGCGGACTGCACGCGGAACAAAATGCTGTTATTCAGGCGGCGCTGCATGGAGTGAATACTAAAGGATCGACGTTGTATTGTACCAATCATCCCTGTGTTATTTGTGCCAAAATGATAATCAACGCCGGTGTTGTCCGTATAGTTATCCGCGACGGCTACCATGATAAATTGGCCGCGCAGATGCTCAAGGAAGCGGGAATTAGCGTAAAACAACTCTAAACTTTAGAAAATAATTAAGGTAAACAAACTCATGAAGTGCCCTTTTTGCGGTCATGCGGAAAATAAAGTTATTGATTCGCGAATAAGCAAAGATGGCAAAGCCGTCCGTCGCCGCCGGGAATGTTTGGGCTGCTCAAAGCGCTTTACCACTTATGAGTATGTAGAAGATATATTGCCGATGGTCGTAAAAAAAGATGGCCGTCGCGAACAGTTTGACCGGCAGAAAATATTAAGTGGTATAAAAAAAGCTTGCGAGAAGCGTCCGATCAGTATGGAGTCCATAGATAAACTTGTCGAAAATGTAGAGCAGGCCTGTCAGGAGATGCAATTAGAAGAAATTTCTTCGACACTTATCGGAGAAAAGATAATGAACGAACTCAAGATGTTTGACGGTGTTGCCTACGTCCGGTTTGCCTCGGTTTACCGTCAATTTCGCGATGTCGGCGAATTCATGTCCGAACTGAAAGATTTATTGAGCAAGGGTAAAAAATAATTTATGTTTACCGGAATTGTAGAGGGATTGGGCAAGGTCAAACGCCTGACAATGAAAGGCGCCGATGCCGTTTTAGAAATTGAAACCGCAATCAATTTAACGGATGTGTCCGTCGGCGATAGTATCGCGGTAAACGGCGCTTGTCTTACCGTCACCTCAAAAAATCAACAGAATTTCAACGCCGATGTTTCCGCCGAAACGCTTTCCAGAACAACGCTCAAACTTTTACAGGCGGGACACAAAGTTAATTTGGAAAAATCATTGCGGGTTGGCGGCTTCGTCGGCGGTCATTTCGTTTTAGGCCATATTGATTCAGCCTGTCGAATTCTATCGCAGGCGCAAAAATCCGGCTCGCTGATTCTGGCTGTGGAAATGAATGATAATCTATCACGCTATATTGTGGAAAAAGGATCGGTGGCCATAGACGGCATCAGTCTTACCGTGAACAAACTTGAAAAAAACAGGTTTTATGTTAATATAATTCCTCATACAGCGGCCAATACTACTTTGCTTACGAAAAAAGACGGTGACCTGGTAAATATCGAAACTGATGTTCTGGGGAAATATGTGGAAAAATTATTGCAAACTACGCGGGGAATAGATAAAGACTTCCTGGCGCAGCACGGTTTTTCAAATAAATAAGGATAAATACGCAATGGCAATCAGTACAATTCAGGAAGCAATCGAAGATATTCAAAACGGGAAAATGGTAATTCTCGTTGATGACGAAGACCGGGAAAATGAAGGCGATCTTTGCATGGCGGCGGAATTTATTTCGCCGGAAACAATCAACTTCATGGCCCGCTATGGCCGTGGTTTGATATGTTTGACTCTCAACGAAGAAATAGCGGATAAACTTCATCTGAAACAAATGGTTCAAGACAATCAGGCGCGTTTCGGAACGGCATTTACCGTTTCCATCGAAGCGCGACACGGTGTTTCCACCGGCATCTCCGCCGCCGACAGAGCGACAACAATTCATGCCGCTGTTAATCCCTTGTCCAAGCCGGAAGATTTAGTCAGCCCTGGCCATGTATTTCCGATCCGTGCCAAGCGGGGCGGTGTTTTAGTGCGCACCGGACAGACTGAAGGATCGGTAGATTTATGCCGCATAGCCGGCTTGACGCAGGCCGGTGTAATTTGTGAAATCATGAAAGATGACGGCACAATGGCGCGGATGCCGGATTTGGAAATTTTTGCCCATGAACATAATATAAAAATTGTCACCATTGCCGATCTTATTGATTACCGGATGCAAAACGAATCTCTCATCAGACGAATGGCGGAAGCGACAATTCCTACCAGTTTTGGCGGTGATTTTAAAGTTATCGTTTACGAAAATGATGCTGATGACTGGCAGCACATTGCTTTGGTTAAAGGTGAAATTAAAGAAGAAGATGAAGTGCTGGTGCGTGTCCATTCAGAGTGTCTTACCGGCGATCTTTTTGGTTCCAAAAAATGTGACTGCGGCGATCAGCTCCATCGCGCGATGAGCATGGTGGAAAAAGAAGGAAAAGGCGTGATCGTTTACATGCGGCAGGAAGGCCGGGGAATCGGTCTCGTTAACAAACTCAAAGCTTACGCCTTGCAGGAACAAGGACAAGATACGGTTGAGGCTAATATCGCCCTTGGATTTAAGGCGGATTTAAGAGATTACGGCATTGGAGCGCAAATCCTCGTTGATCTGGGTGTGCGCAAGATGCGATTATTAACTAATAACCCGAAGAAGATTGTCGGACTTGAAGGTTACGGAATCGAGATCACTCAACGAGTTCCTATTGAAATAAACCCAAACGAAGACAATATAAAGTATATGAAAACAAAACAAAAGAAGATGGGTCATATTTTAAAAATATAGTTAGAGAAAAATTCAAACATAAGGATGGTAATAGACAATGCCGAAAATAATTGAAGGAAAAATCGTCGCCAAGGGAATGAAATTTGGCATCGTAGCCAGCCGTTTTAACGATTTTATTTGCGGCAGGTTAATTGAAGGAACCATCGACGCATTGATGAGAGCAGGCACGGAAGAAAAAGATATCGCAATCTATAAAGTTCCCGGATCTTTTGAATTGCCGCTCACGGCGAAAAAATTAGCAAAAAGCGCTCGTTTTGACGCCATAATTTGTTTAGGCGCCATAATTCGCGGCGCGACTCCGCATTTCGAGTATATAAGCGCCGAAGTATCCAAAGGCATTGCCAGCGTTGGTCTCGAAACAGAAGTTCCTGTTATTTTCGGTGTGTTGACAACGGATACAATTGAACAAGCGATTGAACGCGCGGGAACGAAGTCGGGAAATAAAGGCGCCGATGCGGCGATGACGGCAATAGAAATGGTTGATTTATTCAAGAAGATTTAAGGTTAAACTGCCATCCTGTTATGGCAAGAATATCAATAGAGAATGTAGCAATCTGATGATGTTGCTCTTTGAGGTTTAAGGATTAAATGCGTGGGCGGAGAAAGGCACGAGAAATTGCCTTACAGGTTCTTTACGGTCTTAATTTTGTGGATATTGATGTGCAGAAGGCTTTAGATCTTTTCTGGGGTAATTTTGTTGCTCCAAAAACGGCTAAAGAATTTGCGGCATTTCTGGTGCAGGGCACATGTGAACACAAGGAGGAACTGGATAAGCTTATTGCCGATTGTTCGGATAACTGGTCGCTGGGACGGATGTCCAAAGTAGATATAAATATTTTGCGTCTGGCTGTATTTGAGTTTCTCTACTGTGAAGATATTCCGCCGAAAGTTACTTTAAACGAAGCCGTTGATCTGGGAAAGACTTTTGGTTCGGAAAATTCCGGCTCTTTTATTAACGGCATATTGGACGCGCTTAATCTGAAATTAAACAAAAAAAATGCAACTAACCTTCTCGACAGAAAATCCAGACCTTCCAAAACATAAATGTTTAGCGTTGGGTATTTTTGCAGACGAAAAGCCGCCGCGCGGGATTTGCGGCTTTATCGACTGGCGTCTCAACGGCATGATTTCGAGAGAAATTAAGCAAGGAAGAATCAGCGGAGAAATTAAGGAAAAGATAGTTATTCCCTTTCCCCAACGCATTGGCGCCGAAATGCTGCTTCTTTTTGGTCTTGGAAATAGTTATGATATAAATTACGATAAGATTTATAATGCCGCTTACCTTATTGCGGAAGCTGTCGATGGAATGTCTCTGAATAGCTTTGCTTTTGAAATTTGTGGAGAAGACCGCTCCAGCCTCGTCACCGCGAATATCGCGGAAGCGATGGTTACCGGAATTTTTGATTTTTTATCCGCGGATATAGAAAAAATCGCCAACATGTCTGCCTGTATTGTTACTTCTCCCGCCCATCTTCAGGAAGTATCAGCAGGCATTAAACAATTCAAGACCAATGTGAATGATAAGGGCTCTGTGGTTTTTGGCGAATTAGAAAATAGTTTCGCTTGATACCAATTCGCTTTCTTCGGCTAACTTTATTGGCATCGTCGTCGGCTTCCTCAACGTATTATTAATACGCCTCGTCGCCTCCTTCTTGCCGCCTCGTTATCCATTGAAATCGAAATGGTATGATACATTCTGCAACCATTATTTTTCAATAGTCAAAGGCAGATTCGTCCCTTGTGTTGCCTGAGAACTATTATGGATGATGATTAGGGAGTCAGGAACAAAGCGCATACATTTCAGTCGAGATTTCTGCCGCCTGCTTTACATATTCCTGCAGTTTCCGCGGTGAAATTGTTTGACCCCAGCGATAGATCACCAGTGAATGCTGAAAGCCCTCGATGGTCCATTTTCCTTTTTGCAGTTTCTGGAAAAATTGAGGATTGGCTTTGGAAAAAGTTTGCATTGCCCATTGCGGGTCGCCGGATGATAAACGAAGCGAGCCCATATCTTTCTCGCGTCCCGGGACCTTCAATTCGTCTCCGCAGGTTCTCTGGTTGATCACGTGCGACCAGTCGGACGGCTTCAATTGGAACTTCGGCATCGTTACTTGCGGGTTCTTCACGATTACCGTGGATTGATAAAACCAGTTTTTCCCGGCCCCGATATAAAGATCGAAAAATCCCGCATCATATCCATTAATCTCTCCCCGCAAAATTACAAAATATTTGTTGTGGGTAGGATTGATCAGCGGAACCAATACGACCGGCAATATTTCTCCCTGCGCCAGACGATGAAATCCCAACGATTTTCCGGCCTCGGTAATGGCTCGCTTGTGCCACTTTTCCCATGATATAATAATTACGATGGTAAGAACGATGAGCCCGATTAATCCGCACATTACGGCGATGGAGACGCCATTTTTCATATATTAATTTCCTCCGGTAACCATTATTTCTCAATAGTCAAAGGCAGACCCGACCCCCGTTGTTCACTTGCTTTCGAACTTATTTGCCGAAACACCAACGGTCGATTGTTTTATTTACCCATTCCTACGGCAATCCATGCGGCAAGTGCGCTGAACAACGATGCGATTGCAGAAATGAGAGCCACTATCCACAGCTTGTGTTCTCTTGCCGACCGTTGTGCTTCAATGAAACGCCGCTGCAATTCGAAATCGGTTGCGCGTGGGCGGTTGCCAGACGAGCTTTGAGTCCTTGGCTCACCCGTGATGTCGATTCCCAATTCTTGGCATTGTTTTTCGAGATCATCGGCAATTGGCAGTTTCTTCATGTTGTGTTTCTCCTAAATCGAACAATTAATATACGAACGTCGCTTTTTCCGATAAATTTTTTATCAATCTAATACGTGTCGCTTTTCTGCAACCTCAATAATTAATGAACTACCCCGCAGCAAGCTACGGGGTATCAAAAGCCTCTATAAGGAATAGGCCTTTCGTAGCAAGCTAAGGGGAATTAACCCCAAACAAGATTAAAATAAATCCCGTATTGAAAGTTCTTATCTGGTCATGGTGTATTTTTGTTCGTCTTTCGGGACGTACCATTTGATGAAGTTGTATTCCAGGCCGATAGGCGCGGGCTCAATGCCCCGGAAACGATTGTGGGTGATGACCAGAGCATCGGGTACGTAAAGAAAAGTATAGGGTTGATCTTCCGCGAGGATTTCCTGAAAGCGGTCATAATATTTTTTTCTTTCCTTTTGGTCGAAGGTGCTGCGTCCTTTTACCAGCATTTCGTCCGCTTCCGGATTATTATAGGAAATAAAGTTCAGCTCTTCCGGCTTTGTTTTGCTGGAGTGCCAGACATCATAAGCATCGGGATCAAGCGGAATAGTCCAACCGAGAATCACGGCATCGAAACGGCGTTTGTTGATAAAGTTCGTCACAAATGCCGACCATTCCAGAATTCGTATTTTTACCGTGATGCCGATATCCTTGAGCTGCCGCTGAATGATTTCCACGCATTTCTGCCGCGTCTCATTGCCCTGATTGGTGACTATTTCAAAAACAAATGGCTTGCCGTCTTTTTCCAAAACGCCGTCGCTGTTCAATTTTGTCCAGCCTGCCTCACGCAGCAGTTCGCGCGCCTTTTGCGGGTTGTAATTGTAGTTTTGAACTTTATCATTGTAAGCCCAGCTGCCAGGCTTGTAAGGGCCGGTTGCCGGTTTACCTAAGCCCAGCAGTACGCCGCTGATAATTTCATCTTTGTTAATGGCATACGAAATTGCCTGCCTCACTCTCTTGTCGGTAAAAAGCGGGTTTTTCAGATTGTAACCAAGATAGGTGTAAGCAAAGCTGAGATATCGATATTTATTAAAATTATTTTTAAACAAATTGTTTTCTGTCTGCCGTGTGTATTGCAGAGGCGTCAGGCCCATCATGCCGAGGTTCTGGGCGCGCAACTCCAGAAACATCGTGGCGGTATCGGGAATAATTCGCGTGATCTGTCCATCGATATAGGGCCGTCCTTCAAAATAATCAGGATTGGACACAAGAACGATTTTCTGTCCGGCCACCCATTCCTTGAATTTGTAAGGCCCGGTGCCGATAGGATAGCGCGCCAGCGGACTTTTGGTAATATCCTTGCCCAAAAGTAAATGCCGGGGCAGGATGGAACTGCTCCAGCTGATCAGGGCAGGGGCAAAAGGTTTATCGTAAGTCACCCGGAAAGTATAATCGTCAAGCGCTTCAGCTTTTTTTACCGCTCTGAAATCTTCCGCGTAAGCTGTGGGTGTTTTCGGATCAACAGTTACCTGATAGGTATAGAGAACATCGGCGGCGGTAAATGGTTGGCCGTCGTGCCATTTCACGTTCTTGCGCAGATGAAAAGTAATGACCAGACCCTGGGCAGTTATATCCCAGGATTCGGCCAGATCGCCCACAATGTTCATATCCTTGTCGTATTTGACAAGGCCGTTGTAAACCATTCCGGCAATACTGTGCGAAGACGAATCAGAAGCCAGAAGCGGAATCAAATTGCTGGCGTCGCCGATTTCGCCTCTGACCAGTATATCTCCATAAGCAGGTTGTTTGGCTGATAAAGGCTGTGCCTTATCTGCCGCGGGCTTTTTATCGCATGCGGTAAAAGATATGATGATCAGAGATAAAAAAAATAGATGACTAAATTTGCGCATGAAAGTAAATTAGCGCAGTAATCAAACCATTGCAATAAAATTTTTATTGTGAAACTCCAATTCCGAAAGCGAATAACCTAATACCAAGTTGCTTTCAAATATTAAGATATGAATTTTTGAAAGCTTACTTGGTATTATGCCAAATCAATCAACTTTAATGAAACTCAGATATTACAAGCGAAGCACGGTAATATCTGTAAGTTGAATTATCCCACATGCGAAGCTTAGTGGGACTATCTTATTGTCTGATACCTAATTGGTATAAATACCCTGAAGGGCGCCATGGGGTTACTATAGGCGCAGCGGAATTGATAAGTTGTAATGAGACTCGCTGAAAACGAACGGAGTGAAGTTTGAGGCGTTAGTCGAATTATCCCGCGAAGCGGAAGGTAATGAGACCCAAGCTCTGGAAACAAAGTGCACCGAAGTTTGCAGGTCGAATTATCCCGAATAAGTGGGATATAGTAACCAGCAGTTTGCTGCGAAATGTCTCCAAAGCTTGTTTCGGGGTTTCATACCCGTGGTTCTCGATCGTGTTGCGTATGCGGATCATTGTGTTTCTTATGCGGCTTATGGGCTTTGGGAGTTTTCTTTATTTGGCGGCGAACATTATTCTGTTTAAATTTGTCGAAAAATTCTTTTGAGGCAAGATATTTATCCGCAAAAGAAACTATGAAGGATTCCTTATGCTTCGGCGGAACCAGCGTGAGGGGCCACATATGTTTTCTGATGATATCTTCTTCGATATCATTCAAAATAAAATGTTTTTTGGCATTGGCGATGGCGATTTTGGGATGTTCGATGCCGTGGAATTTTTCCGCAGGAAGGTCCGGAACGTCATGATTCCTCCAGTCGTACAGGAAAAAATCATGAAGGAGCGCCCCGCGGGCGGCGGATTGATAATCGAGCTTCAGAAACTTGCATGCCCTGTAGGAGAAATAAGACACATCCATAACGTGATCGTAAATTGAAGAATTATGATGTTGATGCAGTTTGAGTTTCATGAATTCATCATGCGTGTAAATATCTTTAGTTATATCGTAAAATTCATCTTCAAATGGCTTCCGTCCCTCCATGTTCAACCTGATCTTACTAAGAATAGATTTTAAAAACGTGCTAATCCTGTTCTTGATCTCCATGTCGATGTTGTTATCGATATACCTTCTCAGATTGGGGTACGCGGAGCGGAGCCGTTTAAAGGAACTAAATATCTTCTCAATTTCAGCGTCACTCAGATTAAAATATTCAGAATACAGATACGAGATCTTTCTCCTGAAAGCGGTAATCGTGGCGATAGAAAAAACGAAGTCCGTCACGCCATAAATTAGGAGTACAATGGAAATAACGCGTAGAAATGATCCGTCTTGCGCCTGCACATGCCGTAAAACAGCCGGATGGATAAAGGTGATGAATATCAGAGCCAGGGCTGTCCAGCACAGTGAAAAAAGCAGAGAGACTCTTCCATGTATATTAAATCTGCTGTCTGAATAGTCCCACAATTTTAATTTGAATACTTTTTCGAAAATGAAGCCTGTGAAATATTCGGTTAAGGTCAAAACAATGCCGTACACGATCAGCTTGATTGGCAGTGGCCAGGGATGGATCAGAAATGTCAGAATGATGATGAAAGCAGCCCCGAACCCATAGATGGAAATGAACGGCCCATATAAAAAACCGGGGTTGATAAATTGGCGTTCGGAGATGGACCTGTATACGGCTTCTATGATCCACCCCATGAACGAGTAGATTGCAAAAAGGACGATAGCTTGGGATATGCTTATATTATCAAATATCATTATGATATCTTCATCACATTTTAAGAATTTAAAATCAATGTCTTGTCTTTAACTTGAAATTTAGCATTCTGAGTGCATAATATATAATTAATTAAACGGATTGGATGTAGTGTCTATAATATTAGTGACCAGTTGTCAATGAATCTCTATTATTATGTGCTTCCTACACATTTTGTTTTTTTTATTGACAAGAAAGGAATGTCCATACATAATACTAAACCGCAGTAAGTAATTAACATAAACTGGATCATTCATTATTACGTAAAAGCATAAAATGGTTAATGATAAGGAGGCGAGGCAAAAGATGACTATGGCAAATATCACTATTAATGGCCAGAAAATCAGCACAAAGGCGGGAATTACTGTTCTGCAAGCCGCAAGGGAAGCGGGCATTGATATCCCCACTCTTTGTGACCATCCCGCGCTGTCTGCGGTTGGGGCTTGCCGAATGTGTATCGTAGAAATAAAAGGGCAACGTGCTTTGCAGACTTCATGTACATTTCCTGTAACCGAGGGAATGGAAATACAGACAGATTCCAAAATGGTGACTGATGCCCGCAAGCTGGTTCTGGATATGATCTTTTCGGAAAGAAATCATTTTTGTCCATATTGTGAAATGAGCGGCAGTTGCGAGTTGCAGGATCTCGGCTACCGTTATCGTGTTGATCACTGGGTTTTCTCCACTTATACGAAAGCTTTTCCACTGGATGCCACACATAAATATTATCTGATGGAACACAACAGGTGTGTTCTTTGCGGAAGATGTATTCGTGCCTGCGATGAGCTTGTGGCCAATCACACTTTGGGTTTAGGGCAGCGCGGAAGCGAGAGTATGGTTCGCGCGGATGCTAATATTCTGCTTGGTGAATCTTCCTGTATTTCCTGCGGCACCTGTACTCAGGTTTGTCCAACGGGAGCTCTGTTTTATAAAAGAAGCGCTTTTATGGGCAAAGACAGCCTGACGACAAAAGTAAAAAGCACGTGCAATCAGTGCGGCATCGGCTGTGGTACGGAAGTTGTGACACGCGGCGGAAATGTTCTGGGTATTCTGGGCGACTGGGATGCTCCGGTTAATAAAGGGCTGCTTTGCAAAATGGGCCGCTTTGAACCCTTATATGATAGCCGCCGGAGACTTACCGCACCTCTTCTACGCACTAAAGGGAAGCTCAAAGAAATAAGCTGGGAAGAAGCAATCCAGACTCTGGCAAAACAAATTAACACAGTCAAGGCTTCCGAAATAGGTGTGCTTTCCGGCAGCTATTCTTCAAATGAGGCCCTGTATTTAATTAAAAAATTATTCAATGAGAAATTGCAAGTCTCCAATATCGGCCTGACCAATGCTGTGGCTCCCAGGATTTTCGACAAAGGTCAGAGCAAGTTGGAAGATATTACTAAAAGCGATATTATTCTTGTTGCCGGATCCGATCCTTTAAACGACCAGCCGGTTGCTTCATTCATCATCAAACGGGCGGTAGACAAAGGCGCAAGACTGATTGTGGTTGATGATAAGATAAATGGTTTGGCGCCGTTTGCCTTCATGAATGTCGATATGGCTGGTATAAGCAAAGCCGTTGAAGTTACCAAAAGAGCCAATAATCCGTTTATTCTCTATGGCGCCGGGATTACCAAAACTGCCATAGCTGAGCTCAAGAAACTAAAAGATAAAGCAAACTACATTATAGTTGAATCAGGCGTCAACACTGTAGCCGCCGCGGCGTTAGGATTAAATAACGGTTATAATCCGGCCGGCCTCAAACTTTTATATGTCTTGATGGGTGAGCAAAATTATGAAGGCGCTGATTTGTTCAAGGGAGTTCCTAAAAATGCGTTTATCGTGGTACAGGCAAGTTACTTGTCGCCTCTCACAGAATGGGCGGATCTGGTGTTGCCTGCGGCAATCTGGTCGGAACAAAACAGCAACCTGACCAATATCGAAGGAAGGATACAGAAGATCAATAAAGCGGTGGAACCTGCCGGAGAGGCTAAACCGGACTGGGAAGCATTGCAATTATTATCCGCAGAACTGGGCAAGAATATTGCCGTGTCTATAGATAAAGTTTCAGCCGAAGTGATGAAGTCACTTAAATGAAAGGAGACCCCGGATGGCAAAAGTCAGGATAGCGACAGACTGGTTGGCAGGCTGCGCAGGATGTCATATGTCGTTACTGGATATTGATGAGCGTATTGTAAAACTGTCGGAATTGGTTGAATTTACATCGAGCCCGATTACAGATCTTAAGCATCCGCCTAAAGAAGGCGTAACTGTGGGTATTCTGGAAGGAGCTATCTGCAACACTCACAATATCGAAGTCGCCAAGCAAATGCGTGAACGCTGCGATATCCTCATTGCAGTTGGCGACTGCGCAACATTCGGCGGTATTCCGGCCATGCGTAATCTGGTGGGTACTGATGCGGCCTTAAAGCGCGCGTATATTGAAACGGAAAGCACTGTTGATGGAGTTATTCCGGATTCCGATGAGTTGGGAAAGCCTTTGGATATGGTTGTTGGAGTAGATAAAGTGGTCAAGGTTGATCTGTTCATTCCGGGTTGTCCGCCGAGAGCGGATGCATTTTATTATGCATTAACAGAGTTGCTTGCGGGACGCACGCCGGTAATTTTGCCGCCCGAATTATTTACATACGATTAGAGGAGAAACTTTTATGGGTCGGAAGATAACTATTGAGCCTGTAACACGTATTGAAGGTCATGGACGTGTAACAATACATCTGGATGATCAAGGCGTTGTGGAACAAACTTTTTTCCACGTTGATGAATTCCGTGGTTTGGAAAAATTCTGCGAAGGCCGTCCGTATTATGAAATGCCGCAAATTACACAGCGCATATGCGGAATCTGCCCGATCAGCCATCATCTGGCAGCTTCCAAGGCCTGTGATGCTGTTGCTCGTGTGGAGCCTACGCGCACCGCCAAGCTACTGCGCGAATTGATGCACATGGGACAGACAGTTCAGTCACATGGCATGCATTTTTTCCATCTGGCAGCGCCGGATCTTCTGTTTGGCTTTGATTCTGATCCAGCAACACGCAATGTTTTCCGGATAATAAAAGAAAATCCCAAGCTGGCGCTGAAAGCCGTTAACATGCGCCGCTATGGTCAGCAGATAATAGAGAGGCTAGGCGGAAAACGCATTCATGCTAATTTTTCGGTTGCCGGCGGAGTCAATGCTCCATTGACTGAAGAAAATCGTAAAGCCATGGCATCGGAGCTAAAGGCCATGACCGCGATAGCTCAGGAAGCGATCAGTATTGCCAAAGGCTGGCTCGAAGCCAATAAGGAAACTGCGGCGACCTTTGCCTCTTTCCCCTCCAGTTACATGGGGCTGGTGGATGCGGAAGGTGGACTTCAGCTGTATGACGGTGAAATTCGCGTAAAAGGCGCGCAAGGCAATTTTCTGGCTCAGTTTAAACCGGAGCACTATCTGTCTTTTATTGCCGAGCATGTCGAGCCGTGGTCATTTTTGAAGCATCCTTATCTGCGTAAGATGGGCTTTCCCCAGGGCTTCTATCGAGTCGGGCCATTGGGCAGACTGAATGTCATCGATAAAATCGGCACACCGCTGGCTCAGGAAGAATTCAAGTTGTTCAAACAAATCAATGGCGGACTGCCTATAGAGGGTTCTCTGTATTATCACTACGCGCGGATGATTGAGGCTCTTTATGGTGTGGAACGCATTGGCCAGTTGCTGGATGATCCGGATATTATGTCCACTAATGTTCGCAATTATCCGCCGCTTTCGAATGTTCCCGGTCAGGGAGTGGGCGTTGTTGAAGCGCCTCGCGGAACGCTGTTTCATGACTACAGCACAGATGAAAACGGTGTTTTGACCAGAGTTAATCTCATTGTGGCTACAGGCAACAACAATTGGGCCATGCACACAGCCGCAGGCGTTGTCGCTAAGGCTTATGTTGACGGCACAAAGCTGACTGAAGGAATGTTGAACAGAGTGGAGGCGGCTATTCGCTGCTATGATCCCTGTTTGTCTTGTTCCACGCATGCCATTGGCAAAATGCCGCTGGAAATTACATTGATCGCTGCTGATGGCACTGTTCTTGACCGCATCAGCCGTTAGTGTAGGCACACATAATCATTCAGGCGGATAGGTGTAATGCTTATCCCAATTCTAAATCAAAGGGAACCCCAGCGAATGCCGGGCGCTATTTTTTCTACCTAGCCCCGCTGAAGCGGGACAGTTCAACTAACGAATTCCAGTTCACTGCGTAACTGTAATTCGAGTTTCACTGCCGCATCAATATCATCTTTGATTTAAAATGGTATTCCTAGCCTGTTTTTTCTGAGAAATAATCTGGAAAAGAAATGAATTCCAAAACAATTATTATTGGATACGGCAATATATACCGCGCGGACGATGGTGTCGCCTTTGCTATAATAAACGAGTTGCGCCGGCAACTGGGGCAGAAACTGCTGGAAGAGGGTGATACCGGTCTGGATGAACTCACTGGTGAAAATGATTCAATCTTTCTACTACAGCTTGTACCGGAAATTATGGAACTGCTTGCGGGCTATAATAAAATAATTTTTGTTGATGCTCATGTCGGTTCTGATCTAGAAGATCTCAACTGCTCGCCGGTTTCGGCACAATATATTTCTTCTTCATTTACTCATCACATGACGCCTTCCGCGCTTTTGGCATTTCTTAAAACTATGTATCAGTGCGAACCTCAAGCGCATCTGGTCTCCATCAGAGGTTACGATTTTGATTTCAAACGAACCCTTTCGCCCAAAGTGCAGGCGCTTGTGCAACCGGCTGTGGATGCCATTTTAAAAGTGATAGATCAATAATAGGTATGAACCCCAAAGTAAGTTGCTGGGTATTATATCCCGTTTATACGGGGTAGCCCTACATCGCTTTGCTCTTGGGATCAATTCCATTTACGCTTCAAATTTCGCTTCACTCATTTTCAGCGAATGTCATTGATTCGAACTACAAGCTTCAGTGCATTATATTTCTGAAGCTTGGTCTCATTACAATAGTCCCACTTAGCTTCGCACGTGGGATAATTCAACTTACAGATATTACTGCACTATGCTTGTAATATCTGAGTTTCATTAGAATTGGAGTTTCACAAACAAAAAACGGTGCGTGGTTGGAGGTGAAAAATTTCGGTGTGCGTTTGAGTATTAGAGCTACCGCCGGATGCTTCTTAAAAGTCTTCTCTAAAAAATTGCGCACAGCAGGTCTCTGCCAGTCAAAGGGGTGCTGAAAGTTTTTGTACAAAGACAAATCACCTTCATAAAAGTCATGCGTCGCGAGACTTTGCGCTTCAATGCTTTGAGAGGGCAAATTAAAAATCGCCAGATTTAAAAAGTCGATGCAGTCATGATGCCGGCAAACGAAATCCAGCGTCTTCACCGCGCTTTCCTGTGTTTCCGGCGGTGTACCGAACAGAAAATAACAATAGGCGGCAATACCTGTTTTTTTCAATGTTTTTAAAACTGCGGAAGTTGTCGGCAGATCAATTCCTTTATTTAATTGATCAAGCACTTCCTGATCGCCGGATTCAATTCCCAGTTTGAGCATGGCACAGCCGCTGCGTTTTAAGGATAAACAAAAATCTTCATCAGCTAAATGTTGAGTGATCCGGGTAAAACCATACCAGGGCGCGCCCGGCGGCTTTTGTGCCAGAGCGCCGAGCAGTGACGGAGAGATGGAACTATCCAGAATATGAATTAGTGAAGGATTCATCTGCCGTGTTAGGATTTGCAAATCTTTTGTGACCTGAGAAACCTTAAGAGGCAAATAAGCATTGCCTTCCGCTTTTTCCGGGCAAAAAGCGCATTTGTGCCAGTAGCAGCCGCGCGCGCTGCTGTAGGGCAGGATCGGGCCGGGCGATAAATATTGATCAAGCGGGAAGCCATTGTAATCGGGTGGGCAGTTGATCTGGCCTTCTTTAACGTTCAGAAGCTCCAGTAATATTTTTTCTCCCGCGCCTGCGACCATTTCATCTACAAGTCCCTTGAAAATATCATTGTGTGCGCCGAGTTTAATCCATGTGGTAATAAGCGATCCGCCTAAAATAATTTTTTGCCGCGGTTGAATTTGTTTGATAAAGCCGATCATGGCAAAGGTGCAGAGTGCCTGACTAAGATAGTTTAAAGAAAAACCGATAAAATCCGGATTTTCTTCCAACGCGTTCATCAGGCGATGTTGAAAGTAAGGATAGAAAGGATTGGCTTGCGGTTTTTCGGCTGCGGACATTAAGTTGGCGCTTTTTACAGGGGATAGACATTGATCGCGATAATCGGCAAGCGATAGATCAACACGCCGTGATTTACCTGCCACATTTAGAAGATGGTTAATATCCATAACTGCCCGCTGATAACGGCTTAGACTTCGGTAGGTGGCGATGTCTTGCAAAGCAACAAGATTGTGTTTCAGATTTTTTACGGCACGCGTTGTCCATCTATCGGTTATCGTATTGTTATTGGAAATATCCTTAAACAGGTAGAGGATGCCTTCCAGATTGGCATCAATAACATTGTGGTGAACACTATTTGCGTTTAGACAGGCGGATAATTTGGCGATGCCCGCGGGCGGTTCTGAACATTTGGCAATTGGTGGATGGATTAGAATTATTTTTGGCGGCATAAGTTTTACCAATTCTAAAGGAAGTTTTCGCCATGCTGGCGAAAATTCTCGGCAATGTAAGGTCATATTCACTATGCGCTTCCCTTGCGGGATGCGCTTCCGATCAAAGCGCTATTTTTGTTGGCGTCGTTGTCGGCTTCCTCAATGTATAACCTGAAGGTCACACGTGTAAAATACGCCTCGTTGCCTCCGCCTAGCCCCGCTGAAGCGGGACAGTTCAACTAACGAATTCCAGTTCACTGCGTAACTGTAATTCGAGTTTCACTGCTGCCTCAATATCATCTTTGATTTAAAAATGGTATTGCTTAAAAAGGTTTCGATATTTCTTTAATATCTATTTTTTGCCTAAGCAAGGCCAATTTTACAGTCCATATTTGCCGCTTGACAGTTGGTAATCTTTACGCAATAGTCACTCCCGCGATGAGAGTGTGTCGCAATCATCATTTGTCATTGCGAGTTCACGACAGTGACCGTGGCAATCCCTATGATGTCGATTAGATGCGAGATTGCTTCGGTCGTAACTCTCCCCCGCAAAGACATTACGACACAGTTTGCAAGCCCGGTATGATGGGAAAGAAAGTTTTTAAAAAGCATCGAGTAATACAATGATTGGTGTCTTGCTTTTTCTAAATAGATTGTTATATTTGCAACATAGTTGAAAAGAATCACTGTAAAATTAAAGAAGTCTTTTGGTAATTTGTGAAAAATATATCTTTTGACAGTAGAGTTAAAATAATACTGGTTCTGGCTATCGCGCTGTTTATGGTGCTGATAGCCAGTACCATATTTGCAGCCGAGAAGTATCCTTCGCCGCGCGGTGCGGTCAACGATTTTGCCAATGTCATTGATCAGGATAACGCCGTTAAAATAGAAGCCCTGGCGCGTGAAGTTTTACAAAAAACAGGCACGGCGGTTATTGTGGTAACTGTCCCTACTATCGGAGAGGGAGAAGAAACCAGTCTTTATGCTAATGGCCTTTATAAAGCGTGGGGTATCGGGAAAAAGGGCGAGGACAAAGGTCTTTTAATTTTTTTAACTGTTAAAGAAAGAAAATATTGGATTGAAACCGGTTACGGCGTAGAGGGTATATTGCCGGATGGTTTAGTCGGCGAAATCAGAGACAAGTATCTAAAGCCGCAACTCCAAGCAGGTAATTATGGTCAGGCTTTTTATGACACAGTGTCCGCATTTAGTTCTATTATTGCTAAAAATGCCGGTGTTGAGTTGAGCGGATCGCCTGCACCATACCGGACAAATGCCCGTGCCCAGCAAAAAGGCATTAACGTTTTTGGATTAATATTTTTCTTCATTGCGGCTGCGTTGCTTTTAGGCACAAGAACAGGAAGATCAATGCTTCCATGGATATTGCTTTTGTTCTTGAGTGGCGGCCGTGGTGGTGGAGGTGGCGGCGGCGGTTTCGGCGGCGGCTTTGGTGGCTTTGGCGGCGGCGGTAGCGGCGGCGGCGGGGCCGGTGGAGATTACTAATCACGGGTATGAACCACAAAGCAAGCTGCTGGGTATTATATATAGTCCCACTTAGCTTCGCACGTGGGATAATTTCCAATAGCCTTTGGCTATTGGATAATTCGACTAACAAACTTTAATGCGCTTCGCTTTTAAAGTTTGAGTCTCATTAAAATTAATCGGGTGTGTAAAATGGCAAAAATACCAGATAAACCAGAAGATGTTTTTGTTCCTTTAACTCAAGACTATCAGAAAGTATTCGGCAAGGAGCTGATCTCTCTTATTCTTTACGGGAGCGCCGCCGGTGGCTCTTATGTAAAAGGCAAATCGGACATTAACCTGCTCGTTGTCTTGACCCCGGAGGCGATCAACAGGCTGGAAGATTCTTTGTCTACGGTTAAACATTGGAAAAAGAGCCGTGTGGCCGTGCCTCTTATTATGACAAAGGCATTTATTGAGTCTTCTCTGGATTGTTATCCGATAGAGTTTTTGAATATGAAAAACCGCCACATTTTAATTTATGGCGAAAATGTTTTGGAACAATTAAATTTTAAGCCGGAAGAATTACGTCTGCAAATTGAAAAGGAACTGAAGGGGAAACTGATTTTGCTCCGCCAGGGTTATCTGGAAACAGAAGGGAACGCGCGGCAATTGAAACAGTTGATCAGCCGGTCATTTACGGCTTTTATTTCCATATTCAATGCCCTGCTTTATTTGAAGCAGGAATCGGCGCCGCATAAGAGACGCGACACAATAAAAGAAGTGGCCAAGCTTTTTGCGGTTGACGCGGAAGTATTTTTGTCTTGTGCGGACATTAAAGAAGGTTTGGATAGGCTCTCCGGCGAAGAATTAGCTGGAATCTTCAAAAAATATATGAACGAAGTCGAAAAGCTTTGCAATATCGTTGATGCTTTATAAATTATCCCGACACACTTTGGTATAGGGATAATTCGACTAAAAATTTTTACTTCTCCCGCAGTTATGCGGGATTGTAAAAATTAAGTCTCATTATAAATTTAAAATATGCAGGAGGAAAAAATGGATTCAAAAAAGAAAACTTTAATCATTGTGCTGGCAGTAATTGTTTTTCTGGCTATCGCCGCTTATTCTTTTTTCGCGGGCAACTACAATAAATTTGTTAGTCTGGATACGACAGTTAAGAATTCATGGGCGCAGGTGGAAAATCAATTACAGCGGCGTTTTGATTTGATTCCCAATCTGGTGGAAACCGTAAAGGGTTATGCCAAGCAGGAAAAAGATGTTATGATAGGAGTAACTGAAGCCCGCGCTAAAGTAGGCGGAGCTGGAACTGTTCCTGATAAGATCGCGGCCAATAACCAATTATCCGGCGCTTTGAGCAGATTGATGGTGGTTGTAGAAAAGTATCCTGATCTGAAATCCAATCAGAATTTTATGCACCTGCAGGATGAGCTGGCAGGGACGGAAAACAGAATCGCCGTGGAAAGAATGAGATACAACGAAGCGGTAAAAGATTATAATCAGACAATAAAATCATTTCCGGCCAATTTGCTTGCCGGCATATTTGGTTTTAAAGAAGGGGCATTCTTTAACGCGCCAAAGGAAGCCAGAGAAGCAGTCAAGGTTAAATTCTAAAATTAAAAGTATTTTTGTGAAAAAAATTAGCCCCGGACTTTAGATAATAAGGTTCGGGGCTTTTTAATGAGAGTCAAATTTTAATGAAACTCAGATATTACAAGCGCAGTACAGTAATATCTGCAAGTTGAATTATCCCACGTGCGAAGCTAAGTGGGACTATATTAGTGAGATTCAGAGTAATAAGCTATTTTCCACACACCGTTTTCAACTAATATCCGGGACGGTTCGCTTAAATTTACCGGCCTTTTATAAGCATCAATACTGTATTCGGGATCATGCGGTAACTTGAGACTGTTACCCGTTAATTGCGGCAGGATGGGATAGATGATTTTTGTTTTAGCCGCGGAGAAAAGCTCGTCAATATTTCTAAAGGCGGACAGCTCATCTATAGTTTTCAATGTGGGCGGCATTAAGATAATTTCTTTCTGATGATGCATTTTCAACGCCTTTTGCGGCGTTACCCAGAGCGATTCCGTAAACTCTGCCGCATCAGCCACAGGCGTCTGATGGGGAGGCAACTTGGCCAGAAAAAAGCGGGTGTTAAATCTCTTTTGTTCAAAATCCGGCGTAATCCAGTGGGCATAAGGGATCAGAGCATCAGGGAAAAATAAAATTTCTTCTTTTTGAGCAATCCCCGCCAGTGTAATTTGAGAGGCGTTAAGCTGATGCCGGTAGTCATTGAATTTTCTAAGAACTTTTTCGTCATGAAACGAAACAAAGTTTCCGGTAGTTTTGCCACCTAAAAGAATGCCGGCCTCTTCGAAAGTTTCCCTGATGGCGGCGATAAAAAATCCCAGCGCTTTTTCTCCGGGCAAACTGCTATCCTGCAGTAACCGATATGGATCAAAGACATCCGCAGTCTTGATATAATTTTCGAGTTGCGGATCGTTGTCGGTCTCTTCCAATTGACCGCCGGGAAACACATATGCCCCGGCCATGAAGGCCTGCTTTTGATGACGCCGTGCTAAAAATATTTCCCAGTTACCAGAATTCGATGGCCGGATTAAAATCACAGTTGCCGCGTCTTTAAACACAAATTTATTTTCTGTTAAATTCATAAGGTTTCAATGAAAAATTATATTCTTCTTTTGGGGCAGTTTCAACTTTTATATATGTCAAAAAGGTTCAAGGCTTTTCTTAAAAATTCAAAAATTTATAACTATTGTTTGTAGATAAGAAAAATTTATGTTACGCAAAAAGTTATGAGTACCGAACAATTCAAAAACATTACCGAAGCGATCTAACTACAGGAGTAAGTAAGTGGAGGTATTTCAATGAGTGAAGTGAAAATCGTCAACGCCACGGGGCTGGTCTGTCCGCAGCCGGTTGTCTTGGCTAAACAGGCTTTGGAATCTCATGAACAAGTTATGGTGATTGTGGATAACGATACCGCGCTGGAAAATGTAAAACGCCTGGGGACAAAGCTGGGCTGTGATGTGAAAGTTGAAAAGAAAAACGACGGCACTTACGAGATTAATCTGGCGCGGAAGGCAGGCGCAGTTGGGACAAAAGAAGAATTTGTCCCGTCGTGTGACGCAACACCTGTGCAGTCCGGGCCTTTTGTGATCGTCATTTCCGCGAATACAATGGGGCGTGGCAATGATGAATTGGGTTATGTTCTGATCAGGGCATTTCTTCACACCATCGCCGTGCAGGCCGAAAAACCGGATATCATGATTTTTTATAACACCGGCGTCAAACTTGCCTTAAAGGAATCAGAAGTTCTGGATGATTTGAAAGAGCTGGCTTCTGCTGGTGTGGAAATGCTGGTTTGCGGAACATGCCTGAATTATTTTGAGGTAAAAGAAAAATTAGGCGTCGGTGTTGTTTCCAATATGTATGACATCGCGGGAATCATGAGCCGCGCGGGACGGTTACTTGCGCCATGAAAGAACAGCCCCGATATTTTGTAATGCTGTTTAAATCGGTTAGTTATGTTCTGAAGGCGGAAAAAATTCTCCAGAAGGAAGGACTTCCGCACAAGCTGATTCCCGTGCCTAAGCACATCAGTGCGGATTGCGGGATATGCCTGCGCTTTGAGCCGGCAATCCAAAGTAAAATTAAAGCCGCTCTTTTGAACAAAGTGGAAATAGAAGAGATTCGAGAGATGGCAAATTAGTTATAGTTTATAAATATAAAGATTTGACCGGGCGAGCTGGCTGGCGCCGGCCGCGGGCCTCAACCCCGTCGGGCAAACACTAAAATGTTTGCTGATTAGTTCGATTCTAAGCCCGGCCTTATTGTGAAACTCTAATGAGACCCAAGCTTCAGAAACTTAGTGAACTGAAGCTTGAAGGTCAAATTATCCCACGTGCGAAGCTAAGTGGGACTATATATGATACGCAACCGCTTGCCTGGGGGTGCATACCCGTGATTTATGCGATATTTCAATATGTAATGATTGCTTAAAAACAATTGACATACAAACGGAACTTCTCTATATTTTCCCTGCAAGAAAACAATGTCTTGTGAAACACGGCAAAATAATCTCCACACTGACATTGAAGGTAAAATTTGCGCACTTTTTTTATAGAGAAATGTCCGCCCAAGCGAAAAGGGGAAAAGGACATGACCACGCTTCCTTTCAGCATGATGTCCAATGATTTGTGATGATGCTAATATCTGTTGCTTTTTTCAGGCTGGAAGTATATTTTTTCCTTCCAGTGGAGCTCCCTCCGGAAGGACGCAATAATGAGACCCAAGCTTCAGAAACAAAGTGCATAAACTGAAGGTCACACGCTGAAGCTTGAAGGTCGAATCAATGACATTCGCTGAAAATGAGTGAAACGAAATCTGAAGCGTAAATGGAATTGATCCCAGGAGCGAAGCGACGTGGGGCTATCCAGCGAAGCAGAGGATAACGCGACCTTCCGAGGGTTACGGAACATTCCCAAGCCGCGGGATTAATAATCGGATAAGGGGGTTTTATGAAACGGTTTGAAAATATTATCGATACCGCAATCAAAGAGTGTATATCGGATATCCACATCACCGGCGAACATCCCGTTGTGTCAAGAAAGAATGGTGATATTCAATTTCACGGTTCCCTGAAGTGGACCCATCAGGAAATCGATGATCTGACCAAAAAGCTTCTGACACCCCTGCAATTAGACAGACTGCGGCAGGAAAAATCTGTTGATGTTTCCGTTTCCACCAGCAATGCCCGTCTCCGGGTCAACGTTTTCACCACGATGCGTGGAATAAGTATAGCGATTCGGATTCTTCCTGGTCATATACCGACAATTGAGGAACTCAATCTTCACCCCTCACTCCATGATATTTCCAAGATCAAGTTCGGCCTGGTTCTCATTTGCGGCGGCACAGGGGAAGGTAAGACAACGACAATTGCAGCCATTATCAATGACATCAACAACTCTCATCAGGCACATATTGTCACGATTGAAGACCCCGTCGAGTACCGCTTTCAATCGAAAAAATCCTTCATTGAGCAACGTGAAATCGGTCCTCATACGCCTTCTTTTAAACAGGGGCTCATCGATGTGCTGCGCGAAGATGCCGATGTTATCGTCGTAGGCGAACTGCGCGAAGGAGAAACAATGCAGCTCGCTCTCAATGCCGCGGAGTCGGGACACTTGGTCATTGCCACAATGCATGCAGGCAGTCCGGAAGAGGCCATCTACCGCATGTGCAATGCTGTCCCCGTAGAGGCCCAAACCGAGGTGCGCAACCAGCTGGCGTCTACGCTGGCCTGGATCACTGTTCAGCAACTGGTGTACCTGGAAAAAGCCGGACAACGCGTCCCCATTCTGACCATTGCTCACGGCACCCAAGCCATCAAGAACATTATTCGCGAAAACAAACTTAACCAGATCAACAACGCCATAGATACCTCTAAAAACGAGGGTATGTTTCTGTCCGAACGTTATTTGACACAATATCTGAATACCCGCTCCGCCTTCACCCCCTATGGCAAAATCTTTCGCCCATCAGCAGAATTGTCGCCGGATAATTTTTATCAGTCGCCGCTGACGGACGAGCCACAGGTAAAGCATGGGGCAAGATACGAAAGGAGAAAGGCATCAAGGCCAATCGTCGACGTGTCTGAATCCAGCGACGAAAATGTCGACAATATATTGGATATCAATGATAATATATCGCTACATAAAATTGTCGAAAAGTTGAATAAGAATAGCGAGTAAAATCTTCAGTCGCTTTTTTTCCTAAAGCTATCAAATGTTTCTGCCCTTATTACTCAAATTGCTACTGAGGGTTGTCTGCTAATAAAGTGTAAGTAGGATTTGCTTCTTACTGTAAGCAGCATATTTGAACAGTACGAATAATAAATTTCCATCAATGAGAAAAAACTAAAAAATGAACAGGAACATTCTCTATTTCGACAATGCCGCCACATCGTGGCCGAAGCCGGAAGCAACAATAATGACAGTTGATTCATGCCTGCGGGAAACGGGCGGCAGCCCCGGGCGTTCGGGACACAGCCTCTCCATCGATGCCGGCCGCGTCATCTTCAACGCCCGTGAGGTCTTGGCCGGACTCTTGGGCATTGACGACCCTCTGCGGATCGTCCTGACGAAGAATGCCACGGAGGCCTTGAACATTGCTGTCTTTGGTCTTTTGAAACCCGGCGACCATGTGATCACCTCGTCCATGGAGCATAACTCCGTCATGCGGCCACTGCGGGCTATGGAGGCAAACGGTGTTGATCTGACGGTTCTTCCCTGTTCCACCGCGGGGGAGCTCGATCCGGGCGTTATCGTACCGGCCATCAAGAAGAACACGAAGGCCATCTTCCTGACCCACGCCTCCAATGTCACGGGGACGATCATTTCCGTGGCCGATATTGGCAGAATCGCCCGAGAGCACGGCCTTGTCTTCTGTGTCGATGCCGCCCAGACGGCGGGGACGCTCCCTATTGATATCGGAGCAATGGATATCGACCTGTTGGCCTTCACAGGACACAAATCCTTATTCGGTCCTCAGGGGACGGGGGGACTGTATATCCGCGAGGATCTTGAGCAGGTTATCTCTCCCCTGATGAGAGGCGGTACGGGCAGTCGGTCGGAGTACGAGGAACAGCCTGATTTCATGCCGGATAAATTTGAATCGGGAACACCGAATACGTCCGGTTATGCCGGATTGACAGCCGGTATCAACTTTATCCTGTCCCAGGGATTAAACACCATCAATGCCCATAAAAAAAGTCTGACAAAACTTTTTCTGCATGGTATCGGAGCTGTTGATGGCGTCACGATTTACGGCCTTAAGGACGCATCCAGGCGAATAGCCGTTGTCTCCTTTAACATCCAGGGTATGGACCCGGCAAAAGCAGCGCTGGATCTGGATGAACGATTCGGCATCATGTCGCGACCCGGCTTGCACTGTGCACCGTCAGCCCATCGGACAATCGGCACATTTCCAACGGGAGCGATCCGTTTCAGTTTCGGCTGGTTTAATACGGATGAAGAAATCTATCAAGCCGTGGAAGCCGTCCGGGTTTTGGCAAATCAAAAATGATATGCCGGAAGAAAAACACATGTAGACAGCATCTGATGGCGCCAATATTTCCTTGACATATAAGAGTTTTCTTCAATATAGTTAGTCTACAGTAATAATTTCTTATACATAATTATCTTCCCCACAGGAACCGGCTCTTTCGGAGTTACAGGTTTTTTCATAAAATTGTCCAGTCAAGACTATATTTAATTCTCTCGGGTAATAGAAGATGAAATATAAAGATTGCCAACACAAAGATAAAAAGAAGAAACCCAAATACAGCGAAAATGTATGGGTGCGGGAAGTTTTCAGCAATGGCCAGCAATCCCTGCAAAGCATTATTGGAAGCTCTCCTATTCCCGCGTTTATAATCGGGAAGGACCATCTGATTATCTACTGGAATAAGGCTCTGGAAGAACTAAGCGGAATCAAGTCCGAAGAGGTGGTAGGTACCGGACAGCAATGGAGGGCATTTTATAAAAGCGAAAGACCCTCCATTGCCGATTTGCTAGTCGATGGATTTCAAAAAGAGATACGCCATTGGTATGCCGGTAAATTCATCAAGTCAAAATTGATTGCCGGCGCCTATGAGGCTACCGATTTCTTTCCTGAACTTGGGAAAAAGGGACGATGGCTGCGCTTTACCGCCGCCGTTATCCGGAATTCCAAAGGCGCCGTTATTGGAGCGGTAGAAACGCTTGAAGATATAACTCAGGCAAAAAGGGCGGAAGAGGCGTTATTGAAAGCTCATGAAGATCTGGAAATTAAAGTAAAAGAACGCACGCATAAATTGGCGAAAACCAACAAAGCCTTAAAAGAGACTACAGATCATTTGTCCCTTATCCTCGAGTTCCTTCCTATTGTTTCCTATACCTGTAACGCCGATGAAAATTTAACGATTACTTTTGTCAGCAACCGCATCAAAGAAATTACCGGATACACGCCTGAACAATTCACGAACGATCCGACTTTTTGGCAGAAGCACATCCATCCTGACGAACAAAAAGAGATACTCAAAGAGTTGAAATCGGCCACGCACAAAGGAACTTACAAGTTCGAGTATCGTTTTCAGGCGGCCGACGGTTCTTATCGCTGGTTTTCCGATCATCGCCGTTTGATCAAGCCGGGCAATCGTTCCCGAAGATATATGGTTGGCGCCTGGCAAGATATAACTGAAAACAGGAGAGTTCGTCAGGAGGGGGAACTCCGTATGCAACAGATGATTCAATCCCATAAATTAAAAGCCCTCGGTGAAGTTGTAACGGGAGTCGCCCACGAAATAAACAATCCGGTTAGTTTTATTGCCAACAACATTCCTCTCTTGGAAGAAATGTGGACTGCCGTGGAACCGATTCTGGCCAGCGATGGAGCCTCTCATCCGGATTGGGGTGATAAAGGTATCAGTTATGTGGAAGTCTGTACAAATATGAAAGAAATTATTGAAGAGTTCAAAATAGCTTCCCAACGCATCAAGCGTGTCATTACGGGACTAAAAGAATTTGCCCGGGTGGATGAAACAGTACAAAAGAAACCGATTCAAATTGAGGAAGTCATTCAGGGAGTTCTGATTATTGTCGGCGCTCAGGTTCGTAAAACTGTCTCCCGCATCGACCTTTATATAGACAGCGGTTTGCCCACCATTCAGGGACATTTTCAAAAAATCGAGCAGGTAATCGCCAATCTGCTGATTAACGCGCATCAATCTATTACGCCCGACAGAAAAGGAAGAATAATTATTACTGTAAGAAATATCGAAAGATTGAACGCAATTCTGATCGAAATTGAAGATAACGGCATCGGTATGAAAAAAGAAGTGCTGGATCATATTTTTGAGCCTTTCTTTACGACTCGCCGGGATCGGGAAGGAACGGGTCTTGGGCTTTCCATTTCTTATGGACTAATCAAAGAGCATCGGGGAATAATAGGGGTTACTTCCCGTCCCGATATCGGCAGTCGGTTTTTCATCTACCTTCCTTTAGACGCTAAAACACAAATAAATATTAGTCCAGCCATACTTTGCTGTGATAGTGATGCCTCTTATCTCAATGAACTTAAAATGAGTTTTGTTGATGTTATTGACTGGTGCTGCGGTTCTAATGATACCTCCGAAGATGTCATTGCCTATCTGGAAACCCATCCGGAGGTGGATATTTTTATTTCGGAAATCAAACTGCCGGCAATGAACGGATGGAAACTCACGAAGAAAATCAAAGAACGTTTTCCTCTTCTGTCCGTAATTCTTTACTCATCCGACCCCCTGTCCGAGAAACAAGAAGGAAGGATAGCCGACAAACCGGATTATCTGCTTAAGAAACCTTTCAGTATGCTGCAATTACAAAATATAATTCGTGAAATGGGAAGGCAGAGATTATGAGAATTCTGATTGTTGATGATGAAGAAGTAGCCCTGAATTCGGTGAAGCGTCTGCTTAAATGGCGGGGCATCAGGAACGTGGATATCTGTAATAACGGCAGGGATGCCATTACCAAAATTAAAGAAACGGATTTTGATATTGTGCTTCTTGATCTGCTTATGCCGGAAGTCGACGGCTTGCAGGTTCTGGAATCCGCAAGACCTTACCGCCCTCATACCGAATTCATTATTCTCACGGCTATTGATGACATTCCAACCACGGTTAAAGCAATTCGTCTGGGCGCTTATGATTATCTTGTCAAACCGGTGGATAACGATCTCCTTTTTCTGGCCATTAAGAGAGCCTATGAACGCAGGGGTTTGCTCATCGGTTTATCAGCGACATCTGGGGATAATAAAAATAAAATTCCAAATGCCTTTTCTGATATTATTACTCAATGTCCGCAGATGTGTTCCATCCTGTCCTATGCTCAGGTTATGGCCGGAGGCGGCAACCCCATAATGATTACCGGAGAATCCGGAACGGGCAAGGAACTTGTTGCCAAAGGCATTCATCAGGCCGGGCCGATGCCCCAGGGTCCATTCATCGCCGTTAATGTCAGCGCTATTCCGGCCAGCATGTTTGAAAGCCAGTTTTTCGGTCATGCTAAAGGAGCATTTACAGGCGCGGAGACGCCGCACCGGGGCTATTTTGAACAGGCGGACGGAGGGACTCTTTTCCTTGACGAAATCGGAGAACTACCGATAGACCTGCAAACAAAACTGCTCCGTGTGCTGGAAGAAAAATCTTTCTATCCTCTCGGCGCATCAAAGCCGGTCTGGGTGGACGTAAGAGTTATCTCCGCTTCCAACAGTAATATTGAGAAGGACTGCCAGGAGGGCAATTTCAGGCTGGATCTGCTCTACCGGCTGAAATCCGTCCATATTCACCTGCCTCCTTTGAGAGAAAGACAGGGAGATATTCCTTTGCTCGCGTCCCATTTTCTACGCAAGGCATGCAGTAATTATAATAAAGAGGTTTTCGGTTTCAGTCCTGAGGCCATGGATTTATTAAACGGTAGAGATTACCCTGGCAACGTACGGGAATTGGCTCAAATTATTGAAAACGCCGTTTTGCTAACCGACTCCAATCTTATTCTGCCCGGTCATCTCGGAATGATGTCAAATACTATATCCTCTTTAGCGCGCCAATTATGCACATTGAAAGAAAACGATGAAGCGCATCTGGTCTATGTTTTGACCAATGCTAATGCCGATCGCGGCAAGGTCGCGCAAATTCTTGGAATAACCGTCAGGCAACTTCAGCGGAAGATCGCCGCCATGAAAAAAAATCCCCAGTGGGAATCAATTCTTCGCGACATTTAAGTCATTCGGGGTGACATAAAGGTCTTAATCGTTAAGCTCCTATATCTAAAGACTATTGTTTTTTTTTATGTCTGCAAATTTCTTCGAGCGACTTTCCCGGCGACGTTTATTTCGTATTTCCGTTTATTTCCTCTCTTGATAATTCATGAATATCCGGCAAAAGACGATAAATTTATTTTTTATCAACCGTATTATTCCATGAGAGTTAGAATCCATAACTATTCAACAACACTGGATTCCCCCGGCATGCGCCGGGGTTCCCTGCCGGGCGTCGTTGTCCGCGCGCGAAAGAGGGACAGGAAATAAAATACAAAAAAACTTTTTATGGCATGGCCGTTGCTCTTTCCTATTATTGAAAGGAAAGAGTTGTGATGAAAGCTTTTACCGCAAAACTTGTCGATTTAACTCAAAAAAACGCGGAAGCAATCGCCATGCAATGGGCAAGGGATGTAAAAACTAACGAAAAAACTTATGCCTATCATGAGGCATCTGAGGACAAGATTATTCATCAAGCTAAAGATTTTTACAATAACTTTCAAATGATGTTTCTTAATGAATCACCATATGAACAAGCGGAAGAAATTTTCGAAAAGTACGCGGAGGAAAGATACAGGGAAGGAATCCCCCTGCATGAAGCACTGTATGCCCTGATTTTAATGCGGAGGCATATGTGGTTATACGCGGAATTTCAAGCTATGTTTAATGCAGAGGTAGAGCACCGGCAGGCGGTGGGAAGTCTCAGCCGTACAATTCTTATGTTCGACTACATTATATATGTTGTTGCCAGAAAATTCTGGAAATTAATGAAACTGGAGTTTATGGCGATATAAAATACGCTGTGATTGATGGAACAAATTAAAACAAAGGGGAGATGAACGTGGAACGTGAACAAATCAATGAAGGAAAAGTTTTGTCCATTCGTAGCAGTGTCGTTGATGTCAGTTTTCCTACAGCGCCTTCGATTCGCAACGTTCTAAAGGCGGGCGATGAGGGACAGGTAATCATCGAGGTTTTTACTCAGTTGGACAATAACACCGTCCGGGGCGTTGCCCTGACGCCGACTCAAGGTCTGGCCAGAGGCTCGGTGGTCATTGATACTGGCAAACCGCTTGAGGTTCCCGTGGGCAAAGAGCTTATGGGAAGGGTTTTTAATGTTTTCGGACAGACAATCGATAAGAAAGGGAATGTTGAAGACGTAGAAATACGCTCCATTCACAGGGAACCGATTCCTCTGCGTGATCAATCGACAGTGTCGGAAATTTTTGAAACCGGAATCAAAGCCATTGATGTTCTGGCGCCGTTGGAAAGAGGGGGCAAGGCCGGACTTTTCGGTGGCGCGGGTGTCGGCAAGACAGTGCTCATTACGGAAATGATTCATAATACCGTCAGCCACCATGAAGGCATGAGCATCTTCTGCGGCATCGGTGAGCGCTGCCGCGAAGGCGAGGAGCTTTACCGTGAAATGGAAGAAAGCGGCGTTCTGGGGAACACGGTCATGGTTTTCGGTCAGATGAACGAGCCGCCGGGAGCGCGTTTCCGGGTTGGACATGCGGCGCTGACGATGGCGGAATATTTTCGCGATGACGCCAAGCAGGATGTGCTCCTGATGATCGACAACATTTTCCGTTTCATTCAAGCCGGCATGGAAGTATCCGGTCTATTAGGACAACTCCCTTCGCGCTTGGGTTACCAGCCGACACTGGCCACGGAACTGGCCGAGCTCGAAGAGCGAATATGCAACACCAAAACCGGCGCGATCACATCGATCCAGGCGGTTTATGTTCCGGCGGATGATTTTACCGATCCTTCAGCCGTGCATACGTTCGGCCATCTTTCCGCGACTATCGCTCTGTCGCGCAAGCGGGCGAGTGAAGGTCTGTATCCGGCCATCGATCTGCTCCAGTCCGGCTCCAAAATGCTGATGCCGAACATTGCCGGCGAACGCCATTATAAAATCGCGCAGGAAATACGCAAGACGCTGGCAATTTATGAAGACCTCAAGGATATTATCGCCATGCTGGGCATTTCCGAACTATCCCGTGAAGATCAGCGCACGGTATTTCGCGCCCGCCGTCTGGAGAGATTTTTCACCCAGCCTTTCTTTGTTACTGAGCAATTTACGGGGACGGCAGGCAAGATGGTTTCGCGTGAAGAAACATTAATCGGTTGCGAGAGGATACTCAACGATGAATTTGCCGAATATCCGGAGCGCGCACTTTATATGATCGGCTCAATTGATGAGGCGAAAATTTCCCATGATGCTTAAAATTTTATTGCCGGCGGAAGTAATGATGACGCAGGAAGTAAAGAAAATTGTTGCCGAGGCGGAGAATGGATCTTTCTGTTTGATGCCGAATCACATTGATTTTGTGGCCACGCTTTCTCCCGGAATCTTCATGTATGAAAAGGTCGAAGGAGGGCAGGAATTACTAGCCATGGATGTGGGCACGCTGGTAAAAAAAGGATCGGACGTTCTTGTATCAACTCGCAATGCCGTGCGGGCGCCCGATCTGGGAAAACTCAAACAGGTCGTTGTGGAGCAATACGACGTTCTGGATGAACGGGAAAAAATGGTCCGTTCCGCTTCGGCGAGGCTGGAAGCAAGTTTGGTCAGGCGTTTTGTGGAGTTAAAATAGTAATGAGACTCTCTGAAAAGGAGCGAAGTGAATAACCTAAAGGTCACTGTAGGTTTGAAGTGTAAGTCGTAATGAGACTAAAATTTCAGAAGCAAAGCGCAATGAAGTTTTTTAGTCGAATTATCCAATAGCCAGAGGCTATTGGAAATGACCCCAGGAGCGCAGCGACGCGGGATGAATAGGGAAAGGAACTTAAAACGTAGAACATCTCCAGGAGAGTAAATAAATATGGTTGAAATAAAACGAACACCGGAGACGCGCCGACAGAAAATTGCGGATCGTTTTGCCGAACAGATGGCTAGAAAAGAGGCACTGCGGCTCAGGGGCCTCCGTCATAAAGGCGAGACTGTCTGGTTCGGATTGGGCATGTTCGGGATTGTCGGCTGGGCCGTCGCTATTCCCTCGCTGGTCGGCGTTGCGCTGGGTCTATGGATTGACCGCACCTGGCCCAGTCAATATTCGTGGGCGTTGATGTTTCTTATTGCCGGTGTCATAGTCGGCTGCATTAACGCTGCTTATTGGGTGAAAAAAGTTCGCAGTAAAATTATTGAGGATGATGATGAATAACTTTATTAACATGAATATGGCCGTCATTTTGGCAGCGGATTTTTTTGCGGGCATGGTGCTGGGAGCGTTTTATTTTATAGGACTGTGGCGGACTGTGCGGCAGTTGCCATCCATAAAAAGTCCCGCATACCTGCTGCTTGGAAGTTTAATTTTAAGGATGGCAGTGGTGATGGCGGTATTTTATTTTATTATGGGAACAGGACATTGGGAGCGACTGGCCTCGGCCATGTTGGGATTTATTATTACAAAAAAGATTTTAACATATCGATTAGGACCGCAAAACGCGGTGGAAACTGTTAACTGAATAAACTCGGGTGGGCAACATTCGCCGCCGCATGGAGATTCCATATGGAAGTTGTGTCTCTCAATCAGATCAGTCCGGACCAGGTTATAATATGGAGTTGGTGGTTTATCACCATCAATGTGACAATGCTCTATACTTGGCTCGTGATGGCAATCCTTGTAGTCGGTTCCTGGTTGGTTACGCGTAACCTCTCGACGGAGATGAACGCATCCCGTTGGCAGCATTTTCTGGAAGTGATTATTTCCATCATCAGGAATGAAATTAGAGAAATGACCAAAAGAGGAGCGGATAGCTATATCCCTCTGGTCGGAACGCTTTTTCTTTTCATTTGCGTCTCCAATGTTCTGGTGATTGTGCCGGGATTCGTCGCCCCTACTTCCTCTATTACTACAACAGCGGCACTGGCCACATGTGTTTTTATCGCTGTTCCCTTCTACGGCATATCCCGCATCGGCTTTGGTCATTATCTGAAGGAATATTTTCAACCCACTTTCATCTTTTTTCCGTTCCATGTCATGGGAGAACTTTCCAGGACACTCGCTCTGACAGTGCGGCTTTTCGGCAATATAATGAGTCATGAAAAAGTCATCGGGATACTGCTGGCGGTTACCCCTTTCCTGTTCCCCGTTGTCATGCAGGTCCTGGGGCTTTTGATCGGTGTAATTCAGGCCTACATTTTTGCGATACTTTCCATGGTTTATATAGCCTCAGCGCTCAGCGCCGAGGATGATTATCCGAAAGAAGTAAAAGAAGAAGGCTCTACAGCCTAAACAATTTGATTAAAGGAGGAGTATTTATGGATAGTGTAAGTTTGGTCGCGATGGCCTCTATTATCGGCGCAGGTTTGGCGATTGGTATCGGTGCAATTGGCCCTGGCTTGGGTATGGGACTGGCTATTGCCCAGGCGCTGGCGGCAATAGCTCAGCAACCGGATGAAAGGAACTCTCTGACCCGAACACTTTTTGTCGGATTGGCCATGATTGAATCCGTTGCCATCTATTGCTTTGTTATCTCGATGATCCTGATTTTTGCTAATCCTTTCTGGAGTCACGTTATAAAGTGAGGGGGATGATCCATGCATATCAACTGGTTTGTTTTTTTAGCGCAAATCTTTAATTTCCTCCTGCTCATGTACCTGTTGAAACGCCTTCTTTACGGGCGGATCATCAAGGCTATGGATGACCGGGAAGCAAATATTGCCGCGCGGTTTGCCGAAGCCGAGGAGCTGAAGGTCAAGGCCAACGAGGAAGCCGAACTCTACGAAAAGCGCAATCAGCTGCTTAACGAAACCAAAGACCGGATGCTCAATGAGGCGACAATGGCCGCTGACGCCAAGCGCAAGGAGTTGATGGAGAAGGTGCGCGTGGAAGTAGATCAGGTCAAAATACGCTGGCAGGACATGCTGTCGCGCGAGCAGGATGCTTTTTTCTATGATTTGCGGCAGCGTGCGGCCAAAGAATTATACGCCACGGCGCGCAAGGCTCTCAGAGATCTGGCGGACGCCGATCTGGAGGAGAGAATTGTCGATGAATTCTTGCGGCGGGTTAAAGCGCTCGATGAGGAAAAAAGCGTTCAGATGCGCAAAGCGATCAGCGGCGGCGGCAATCGCGTGACCATCCAGAGCGCTTTTGGTATTCCCGCCCTGAGGCGGACTCAAATCGAGGAAACCTTGAAAAAGCAGATCACCAATGGTTTTACGATCAACTATTTGCAGCAGCCGGAGATTGTGTCGGGCATTGAAATGCGGGTGAACGGGCATAAGATCGCTTGGAGTCTCAATGAGTATCTGGAAACTCTGGTGGAGAACTTAACCGAAACTCTACAGAAAGAGGCACATGCGGCGTAATTACACTCGCTGATAATGAGACCCAAGCTTCAGAAACAGAGTGCACTGAAGCTTGCTGGACGAATTATACCAGGCGCGTAGCGCCGTGGTAAAACTAATGGAATAAAGCGACGCGGGATAAAAGACGGTGAATAGGCAGGAGGCGAAGATGAATCAAGAAGCGAACCAATTAGAAAGTCAGGAATTGAAAACCTTCCTGGACGATACGTTTGATACTATGGACAAGGTTCTGGATGATCAAAATCCTGAACTACGGCAATACGAAATAGGTACGGTCAATTTTGTTGGACGCGATATTGCCAGAGTCGGCGGCTTGCCGCATATTCGCGCGGAGGAACTAGTCCGCTTTGCGGGAAATTATATGGGGCTGGTTTTCAATATCGATCCGGCGGAAATAGGCGTGATTATGCTGGATCCCAGTGAACATCTGCAAGTGGGTTCGGAAGTGCAGCGTACCAAGCGCGTTCTGGATGTGCCGGTGGGAGACGGCCTTTTGGGACGGGTGGTAGATCCTCTGGGCAGACCGCTCGATGGCTTGGGCGAGGTCAATACAGTCATGCGTCTGCCGGTGGAAAGACCGGCGCCTGCGGTTATGGACCGCGCGCCGGTAGTAGTGCCTTTGCAGACCGGTATTAAAGTTATCGACGCGTTGATTCCCGTCGGGCGCGGCCAGCGCGAATTAATTTTGGGCGACAGAATGACCGGTAAAACGGCTATTGCCGTGGATACGATCATTAATCAGAAAGAAACGGGGATTATCTCCATTTATTGCGCCATCGGCAAGAAAAGCGCCGACGTAGCCAGGGTGATTGCCGAACTGCGCGATCACGGTGTGATGGGATCGTGCATCGTGGTAGTGGCCACCGGAGAAGACACTCCCGGTCTGCAGTTTATCGCGCCTTACGCGGCTACGAGCATGGGAGAATACTTTGTGGAGCAGGGCAAGGATGTGCTGATCATTTATGACGATCTCACATCGCACGCCCGTGCCTATCGCGAAGTGTCGCTGCTGTTGCGGCGGCCACCGGGACGCGAAGCTTTCCCCGGCGATATATTTTACATCCACTCTCGTCTGTTGGAGCGTTCCACGCATATGCGGCCGGAATTAGGCGGCGGATCGTTGACATCCCTGCCCATTACTGAAACGGAAGCGCAGGACATGTCGTCTTACATTCCGACCAATCTGATTTCCATCACGGACGGGCAGATTTATCTTTCGCCGGTTCTTTTCAGCAAAGGCATTCTGCCGGCGGTTGATGTCGGCAAATCCGTATCGCGTGTGGGCGGCAAAACGCAATTGCCCGCGTATCGTTCCGTGGCCGGCGATCTGCGCTTGTCCTACTCGCAATTTGAAGAACTGGAATCCTTCTCCCGCTTCGGGACCAGGCTTGATGAGAGTACCCGCAAGATTCTGGAACGCGGTTGGCGCGTGCGTGAAATTCTCAAACAGGGGCAGTACAAGCCTTTGCGAGCTTCTGAGCAGATTGCCAGTCTGCTTTCCGTGACCGGCGGCGCGCTGGATAAGGTGCCGACGGAAAAAATCCGCGAAGTGGAACGTGTTCTGCTCGAAGCGGTCAATCAGGAATTGCCGGAATTGTGCGAACGCATCGAGTCCGGGAAAAAACTGGAAATGAGCGATCGCGACAACGTTATGGAGAAAATCAAACCGGCCATTGCGCCGTTTGAAGAAGTCGAGGAAGCAAATGCAAACAACTGAGTCCCTGAAAAGAAGAATTAAAAGCGCGGGCGATCTCTTATCGGTGGTCAAAACGATGAAGGCTCTGGCTGCCGTAAGTATCCGGCAATATCAAAAGGCCGTAGAGTCTCTGGACGATTACAACCGGACTGTAGAAATGGGACTGCAAATTGTGCTCAAGGAACGCTTGGGAGCAATGTCGCAAAGTAAAAGCAGGGCTGTGAAGCGTTTGGGAGTAATAGTTTTCGGTTCCGATCAGGGGCTGTGCGGACAGCTCAATGAACAGATTTCCGTCTTCACGCTGGATCATTTCAAAGAAACCGGCGTGAAAAAAGAAAATCGAAAGGTGCTGGCGGTGGGCGCGCGCGTGGCGGATTACGTGGAAGACGCCGGACAGCCTGTAGATGAGTTGATGGCCACACCAAGCTCCACAGCAGGGATAACGCCGCTGGTTCAGGAAATCATCATGATTATTGAAGAGTGGCATTTTCGTCAAAACGTTGATCATTTTATGCTGTTTTACAACGATTATGTTAGCGGTGCCAACTATCATCCTTACAAAGTTCAACTGTTGCCAGTAAATCGGGATTGGCTCAAGGATCTTGCCCGCAAGAAATGGGATTCCAAATCGCTGCCTATTTTCCGGATGGACTGCCATAGGCTTTTTTCATCGCTGATCAGAGAATATCTCTTCGTTTCTCTTTACCGCGCTTTTGCCGAATCGCTGGCCAGTGAAAACGCCAGCCGTCTGGCTTCCATGCAGAACGCGGAAAAGAATATTGAAGAGCAAATGCAGGATCTGCACGTGCAGTTCCACCGTACGCGTCAGATGACTATAACCGAAGAACTACTGGATATTGTTGCCGGCTTTGAGGCGTTGAGTTAAAAAATGAACAGCTATTGTCAACAAGAAAGAAGGTGATAATCATGGCAGTAGAAATGCACATTTGTGGTATTTGCGCGTGGCGCAGGGAATGTCAAAAAAAGTTTAAAGTTAGAACGGATGGATTTATAGGAAGCCATTGTCCTGATTATACAAGGGACTTGTCTTTTAAGCCTACGGCCTCGGATGAAGCAGAAGATGAAAAAACGATCATGGATCGGATGGTTCAGCAGCAATTGGAAAAGTGGCGTAAACTGTTGGATAAAGTTTTGAAACAGGGAGTTAAAATAGAGAATTTCCAGGGTGGTCCGATAATCACTATTTCTAGAGAACCGGGAAGCGGAGGAAGTGAAATTGCAAGACGGCTGGCCAAGGCATTAGGTATGGATCTGATAGGCGGCCAAATTATTCAACACGTTGCTGACAGCGCTAAGATGAGCAGAAGAGTAATCGAATCTCTTGACGAAAAAGAAGTAACATTTCGAGACACCCTGCTCATGTCTTTGTTTGGGGAAAGCCGTCCCTGGCCGTCGGAATACTTAAAGCATCTAACTCGAGTGATAGGGACTATTGGAGCTTTCGGCAATGTAATTATTGTTGGCAGAGGAGGGAATTATGTTCTGCCGCGAGAAAAGACATTCAAGGTCAGAATAATTGCTCCTCTGGAATTAAGAATTAAATATTTTATGGATGACCGTAAATATACGAGAGTTGAAGCGGAACAATATGTTGTCAAAACAGAAAATAACCGCAAAGCATTCATACGGAAATATTATAATGCCGATGTTGCTGATCCCCAATACTATGATATCACAATAAACACGGAGAGAATATCAATGGGAGCAGCAACTGAATCAATTATTTCGGCTTTCAACCAAAGAAGGAATCGAAAGCGAAGCGAATCCTGATTTGTTGAGACCAAACTTTGAGAAATAAAGTGTGTAACTTGAATAACCTGAAGGTCACTGCGGGGTCATCTGCGACTTAAGTTTGCTGGTTGAATGCAGACAATGAAAATGTGTAGGCAATATCATGACAGTGTACAAAACTTAAAAAGGCCTGTAATGTTGGATATCTTACAAAACAAGGCGTCCGATAGATATTCCACCATACGGGTGCGAGTCAGAATCTCAGAATATCCGGGTCAAAACCGGGGGTGTAAGTGATCAAGCGGGCTTTTCATGAAAGGAGGGTTTTATGAAAAGAAAAACGGTTGAAAAAATTGACGCTGTTGGAAGCGTCAAGGCCGCAAAAGGAAAACGCGGGATCTCGGATACATCCAAGGAATCAGCCCACCTGCTTCACAGCATAGTCCAGGGCTTTTCCATCCCCGCCTTTGTCATCGGAGTAAATCATAAGATAATATACTGGAACCGCGCCCTTGAGCGGATGACGAATATTCCCATGAGCGAGGTGGTCGATACCAACCAACACTGGCGAGCTTTCTATGCCAGCGAGAGGCCCTGCATGGCAGACCTCCTCGTCGATGGTGCCGAGAACCGGATTCCCAAATGGTATGCCGGGAAATACCGCAAATCAGAACTTCTGGAAGAGGCTTACGAAGCAACAGATTTTTTCCCTGATCTCGGCGAAAAGGGGCGCTGGCTGCGCTTCACGGCCGCGCTGATTCGACAAGCTAACGGTAATATTGTCGGTGCGATTGAAACTCTGGAGGACATTACCGAACGCATGACTGCAGAACTTACGCGGCACGAAAGCGAGCAGCAGGTCTTCAGCATCATCGAAGGGTTGCCTATTCCGACCTATGTCATCGGTCTCGATCACAACGTGATTTACTGGAACCGAGCTCTGGAAAAATTGAGCAAGATCCCTGCTAAAGATATGATCGGTACAAATCAGCATTGGCGCGCTTTCTACGCCAGTGAGAGGCCCTGCATGTCTGATCTGGTCGTCGATCAGACCATGGAAACCATCCCGGAATGGTATGGGGGCGTCGCCAAATCAAAACTGTTAGAAGACACCTACGAGGCGGAAGGATTTTTCCCCGACCTGGGAGACAAAGGGCGCTGGCTGCGGTTCACTGTGTCGCCCCTCCATAGTTCCCGTGGCGCCATCGTCGGTTGTATCGAGACGCTGGAAGATATTACGGAGCGAGAATTGACGGAACGGATCATCTTCGACAGCGAAAGGATTCTGCACAGCATCCTTGAGGGATTTTCAATTGCCGCTTTCGTCATCGACAAAAACCATAAAATTCTTTACTGGAACCGGGCATTGGAAAAACTGACGAGAGTGAAGGCCGCCGATGTTAGAGGGACCGATCAACAATGGCGGGCCTTTTATAAAAAGGCAAGGCCCTGCATGGCCGATATGCTTGTTGATAGTGCTCTTGAAAAGGTTCCCCAATGGTATTCCGGAAAATATCAAAAATCAGATCTCATCGAAGATGCCTATGAGGCAACGGATTTCTTTCCCGATCTGGGGGATAGTGGGTGCTGGCTCCGGTTTACAGCCGCTCTCATCCGGGATTTTCAGGGAGAACTTATTGGGGCTGTTGAAACGCTGGAAGACATCACAGAACAGAGGCTAGCTGAAGACGCTCTGAAACGAAAGGGCAAGAGCGCGTCATAGCCGACACTGCGGCAAAACGGTGGATCCGTTAATGTATCCCCCCATTATGGGAAAGGAAGGAGTTAGGTCATGACAACAACACAGACATCAAAGATGATTGAGACGATCGAGTATAAAGCCCAAGACATTGCCGAACAATGGTATAAGAATGTGAAGATCAACCCTAAAACGCCCATTTTTCATAACATGCCCCAGAACGAGGCCATAGATCTGGCTCTGAATTTCCTCAGCAACTACAGGAAACTTTTCAATACGGATAAACCATTTGAGGAGGCCAATGTCCTTTTCTCCAAGTATGCTGTGAATTTCTATAATAAGCATATCCCGCTTCCCCAGGCTATCTACTCTCTCATCCTGATGAGACGCCATATGTGGCTGTTTGCCGAGTACCAGGCAGTGTTCGAAACAGCCGTCGAGCAGCGTCACGCCCTGGAAAGCCAGAGCCGTATGATTCTCATGTTCGATTACGCCGAGTATGTTGTCATTCTGACCTATGACGACCTGATTAGAAATGAAATCGAAGACAAGTTTAAAGGGTTGAAAGTCAAAAGCCCGTTTTTTGTTCTCTGGCCTGGTGGCGGACTGTAGGAATAGGCAAAGTAGCTGGAGCGCTGGCAAAGGCGATGATTGTGCTGCAAGGCAGAGGCATCATGTCTTTCTTTTTTATTGCATATTTCAAATAAGCGTCAATCCAAAGTTGATGTAACAGACAGATAGATTCAGGTTCAAGCCGTTGGTTCAATTTTGGATTGACGCATGAAGAACTAAGCCGCGTATTGTGGGCTATGGCGTTTCAATCA
>Ga0224555_1000306_pt1 | contig 74860 bp, 64 predicted proteins | sample 714S23034metaG_FD_180687 | JGI IMG/M metagenome (GOLD analysis project Ga0224555, IMG submission 180687) | Peat soil microbial communities from Stordalen Mire, Sweden - 717 S2 30-34 | ecosystem: Environmental > Terrestrial > Soil > Wetlands > Peat | place: Sweden: Norrbotten County, Stordalen... | reverse complement strand
TCCTCGCCTCTATCGTAGGCCAGCAGAAATTTTCGGCGCAGATCATCCCCATATGGCTTCGCCATCGATTCACTCGCCGCAGAGTCTCGCCAATTGGAGTCTACACTATTAAGGAAAATGCTCTAGGAGACGCCGCAACAAGAAAGGACCCTACGTTTGAATAACAGAGAACTCAATGCGGCGATCGAGAAAATCGATCGAGCCATGACCCTACTCGATGACCGGCGCAGTGCTCTCGTCCATCGATTGGTCGGGGCCTCTTCGCGCGACCCCGCTGCACCCAAGATTTTGCACTTCCCCAGCCGGGTACGGGTCAGAAGGCCGCCGCGGGAGTCAGCAGACGAATGGCCGCCGGGATCCGGAGCGAAGATGCCCTACACGGAACCTTAGGCAACTCCTTCAACAGTCGCATCACGTCAAAGGCACCTGGCGGGTCATGGAGCTGCTGCTCCTCGATCGAAGCTGCAATTCAACCAACACGCAGTATATGAAGGCGGCCAATGGGCCGCCCTATTCATTGGAGAAGACATGAACATCAATCCGACAAGCACCCGACGCACAGTCGTAATCGAGATCCAGACTGGAATCACCGGTGAGGCTCTACACAACCTAAAAGCGGCCGCCGGCACAGAAGTCATAACCTCCATCCAGTTGATCGCTGATGACGGCATGCAGGTCATAGAGGCCGTATTCTCCGGCGCCCCCGAGCGTGACCTACTGCGCGACTTCTGGGGTGCCGTGCGGCGCGACGATGTGTTCTACGGCTACCAGGTTGTCGATCGCCTCGTTCTTCTCCGCCGACGGACTTGGGCCTGGGGTCTGATTCCTTCGCGCGAGCTAGATCTGCCCAGGGTGTATCAGCACAGCACAGTAGACACCGCTGGCCTACGGTCGAGTGCCAGCGACGCGGGATATCGCAGCGCGGAAGCACCGATTTCCTTGCTGGGCTTGCCCGGGAAGATCCGGGGATGCAAGAGTGCCGCGTGTCCGCGGCTGTCAGGTGTTCCAGATGCTTTACCCGGCGGCGAGAATGTACACTCCGGGCTTGCGATAGCTCGCTTTTCCGGAGATCGGCTTTGGTAAAACTCTTTCAAGGTGTACGGCCATTCAAGCGTGCAGCAGCCGTGCGCGATGCCTTGGCCGGATTCACGCTGGCGGCCATGAATATCCCGCAAGTTCTGGGGTACACCAAGATTGCCGGGATGCCCTTGGTTACTGGCCTCTACTCGTTGCTGCTGCCGCTGGTGGCATTCGCGGCCTTCGGCTCTTCCCGCTGCCTGGTGGTTTCCGCCGACTCCGCGACCGCGGCCATCTTTGCCAGCGGAGCGTCTGGCCTGGCGGCCGCCGCCAGTGCTCGATATGTGGCACTGGCCGGCGCGGTTGCGCTGCTTACCGCAGGGTTCCTGCTGTTGGCGAGATTGCTCAAACTGGGCTTCATCGCCGACTTTCTCTCGCAGACGGTGCTCGTCGGCTTCCTCACGGGGGTTGGATTCCAGGTCGGAATTGCTGTCCTTGGCGAGATGTTGGGAGTTCCGGTTTTCGCTCGCAGAACAGTCCTTCAATTGGCTGAAGTCTCGAGACGACTGCCGGAAGTACATCCGTCAACCTTAGCCGTTTCCGCCATCGTCGTGGGGTCTCTCCTTCTGCTGCAACGCTTCGCGCCGAAGGTTCCGGGCGCGCTCATAGCCGTTGTTGCAGCCATTACGTCGAGCGCAATCTGGAACTTCAGCGGGCATGGCATTGCGATCATCGGACCGGTGGCCGGCGGTCTCCCTCATCTTGGACACCCTAGCGTGAGTTGGAAGGACCTTCCGCCGCTGATTCCCATAGCGGCAGCACTCTCCATCATGATCATCACGCAAAGTGCTGCAACCGCCCGGGTCTATGCGGCGCGCCATCGGCAGCAGTTGGACGAGGATGCAGACCTGACTGGACTTTCCGCGGCGAACGCCATGGCCGGATTGACCGGGACCTTCGTCGTCAACGGAAGTCCCACACAGACCGAGATGGTCGAAAGCGCCGGTGCCCAAAGCCAGGTGGCGGAGCTTGCCACGGCGGCGGTCGTCGCGCTTGTTCTGCTTTTTCTCACCAGACCGCTCCAGTACCTGCCGCAATGCGTGCTCGGTGCGCTGGTCTTCATCATCGCCACCCGGCTGATCAACTTGCGTACCCTCCTCGCGATTCGCCGCGAGAGCCCGGGGGAGTTTGCCTTGGCGCTGACCACCGCGGTTGTCGTGGTCGTGGCGGGCGTCGAGCAGGGGATCGTGTTGGCGATGACCCTCTCGCTGTTCCGCGTCGTCAAGCTGAGTTACCGACCTCACACAGGGGTCATGATTCTGAACCAGGACGCGACCTGGAACCTGATTCCCGTCGCGTCAGGCGTGATGACGGAACCGGGGCTGGTGATGTACCGCTTCGGAGCGACGCTCTTTTACGCCAATGCGAACCGGTTCGCGGAGGAGGTGAACAGTCTCGTAGGACTGGCACCCTCGCAGGTTCGGTGGCTCATTGTCGACGCCGAGGCCATCACGCATCTGGACTACTCCGCGGCGCGCGTTCTCCTGGAATTGCAGCAGACCTTGGCCAGCTGCGGAACGCAATTATGCTTTGCCCGGATGCCGTGGAACCTGAAATCGGACTTTGCCCGTCATCATGTGAGTGAGGTCGTCGACCCCTCGCGCATCTTCGACCGGCTGCACGACGCGCTGGCGGCTTTCGAGAAGCTGGAGCATCATTGAAGATCTGCGGAAGCGCGATCGCGCCACGCGTTCAGCTACTTAGAGCTCAGCTTCGATCAGCAGTGCCATCTGACCTGGAACGATTGCAGGCTGTTTCCGACGTCGCCGCACGGTAGATTCAACATGCAGCGCGCGAGCCAACTCATCTTCGACCAATCTCATCGTGTTGGTGGCCTTCGGGGTAGTCCTCACGAATCGCATCCGCCGGTCGCCGTCAGGCTTGGGAACGATCCGTAGCCACTTCAGTTCCAGAAGCCGGTCCGTCAGCTTGCTTACGCGAGACTGAAGCAGCCCCAACTCGTTCTTGAGATCCGTGTGGCAGACACCTCCCTTGATGTCCGCGAGACACAGAAAGCGGGTAAGTATCTGCGGGTCTTCGTCGGCAAGAGGCATCCGAATCACCGACCGCCAAGTCGACGACATCCGGCAGTGCATGCCGGTTAAAGTCATTGTCATCATGAGCATTCGCCTCCATTACATTCCGTACAGAATCTATATTCTCCAGTTGAGCGCCGACCCGATCCGAGTCCATCAACGACCCGGATCTGCCACATAAAACATTCTCAAACGAATGTACCTCTGAACGTCCCGGAGGTCGTCATGTCCCGGGGGCGATGATCGTTCAGGATGCTTCGGCTACTGCGGTCGACGAATCCAAAAGCAGAGTTGATCGATTCGATCGCCGCCGCAAAAGTGAGCTCAGCTTGAGCCCGTTACCACAGCCAGTAGGCTCCAGTACGTCATCACAGCGCCGCAGCTGTACCGGACGGCCCAGTTACCCCGGAAATCACCAGAATGCGTCCTGGGGCACCTGAGACTGCCATCCAAGTGTTCGCTGATCGGTCGCCCCTCCATCTGGTCCAGATGGAGCCAGAGGTTGTCGAAGATGCGGGTCGGTTCGAAGGGCGGGGAGATCAGTGTGGGCATGACCTTGATTCAACACCTGGCGCGTATCCTTCCAAAACAAGACGGACTCCGCCGCTCCGTCGGCCTCTTCCTCTGTGGCCCTCCTCTACTGTGTCCGGAAGATTCTGTGTCTTCCTCAGTCGGAGAGTGGCCCCCTGGCCACTCTCTCCTCTACTCTTTCCCGTACCATACTTCTGGGGTGTTACTACTCGTGGGTTAGTCTCAGGGGTTGGGTTGTTGTCTGTTCTCGTTCATCGTCTCTACTTCTGTTTTTTTAGGGTAGCACGAGATAAAAGCCCGCCAAATAGTCCAAAGGTACAGTGTCCTAAGCAAGTAATCATTCTCAGTAGGTCAATTGCTGACGCATTGACCTGTGGAAATACGTGCCGGTACTGAAACAGAGGAAATGTAGAGTGGAGTCGGGTTTGAAACTCATCCCCCGTTCCGCGGCCCCCCTTCTCATAGCTCCTATCGCTGTCGGCGGTGCTCCTGGAACGCGCGTCAAGAGACAGTGTCGCCCGGAGCGTCCGCGGCGACCAAGATAGCCCGTAGCGCATTCCAGAATACGTGTTGCCTTCGGAGGCTACTCAGCTCTGTAATACGCACCGTGAACTTCCACTGCGTGGCCCAGAACGCGCCACCACAGCCTGGGAACGCAAAGGCCGGTGGTCATGGTCCGAGGCGCGGGCGAGATGGTACCCTCACACCCAGGAGTGCGTATGGCGACATCCCCACACCCACAGATCACTCAGACGGAGTACCTCCGAAGAAGCTGGCGTCCGGATCGGGAGTTCATCGACGGCGCGCTGGTGGAGCGCAACGTCGGCTCCAGTGAACACGGACGAATGGCTGCTCTGCTGGCCGGTTGGTTCGGAGTGAATGAGAAGGACTGGAGTGTAGTCACGTCGATGTCATGTGGGCTCCAGGTAAGCCCTACACGCATCCGAGTTCCAGACTTGCTCCTGACCCAACGGATCCCGCAGCCGGCGGTCATTACCGATCCTCCAATCCTCGTGGTGGAAATCCTTTCACACGAAGACTCCTGGTCAGAGACCCAGCGCAAAGCTGGGGATTACTTCGCGATGGGAGTCAACGCGGTCTGGATCGTGGACCCAAGGCGGCACGATGCGAGTTGGTGCTCCGGCGGCATCTGGCATCCCAGTCACACACAGCTCGAGGTTCCTGGCACCCGGATCCACGTCGACCTGGCCCCGCTGTTCGCGGAGGTAGACTTGACCCGGATGCCCTGACTGGGTACGAAGGGACGATACCCATTCGTAGCCTTTGGTGGAATCGATCCAGGTGTCATTCTGGGGGTATGACACCCACCGATTTCAACGATTCACCCGATGCACAACGGCCCTGCCGTCAGTCACGCTCAGATTCTATGAGCCAGCCCATTCCTTCAGCCGCACCAGTCAGCGACGTCCTCGACATCAACGCGCTGGCTGCCCTTCTGCTGATTCACAGGGTTACCGCGACGCTCAAGGCTCAGGCCGGCGAGATTCCCGGCCGCCAGATCGGCAACCGCTGGCGCTTCAGCCGCAAGCGGATCATGCAGTGGCTGGAAACTTCGGCGTAATCAGTTCCGCGTGAGATGCAACAATACAGATAGATTCAAGGAGAAAGATTTGAAGACGAAGATGGGAACAGAGAAGCAGTTCATTTCCGACGCGGACTTGATCATGTGGATGGACGTAAACCAGGTGCTGTATGCCGAAGGCCTGCTCCCGAAGTGGAAACAGGAACAGCTCGAGAGCCTACCGGAGTTCAATTGGGATGTATCCCATATCACGCCAGCATTCCGCGCCCTCGTTATCCGCGAGCAATGCACCCACCTGGCAGAATTCACGGCAGAGAACCCGGCGGTAATCAGCCGCATCCGCAAAGCACTTAAGAGCTGACCTTGTGCAGGAGCTTGAGCTTCGCCGATACCGCTTCGACCAGCGGACGCATCTTCTCGACCGGAGTTCCACCATACAAATCCGTGGTGGGAATCGATGAATGACGCATGAGATCCTTCTGTTCCGCCATAGTCGCCGCGCCGCCGCTGATCCAGCTTCGGTAGCTGTGACGGAGCAGGTGCCACCCAGCTTTGGGCAGCCCCAGCTTCTCCGCCGCGGGCTTGATGTGATCGGTCAGAATCATGCTTGCGTAACGGGGCCCTCCAGTGACCGGTGACGGGAACAACCAGATGCTCTTGGAGGTCTGCTGGTACTCCTTGAGCAGCGTGATCAGGTCCTCCGGCACTGGCAGCTTAGCTGCCGACGCCGTCGACTTGGTCGGGCCCAGTTGCCCATGCGTGTACGCGCGCTGGATGAACAGTTCCTTCTTCACTTCGAAGTCGAAGTCGGTCCACTGAAGCGCAACCATCTCCTCAGCTCGAAGTCCCAGGCTAGCCATCACGGCCACCATCACGTTGTACGGCGGATCCAGTCCGTCGTACAACGTGGCTACTTGCTCTTGCGTCCACAGCTCAATGCGCTTCTCACGCAGGGTGGAACCCTTCACCTTCACCAAGCTGATGGGATTGATCCCCCGAGGGATCAACTTCCAGTACATCGCCCGGTCGATCAGCTGCTTCAGCATCCGTCGCGCCCGTCCCTTGGAGGACTGCGACATCTTCAACGTCTTGAGCCAGGCATCCACGTCCATGGGTTCGACTTCAGCGACCGGAACCTTCCCCCAATAGGGCTTGATGTGCACCTTGAGCATCGATCCATCCGTGTCCCGTGTACTCTTGGCTAGCTCGGGAAGGCGCTCCTTCACGTAGCGGTCGATCACGGTACCCATGGTGACGGATAGCGGCAGGGGTTCTCTGGTGCCGCGGTTCAAGAGACTAATCGAGGTCTCCAGGTGCTGCCACATGGCCTTTTCGGTGGGATAGTCTGCGACCCGGAACATCTCCTGCTTCCGTTTGCCGCGTAGGTTGTAGCGCCACTCCCAGACCTCATTGCCTCTGGCGCGCTTGACGCGCCGGAGCGTCCCCCTCTGATATGATTGACCCATGCGTTTCCCCTCTCCTTCACGATCCGGGTCCGCCATAGCAGATGCCCGGACAACGCTGGATTCTAGCACGTTGGGGGATTTGGGGGATGCTTACTTTATAAAGTGTTGATTCTAAAGGATGCGGGAGTAACTCAGTGGTAGAGTCTCAGCCTTCCAAGCTGTTGGTCGCGGGTTCGATTCCCGTCTCCCGCTCCAAGACGCAAGAGGGCAATAAGGGACGTAGCAACAGTAAGTTTCGAGTTTTCGACGTTGGTTTCAGATGCAGGAGTTGTATTGAGCGCTTTACATGAGCAGGCAGTAATCCCGGTGGCCGATCCAGAGGCCTTCGGGGCGGTCCGGGCGGCTATTGAATCGGCGTTCTCCCCAGCTAGGGTCAAGGACTTTCTTAAGTCGGTTGCGCGCGCCGGGCTGCGTATCCGCGACTTCGAGTTGGTGCTGCGCAAGGGACTGCTCGGCGCGGCTACGGCCGGCGAGTACACCCGTCTCGGCAACGGCGACCAAGGCCAGATTCGCGAGTTCTACCTCGCCAGCCTGGAAAAGGTCGCTCCCGAGCTGCGGACAAAGTTCTTGAAGCTGTATTCGTATTACTGAACGGGTTTTATTTTGAATTGCCGGCACCTGCCGGCCAAAGAGAGGATGAACAGCGATGGGCAAGGAAAAGTTTGACCGGTCAAAGCCGCACGTGAATGTAGGGACGATCGGGCACATTGATCACGGCAAGACGACTTTGACGGCGGCGATCACGAAGGTGTTGGCCAAGCACAACCCGAAGAACGCGTTTCGCTCGTTCGACTCCATCGACAATGCGCCGGAAGAGCGCGAGCGCGGCATCACCATCGCCACGGCGCACGTGGAGTATGAGACCGCGAAGCGGCACTATGCGCACGTCGACTGCCCCGGCCACGCCGACTACATCAAGAACATGATCACGGGCGCGGCGCAGATGGACGGCGCCATCCTGGTGGTTGCCGCGACCGACGGCCCCATGCCGCAGACCAAGGAACACGTGCTGCTGGCGCGCCAGGTGGGCGTGCCCTACATCGTGGTGTTCCTGAACAAGTGCGACGCGGTGGAGGACGAGGAGCTGATCGAGCTGGTGGAGATGGAAGTCCGCGAGCTGCTGAGCAAGTACGACTATCCGGGCGACGACACTCCGATCATCCGCGGCTCTGCCTTGGGCGCGCTGAATGGCGAAGCCAAGTGGGAGGCCAAGATCGACGAGCTGATGGATGCGGTGGACAGCTTTGTGCCGCAGCCGACGCGCGCTCTCGACCAGCCTTTCCTGATGCCGATCGAGGACATCTTCTCGATCTCCGGACGCGGCACGGTGGTGACGGGCAGGATCGAGCGCGGCAAGGTGAAGGTCGGCGAGGACGTCGAGATCGTGGGCTTCCGCGAGACGCGCAAGACGGTGTGCACGGGCGTGGAGATGTTCAAGAAGCAGTTGGACGAGGGCCTGGCGGGCGACAACGCCGGCATCCTGCTGCGCGGCACGGCCAAGGAAGATGTGGAGCGCGGCATGGTTCTGGCGAAGCCGGGATCGATCACTCCGCACACGGTCTTCAAGGGCGAGGTGTACGTGCTGAGCAAGGAAGAAGGCGGGCGGCACACGCCGTTCTTCAACGGCTACCGGCCGCAGTTCTACTTCCGGACTACCGACGTGACGGGATCGGCCAAGCTGCCGGCGGGCACCGAGATGGTGATGCCCGGCGACAACGTGCAACTGGAGATCGAACTGCACACGCCGGTGGCCATGGAAAAGGGACTGCGGTTCGCCATCCGCGAGGGCGGCAGGACCGTGGGCGCCGGCACGATCTCGGAGATTATCAAGTAGTCCAAAGCAATGTCGGGAGAAGTGGCGAGCTTCGGCTCGCCACTTGTTCGCCTGCACAATCACCGTAACGGAACTGTTAGGCTCGGAGAATGCGCGCAGCAATACTTGCATTCGTTTTTGCGGTTTGTATCAGCACGGCGGTTGGACAGAGCAGCAGCGCTGCTTATGGTCCGTGTTCTGTCCGAATCGCTGTGGCGAAGGATGGCAGTTTTTTCGATATTCTTCGCAACGGCGTTTACAAACGGAGCCCACGCACGCTTGAGCAGGAATTGCACGGTGAATGCTATAACGACGCAAACCCCAGCCAGGTGACCTCTGTGGTTCTCGAAATTGCTGATGGCGCACCACCGGCGCGCACCGAGTTCCTGTACAAACTACTCGAACGAAACGGTTGGGCGCGAGCTAAGGTTCTGATCGAACCATGGAGCGGGCTCAAGCCGAGGCAGTAAGATATTCCTGGCCTAGACGGGCTGATTTCAGCCAAAAGTATGTCAACTCGACTTCCAATAATGAACGATTTCGTGGATAATAGAGAAGGTTGTGCGTGGCCTGACCGCACCTCTATCCGCAAGAAAATTCAGGATTGGCAGCAGGGGCAAAACCCTGTGTCGCGGCGTGTCAGGTGGGCGGGGAACAATTGGCCCTTCCATACAAACAAGCTGCTTGCCAGCCGAGGTGGCTGGCCACGTTAGGAGAAAAGCGTAATGCGCGAGATCATCACACTGCAGTGTCCTGAGTGCAAGAACAGGAACTACTCAACCACGAAGAACAAGAAGACGACCACCGGCCGGCTTGAGTTCTCAAAGTTCTGCAACACCTGCCGCAAGCACACGGCGCACAAAGAGACGAAGTAGCAGGGATCGGGGAACAGGGATCGGGGATTGGCAAGCGCGTAAGAGCCCCCAGCCCGGTTCCACTCCCTCCCCAACCGGGGGAGTAAGCTCAACGGCTAAACTGTCGGTCTCCAAAACCGAACTTCTCGGTTCGAATCCGAGCTCCCCCGCCAGTTTTCCCGCCTTTCCCTCTCCCGCAGGCAGCGGAGCATGACAGGCACCACGGCAGACGATTTCACGAAGATCTGAGGCAGCACCATGGCGAAGACGATTGCAGTAGCGGACCAGCAAACCACCGGATTAGAGCGGCTGAAGTCGCGACCGCAGGAACTGATGGAGTTCCTGCAGAACGTGCGCAGCGAGATGCGCAAGGTGGTGACGCCGACGCGCACCGAGGTGCAGTCCACCACCACGGTTGTCATCGTCACCGTATTCATCTTTGCCGCCTATTTCTTTGTGGTGGATTCCGTCCTCGGCCAGGCCGTCACCCGGCTGATTCATTACCTCACCACGCGCTAGAAAGCGGCGACTCGCGTTTGCGGCGAGACCAGAGTTCAGTTGAGCACACGAAATAAGCAGAGACCCACGAAATAGATGCACGAAGAAGGCAAACTCACCATGGCGGTAGACGAGCAGACACCGGAAGCGCAGGACCCCGGCGGCGAACAGCCGGCTGAGCAGCTTGCCCCACCGGTCAACGAAAATTTCAAGTGGTACATCATCCACGCCTACTCCGGCTTCGAGCGCAAGGTGCGCGAGTCGCTGGAGAGCCGCATCCAGGCGTTCGGCCTGCAGAACCGCATCGGCCGCATCATGATCCCCACCGAACCTGTGACCGAGCTGCGCAACGGCAAGAAGTACACCATCGAACGCGTCTTCCTGCCCGGCTACGTGCTGGTGGAGATGGACCTCGACAACGACCTGTGGCACGTCATCAAGAACACGCCAAGGGTCACCGGCTTCCTCGGCACCGGCGACAAGCCGGTCGCGCTCTCTGAGGCCGAAGTCAGCTCCATCCTGTTCCGCTCCGAGACCTCCAAGGACAAGCCGTCCATGAAGGTCAAGTTCGAGAAGGGCGAGCAGGTCCGCATCAACGAAGGCCCCTTCGCCAACTTCAACGGCACCGTGGACGACGTCAACGAAGATCGCCAGACGCTGAAGGTCATGGTCTCGATCTTCGGCCGCTCCACTCCGGTCGAGATCGAGTTCGCGAAGGTCGACAAGATGGAGGCCTAGCATCCGTCCGCAGCCTGCCACGCAACCGGGCGGCCTGCGAAACCGAGTTTTGCAATACAAATTCAGCAGCCGGCCAAGCGCCCGCCGCTAGAACCACACAGAGGATTCACCCATGGCACCGAAGAAAATAACTGGATACGTCAAGCTTCAGATCCCCGGCGGAAAGGCCACCCCCGCACCGCCGGTCGGCCCCGCGCTCGGCCAGGCCCAGGTCAACATCATGGAGTTCTGCAAACAGTTCAATGCGCGCACCTCCACGCCGGAGATGAACGGCATCACCATTCCCGTCGTCATCACGGTGTACGCCGACCGCAGTTTCAGCTTTATCACCAAGACGCCTCCCGCGGCAGTTCTGCTGCTGAAGGCCGCCGGCATCGAGAAGGGTTCGGGCACTCCCAACAAGGAGAAGAAGGGCAAAGTCACCGAGAAGCAGATTCTGCAGATCGCCCAGCAGAAGATGCCCGACCTGAACGCCATCACCGTCGAAGCCGCGGCGCGCAGCATTCGCGGCACCGCACGCTCCATGGGCATCGAAGTCGTCGCGTAGATTTTCCAGTTAATTTCAGTAAACAGAAGTGCGGATACCTCAGGGTTCCGCGCTTTTTTTGCATCCCTGTCTGTCTCGACGGTGAATGGGCCACCCGCCCGGAGACAGACGGACATTGGCGCGATGGTCAATTCCGCTCAGACCTCAGGAAGCCACGGGACTACAAACGGGATAGCCCTCAGCGCCGTTATCCAAGCCATAACGTGTCAACGTGCATGAGGCGGAGGATATGATATGCCACAGTTTGGATCACCCTTTTCAGAGTTGGCGAACGGCAGGAAGCTCACGGACAAGGAACTCATCAGAGCGATTCGGTTCATGGTCGCCGCGGAGTATGAAGCAACTCAGATGTATATGCAGCTTGCCGAGTCAACCGGCAACAAACTCGCCGTGGCCGTGCTCAAGGACATAGCGGACGAGGAAATTGTTCACGCGGGAGAGTTTCTGAAGCTGTTGTACGAGCTTGCTCCCGATGAAAAGGCGCTCTACGCCAAGGGGGCTAAAGAAGTGGAAGAAATGGCAAAGGCGCGAAATAAGAAGAAAAAGTAGGTCGCGCAGGAACCCAGGCTGGCGAGTGGCGCAATCGTTATAGCATTTTGGGTGGGGCATTCATCGCGGTTTTATCGCGATGGGTGGAGGGTCTGCTCAGTGCACTTCGGTGAGCTTTTCGGTCTCGCGGGACATGGTCGCGGTGCGCTCCAGTTTGTCCCAGTTGAACGGCTTGCCATCGATGGCGCGCTTGATGGTCTTGAAGAGCACAATCGAGAACACCTGGCGGTAGGTGAAGCGCTGGATCCAGATGTGGAAGAGCAGCCACGCGTCGCCCTTGCTCGCCGGATGTTTTCGTTCCAGCGAGAACGCGAGCGCGGACGTCGCGAAGTCGATGATCAGGAACGCAAGGAAGAACGTGAGCAACTTGTAGAGGCTTGCGGGCGATGCGGCCTCAGGATGGAAGTGCTTATCGTAGAAGAAGTTGATGATGCCGGCGAAGAACATCACATCGATGAAGGGCGAGAACAGGGGAAGCAGGATCTGGAAGACGAGCGTATTGGGCAGCGCAAACAAGCCCATGGCGCGGCGTTTCGCGATCGTGCCGCGATGCTTGAAGATGGCCTGCAGGATGCCGAACGACCAGCGGAAGCGCTGCCGCATCAGCCCGTTTATATTCACGGGCGCTTCGGTGAAGGCCAGCGCCCGGTCTTCATAGATCACCCAGTAGCCCTGCTCGAGCAGGTTCATGGTGAGGTCGGCGTCCTCGGCGACGGTGTTGGTGTGGTAGCCGCCTCCCTGCTTCACGGCCGCGGTGCGCCACGCTCCGATAGCCCCCGGCACCACCATTACCACGTCGAACAGGTCCAGCGCGCGCCGCTCGAAGTTCTGGCTGGTGATATATTCGAGCGCCTGCCAGCGCGTCCACAGGTTGACGCGATTGCCCACCTTGGCGTTTCCGGCCACGGCGCCAATCTTCGGATCGGCGAAGTGGGCAACCAGGTTGGTAATGGCGTCGTGCGCGATTACGCCATCGGCATCGATGCCGATGTAGACCTGCTCATTCGTCCTCTCCAGCCCGAAGTTCAGCGCGTCGGCCTTGCCGCCATTCGGCTTGGTCAGCACCGTGAGCCGGCCCGACGCGATGTCCGCCGGATAAGCGTCGACCGCAACCCGATAGGTGTTGTCGGTCGACCCGTCGTCGATGACGATGACGCGGATGTTCTTGTAGTTCGACATCGTCACCGAGCGAATGGTGCGCACGATGACCTTCTCTTCGTTGTATGCGGGGATCAGGACGGCGACCCGCGGCGCGTAATCCGGACCGCCAGGGTTCTTGCGCTTGCGGAAGCGGTCGATGATGGCGAAGACCCCAATGATGATCAGCCGCGCGCTCATCAGGATGTCGCCGACGAAGAAGACCGCGATGACGAAGTGGTTGAAGAAAGCCCACACCCAGAAGGCGATGGAATCCACGCGCGCTTCCCATAGTTGATGCTGGTTCAGCGGCGGCATCACCTCGGCGCGGGTCTTGCCCATCAACTCTGAAACGGGAACGATCTTGTAGCCGCGGGCGCGGAGAGCGTCGATCAGTTTGGGAAGCGCGTCAATGGTTGGCTGGCGATCGCCTCCGCCGTCGTGCAGCAGGATGATGGAGCCGCGCATCCAGGAGCGCGTCTTCATGTCTTCCATCTGCTGGAAGACGCTGTCAATGATCTCCTGCGGGCTCTTGACGGGATGCTCCTCCCAGTCGTCGGTATCGATCTTGTTGCCGACAATCACGTAGCCGAGGTGCTGGATGCGGTCCGCGGGAGCTGCCTGATCGTTGGTGTCGGGTTCTTGATCGATCGAGTAGGGGGGGCGGAAGTAGAGCGGCTGCACCCCCAGTTCCGCCGCGAACAACCGCTCGGTCAGATTCAATTCCAGGTCCACGCTGGCGTTGGAGATTTCGCTGATGTCCGGATGGGTGAAGGTGTGGTTGCCAATCTCGTGCCCTTCGCGGTACACCCGCTGCATCAAGCCGATGTTGTTCTGCGCCTCCTCGCCGATCATGAAGAAGGCCCCGCTCGCATGCTTTTGCCTCAGGATGTCGAGGATCTTCGGCGTCCAAGTCGGGTCCGGTCCGTCGTCGAAGCTGAGGGCCACTTCATTGGGGTAATAGCCGGTTTGGGTCACGGTGTACGAGAGCGGATACGAGGTCATCGTCTCCGCGGTGACGGAGCGGTACCCTACCGGAATCGAGTCGTCATCGTCCATGGTCGCGACGCGACGGCCGGTCTGCATCTTGCGGGTAATGTCCAGGATGTCGCCTTCGCCCTCGCTATCGACGTCATAGCCAGGCTCAACCTGCGCGAGGTCCTTCACCGGGTCGGCATGGATCGGCCTGTCCCAGATGTTCCAGAGAGAATTGTCTTCCTGCCCCAGCACCCACAGCGAAAAGGTCTCGATGCCCAGAGCTCGCGCCGCGCGCATCTGGTTCAACACCGTCACCGCGTCCAGAAACCACACCTCATGACGCACATGCGGGTTCGCATCTTCGTCGTCATAGGCAAAGTGGCCGTTGAGCGAGTCCGGGTCCAGCTCGATCTGAGCTTCCGCATCGGTTGCCTCCTGCCAGGCAGTCTGCGTCGGTATCTCCTGCGCCCCAAGCACCTTCGGCACGAAATTCTTCGGCGTCCTGCCAGGATGCTTCGGATCCACAGGCGGCAGCGACATGGTCCAGTCGTATCCATAGCTGCCCAGGGCGCAGATCGCCTTCTCCTTGGGCACCGTCTTCAGCACATTCTTCAGGTTGTCGACGAACCAGTCCTGCGCGGCGATCGGTCCCGGCCCACTCCCCGTCTGGTGCTCGTCGAGGTTCATCAACAGAAGACCGTCGGTGTGGTCCGCCATGTATTTCAGGTCGAAATCGTCGTCTCCCACTGGCGTGTTCACATACAGCTTCAGGTTGCGCGGATGGAAGTCCTGATAGAGCGCGGTCAGAAAAGCCATATAGCCTTGCTGCGCCTCGCTGGGTATCTCCTCGAAGTCCAGCGAGATGCCGCGATAGCTCGGGTTCGCGGCCAGGAACCGGTCCATCTGCTGGATAAAATGGGCGCGCGCAGTGGGATTCGTCAGGAAGTCGCCGATCGACGGAAGGAACATGTTCCTGATCGGATCGCGGTTATTGACCAGGGGAAAGATCTCCGGGGGGGTGGTGTCGGCCGCCGCCGACGCAACCGTACGCGCGACCCGGTTCTCGTGGTCCACGCCATGGACCCCGTCCTCATCCACCACTTTGAACGGGCGATTGTCCACGGAGTACGAGGTTAGCGTGCCGTCGGGCGTCACCACGTGAATCCATTCCGGAAACAGCAAATCGATCTGGTGAATGTGCTGCTTCAGCGACGAGTAGCTTGCCGGGTCATCCTCAACGTAGTACGCGGCGCGCAGACCTTCTCCCGAGTTCAGAATCACGTCGGATGGTTTCAGGGTGGTCCTGCGATGCGTGGAGGTGCGCGGCTTCTGGCCGCCCCTGGCCGGGGTCGCAACGAGTTGTGGCACTGCGCTCCGGTCGTGCCTCGGCGTCGCCAGCAGTAATTCGGGCAGCGGCGTCATCCGCACCAGGCCGATGACGAACAGCACCCCAACGACTACACCGATCACCGCAACGACATCGAAGATCCGCCGTAACCGTTTCCAGCGCTTGCGTTGAGGATCGAAAAAAACCTGCTTCGTCATGTTTGCTTAACTGCAATTCTGCGGTGCAACAAGTCCCGTACCGCCAATCTCTTCCGCTAGCGCCGGGCTACGCGTGCTGGGCGAGAAACTGCGCTGAGACTAGGGTCGCATGTAGAAGCGCACGTTGAAACATCCGAAAAATCGCCCCTGCGCAATCGTATGCAGCCCCCGGAACATAGTCAACGCGCCACTCCCGGAGCGCGCTGAAACCCACGCAGTATGATGCTAGTAGATGAACAGCGAGCGACCCAGGTTCTGGCTTTGGGCGGGCGCAGCCCTGGTGGCCGGTCTGCTGCTCCGGCTGTGGTTCGTCGGCCACATGGCGAGGGTCGCCGGTGACAGCCTCGTCTACGGCGACCTTGCCAAAACCTGGCTCCAGCACGGATTCTATGGTTTCGTTGAGAATGGCCCCACACCGGGTTCCATCGAGCTTCGCCCCACCCTCATCCGCTTGCCCGGCTACCCCCTGTTCCTCGCCGCCTGCTTCCGCATCTTCGGCATGGAGAACTACCGCGCGGCACTGTTGGTGCAGGTGGCAGCCGACCTTGTCAGCTGCTGCCTGGCCAGCGCGCTCGCCGGCCGCCTCTTCGGCCACCGCGCACGGCTGCCCGTCCTGTGGATCGCAGCCCTCTGTCCCTTCACCGCGAACTACACCTCCGTGGCCCTCGCCGAGACGCTCGTGTTCACCACCATCGCGCTCGCCTTGTATGCCTTCGCGCGCTGGCAGGATGCAGGCCTGGGCTACAACCGCTGGCTGTGGGTAATCGCCGCCGCGCTCGCCTACTCCATTCTGCTGCGGCCGGAACAGGGTCTGCTCGCCGCCGCCATCATGCCGCCGATGCTGTGGGCGGCCCTCAAAAACCGCGAACGCCGCAGCCCATTGCATGCGGCGTTGCCGGTCCTGGCGGCGGCGCTGTGTGTCCTTCTGCCCCTGGTTCCCTGGACGATTCGCAATGAACGCGTCTTCCACGTCTTCCAGCCGCTCGCCCCGCGCGCCGCCAACGATCCGGGCGAGCCGAGCCTGCCCGGCTTTGGCCGCTGGTACCGCGCCTGGGCCATCGACTTCGCCTCGGTTGACGAGATCGGATGGCCGATGGACGGCGAGCCCATCGCGTTCACCGCGCTGCCTGCGCGCGCCTTCGACGCCGGTACGCCGGCGGCCACGGAAGACCTGCGCCGACGCACTGCAACCCTGTTCGCCGACTACAACGTCACCCTCACCCTTACCCCGGAGATCGATGCGCGCTTCGACGCACTCGCCACGGAACTCATTCACGCCCACCCGGTGCGCTACTACTTCGGCCTGCACATCGCGCGCATGCTTGACATGGCCCTGCGCCCACGCACCGAAACGATGCCGGTCGCCGACGAATGGTGGCAATGGAACGAGAACCGCGGCCAGACCGTCTTCGCCGCCGCCTACGCCGCGCTGAACCTCGCGTACTTTGCGCTCGGCTTTGCCGGCTTTTCCGCCTGGAGGCGCCGCGCCTGGCGCTCGCCCAATCCGCCCGGCCGCGGCCAGCGTGCCTACCGCGAGCTCGCCGTGGCCATGGCCGCCAGCATCGTTTTGCGCGCGATCCTGCTGCTCTTCATCGACAACTCGGAGCCCCGCTACACGCTCGAGTTCTTCCCGGTGTTCTTCGTCTGGATCGGCGCGCTCTTCGCCGCACCATCGCAGTCGCTGAGCACTGGCCGCACCGCTGTCGGCCTGCCCGGCTAAGCCGCCCTCACCTGGATTGGAAGAGCAGCGGCGCAAAGTGAATGAGGTTGTCCTGCCAGACGATCCACGAGTGGACACCGGGCGTTTGCACGTAGTCGACCGTCATCCCCTTCGACTTCAGCCAGTCGGCGAGCTTATGGTTTGGCTCGCTCAGCGAATCTTCGGTGCCGCACGAAACCCACAGCAGGCGCAGGTCCGCATCCTTGGGGTTCAGGCTGGCGAGCGCGGGATTAGTGGGAAGGCCCTGCGCTGCGGAGCTGAGGCCGATTACGTAGGCAAACTTGTCGGTATTCGTAAGGCCGATGGTGAGGCTCTCCTGTCCGCCCATCGACAGGCCGGCGATGGCGCGGTGGTCGCGATCGCGGGCCACGCGATACGTCGCCTCGACCTGGGGCAGCACCTCGGTGAGCAGTGCCTGCTGGAAGCGCTTCAGGTGGTCCGCGGCAAGCGCGGGATCGCGGCGCGACTCCGCGGTGCGAACGTAGTTCAGGTCGCCGTAGCCAAGCGGCATCACCACAATCATGGGCTTGATCTTTCCCTGCGCCAGCAGGTTGTCGAGAATGTTGTTGGCCTTGCCCACGTCGGTCCAACTGTAGGCGCCTTCGTTGAAGCCGTGCAGCAGGTAGAGCACCGGGTAGGGTGTCTTCGCCTTGGGATCGTAACCCGGAGGAGTGTAGACGTAGTAGTTGCTCTCGTTGCCAGGCAGATTCAGAACCACCTTGGACGTGTAGAAGTGGTGGTGCAGTTCGCCGTGCGGCACATCGGTTGGGTCCCAAAGCTGGGGCGCGTCGCCGGGTACAGTCAGCAGGTTGGTCACGTTCTGCCATTTGATCGCCACATGCGGATTGGCCGGGTCAAGCCGCGATTCGCCGTCGGCAAGAAAGAGGTAGTTGTAGATGGCCGGCGGCAGCGGCTGGGTGGTAACCGTCCAGACTCCGTCGGGACCTTTCGTCATCTCCATGGGCTTGGGCAGGTCGCGAATGTTCAGCATCACCTTGGTCGCGCCGGCGTCCTTGTACCGGAACGTGATGGTGTGGTCGGTATGGATCTCCGTCGACTGGTAGTTGATCGGCGGCGCCTGCGCCAGCACTGCGACTGGAGCGGCGAAGGCGAAGAGTATGGAAGCGGCAAAGGCGCGCGGCATTTTCATGCGCGCCAGTGTAGCCTACCGCGCGGGTAGCCGTCACGAGCCGCCGCGATTGTCGTCGCGGCCAATCGATCGCGCTCCAGGTCGGGGTCGCCAATGGCGGATAATGAGGAATGCCCTTTCGCTCAGGATTCGTATCCATCATCGGCCGGCCCAACGCGGGCAAGTCCACGCTGCTGAATGCGCTGCTGGGGCAAAAGCTCGCGATTGTGACGCACAAGCCGCAAACTACGCGCACGCGCATCCACGGTGTGTTGGAAGTTCCGCTGAAGAAGAAGGGCACAGCGAAGACGGGGAGCGAGGCGGGCCATCCCGCGGCGCAGGTGGTGCTGGTCGACACGCCCGGTGTGCACAGGCCGGAGACGCAGCTTGACCGCCGCATGCTGCAGGAGGTCGAGGATGCGCTGGAATCGCGCGCTGCCGTGCTGTTTATCGTCGACGTGACCCACCGGCTGGCGAAGGCAGAGATTCCCGGCGAGAAAACCAAAGCCACCGGCCGCATGGCGATGAGCGCGGCCGAGGACGACTTTGCGCTCTCACTGGTGAAACGGCTCGATTGCCCGGTGGTCCTAGTGCTGAACAAGATCGACGCGGTGCGCAAGGAAGAACTGCTGCCGTTGATCGCGCACTGGAGCGCCCAGCACGCCTTCGCGGATGTGGTTCCGATCTCGGCGCGCAAGAAACAGGGGCTCGATCTGCTGTTGGACAAGATTGTCGCGGTGCTGCCGGAGGGACAGCGTTACTTTCCGCGCGACCAGGTGACGGACCAGCCGGAACGCTTTCTGGTCGCCGAGCTGATCCGCGAGAAGATCCTGATGCTGACCGGCGAAGAAGTCCCCTACGCCACCGCAGTGGTGATCGAGAGGTTCGAAGAGCCCGCCTCCTTGAAGAAGATGAAGGACGGGCGGCTGCCCGTAACCAAGATCGCGGCCGCAATCTACTGCGAACGGACGGGCCAAAAGGCGATCCTGATCGGCAAGCAGGGCGCCATGTTGAAGCAGATCGGGACCGCGGCGCGCAAGGAGATCGAAGGCCTGCTGGGGACGCGCGTCTTTCTGGAACTGTTCGTCAAAGTCCAGGAGGAATGGCGGTCCAGCCGCGGCTTTGTGGAAGAGTTGGACTGGAGACGGCAATTGGAACACATCGCCGCGAAGCAGCAGCGCGAAGAATCGTAACGAAGTCTTTCAGCCTTGCGTTGCACCCGTGGACAGAACCGGAGTGAGCTGTCGATTTGGGTCAACCGCGATCCATGCCAGCCCACCCAGAAGCGCGAGTGACGCCGCGACGACAAAGGACGTCTCCCACCCGAAGCGCGCCGCCAGCCACGGAGTCAGCGAGGCCGTGCATGCGCCACCAATCTGCCCGCCCATATTCATCATGCCGGAGACAATGCCGGTGAACTCGCCCGCGATATCGGCTGACGCGGCCCAGAAGTTGCTCTGCGCCAGATACAAAACTCCCGCCCCGCACGCGAGCACCAGGGCCGCCGTGTGCGCGTCGTGCGCCTTCGATCCAAACAGCACCAGCGCTGCCGTAGCCGTGAAAGTGATTCCCGGAAGCAGGCAGCGGCCTTGGCGCAGGCCGTAATGTGAGCAGATCCAATCGTTCACAACGCCGCCCAGCAGGCAGCCCACCGTCATTGCGACGAAGGGAAGCACGGAGTAGCGCGCGCTGCTCTTGAGGTTGAGTCCGCGCACCGTCGCCATATAGATGTAAAACCACGCGAAGAACATCCACGCCACATAGCCGTAACAAAAATAGCTCATCGTGAGAGCCAGAATCCCTTTGCTGCGAAATATCTTCGACCACGGAACGGCGTGCTTGCCGTAGTTCGCCGGATCGTCTTCCCCGGTCCGGGCCAGCCGCCGCCCGCCAAGGATAAGCGTGCGCTCCGCGTCTCCGACCGCAGGGTGCTGCTCCGGCGTGTCGCGAGCCGCGAGATACCAGATGAGTCCGGCGGTAACGCCGGTGCACGCGCTGAACCAGAAAGCCGCGCGCCAGCCATAGCGCAGAATGATCGCGGCGACGATCGGAGGCGTCATTCCACCCAGGCCTACGCCGGCAAAGACGATGCCGTTGGCCTTGCCGCGCTCCGCAACCGGAAACCAGCGCTCGACGAACTGGGCGGCCGCTGGATACATCGTGGCCTCTCCGGCGCCCAGGGAAAAACGCACCGCTACCAGGATCGGCAGCGCGTTGCCGATGTGCGGAGGGATTAGCGCCGTCAGCGAAATGAAGAATCCCCACCACACACCCAGCAAGCCCAGGACGCGGCGCGGCCCGAGCCGTCGCGCCAGCAGGCCCGCAGGTATCTGGAAGCCAGCGTAGCCAATCAGAAATGCGCTGAAGATCCAGCCCAGCCGCACATTGCCGATCGCAAATTCTTTGCCAATCTCAATCCCGGCAATCGAGATGTTGGTGCGGTCCAGATAGGCCACCGCGCTCAGCACCGTCAGCCAGAGCACCAGCAAATAGCGAATCGGCAAGCGCGTTCCGGGGGTCGTGGGCGAACTTACTTCCATCTCAGGCAAGATAACTCCGGCTCTCTCAATCTCAAACTCATTGCACCGCGGCGGGCGGCGACGAGCCCCTGACGTGGACACCCCAGACCTTCGCCAGGTGCGACGTTCCCGCCGGACCGGTGACGCTTAGGATCGCGGTGTAATTGCCCTCTCTGCCCGGCCTGTCCCGGTACTGATGGATCGGGTTCTGTTCGCTCGAGGTGGTTCCGTCACCGAAGTCCCACTTCCAGGCAGTGATCTGCCCCTCCGATTGGTCCTTGAAGGCGACAATCCGCGCTTCCGCGTCAACCACCTTGAACGACCACAGCGCATCGATCGGCTTGCGGAACTGAGGCTCAAGCGGCATCAGGCGAAACGCTACGAGATCCGACGCGTTTCCGAAGAACGTCTGCTTGTGCGAAAGGTTCCAGAACTTGCGCTTGTTCGAGGTCGGATCGTTGTAGTCAATCACCGCCCACGAGAGTCCAATCAATTTGTTTTCCGTCAACACACTCTCGACGGCCCGCTCGGGTCCTTCGCACCCAGCGTAATCGAATGGCGTGATCCAGAACTCCAGGATCAGCTTCCCTGACTGGCCTGGCTTGAAGTTGTAGTTGATCGCATGGTTTGCGTAGGGAAGTTCCTTGGTGTACTGCGCGCAACCCCAGTCCATCGCCCAGTCCTTCCCTTCGGCGGGCGTAAAGATGTGGTAGTTCTGCGCATGCGCACCCTGCTGCGCGTAATACGCATCCGAACTGCTGATGCGCGGATCGAGTTTGGACATATCCCCAACCGCCGCTGGCGTCCACACGTCGCGGTGATACATGTCGATCAGCGGACCGCCGGAAAGGTCGCCATCCACAACCACCTCGAAGATGTCGTTATGCAGATCGGGGCGCGAGAAGTCCCAATAGCCCTTGTAGGCCTCATAGAGAAAGTAGAGCCGGTTCAGGCCCTTCACCCAGCCAACCTTAACTTTGACGTCGAGGTCTTTGGGATCGCGATTCGTGCCGTGCCCGCCCGGCGCTTCGGTGTCTTCAAGCTGGTCCATGCCGATGGCATAGCTGTCCGGCACCATGGCCCAGTCGTCGTCATTGCCGTTGATCCGCGGAATCATGTTCGGCGGGAACTGGAATATCTTGAAGGTGATCTCCGGCCTTTCGAGTGCACTCGCGGGAAAAACCAGCAGCAGCAAAACGCACAGAACCAGCCGGGATACGCACAGAACCAGCCGGGATCGAAACATCGACGCCTCCTCCTTCTTCTTCGCGCTCGCCGACGGCGAGATCAGCGATCGATCCGCGTCGTCACCTTGTCCAGCGCATTGCGATCGATGGGTAGCCCAAGTCCCGCCTGGGTTGGCGCAGGGATGTAGCCGTCCGCATCCGGGCGGAATTTATAGCTGAAGTAGGAGCGGTCGGTGTACTCCGCGGGGAACGGCATCTCGAACCAGTAGACGTTGGGAAGCGCCAGTTCCACGTGGAAGTGCACGGCCAGATCGAGCGGGTTGCCCCAGTTGTGGGGTGCGCACTCCAGTCCGTGAGCATCGGCCAGCAGGCCCACCCGCATCGATCCGGAGATTCCTCCCACGTTGTCGGCGATCAGTCGGACCACACTCAGAGCGTCCCGCTTGATGTACTCGGCGAAGTCCGCGATGGAGAAGAGGAATTCTCCCACATGGATGGGAAGGCTCAACTCCCTGCACAACTCGATCAGGCCCTCCTGGTCGACCGTGCGGACCGGGTCCTCAAACCACGCGTAGTTCAGTTCATCCAGCAGGCGGCCGACGGCCATGGCTTCGAAACGGTTGTATTGCTGCACGGGATCGTGCATCAGGACAAACTCGTCGCCCACGGCCTTGCGCACCTCGCGAATCTCCTCCATGTGTCCGATATAGCCGGGGATCGCCGGGCCGGTTGCATGCTGGCCGCCGCCGGGATGGATCTTGTACCCTCGGTACCCCTGTTCCTTCGCCTTCAAGACATCCGGCACATAGTCCTCCACGGTGGGCAGGTGCTGCGAACTGGCGTAGGCCATCAGGCGGGTCTTGGTCGGCGTGCCGCCGGAGAGGATCTTGTAGATCGGCTGATTGACCGCCTTGCCCAGGATGTCCCACATGCAGACGTCGGCGGCGGCGGTGTAGTAGTTCGGCCAAGTGCCGCCGCCGCGAGCCAACAGCCCCGTATCGGGACGGCCTGGCGCCGAAGCCGCGCCTCCCCCTCCGCCAAATCCGCCCCCTCTGGCCGCACCCGCCCCTCCGGCCGCACCGGCCCCTCTAGCCGCGCCAGCGCCTCCGGCCGCGCCGCCCGCCCCTCGCCTGACCGCGGCTCCCGCGCCTCCGTTGAAGCCTCCCGATCCTTTCATCCCGGTGGTGGAAGTGAAGGTGGGCAGCAGGTCCATGATGTTCTTGCCAACCAGCACCGGCTTGGCCCATTCGAGCCATCCCGGAGTTGTACTGCGATCGCCGATGGTGTAGTTGCCTTCAATGCCGCTGTTGGTGACTACCGAGATCAGCTCGCCGGTCTCAGTGCCATTGAGCTTATGGATATTGCTCATGTCAGTGACATAGACCTTGACCTCTTTGATGGTGAGGTCGGGAAGGTCACCCGGCTTGACTCCCACCGACTGGGCGGCGGCGGCAATCGGATTGGCGACAGCGGAGAGTCCGGCTGCGGCAAATCCAGCGGAAGCACCAAGAAAACTGCGGCGCGATAGATTCTCTTTCATTTTTTCCTCTCCCTCTGCTTTCGTTCCCGGTCCTTGCCCTCTCATTGGCAGCGGCGTTTCGTAATACTTCTGCTCTTCCCCAGGGGCCAGCGAACGCTACGGGGCCTCGGGAAGAGCAAACGACAGGATGTTTCCTCCCGCTGCGATGGCCACATACTGCCGGCCATCCACTGCGTACGTCATCGGCGAGGCTTTGATGAAATGGTTGGTCTCGAAGTGCCAAAGGTACTTGCCGGTGCGGGCGTCGACAGCGGCAAATCCTCCACTGCTCTCGCCAAAGAAAACCAGGCCGCCGGCGGTCGTCAGCACGCCTGCGTAGTTCGACTGGACCGGTCCCGGCATGTCAATCTGCCACTCCGCGTTGCCGGTCTCTATGTTGAATGCGCGCAGTATCTTTTTCGCCGGGTCCGCCGGGTTGGAGTATCTGCCGTACCCTCCGTCTTCCGCCTTGCGATAGTAACCACAGTCCTCCACCGTCATGACGTAGTAGAGCCGGGTGGAAGGATTGTACGCCGTGGAATACCAGTTTGTGGCGCCCCTCACCGGCGGGCACGTCAAGGTGGGCTGCTCGCTGGTTTCGTTGGCCGGAAGCAGCTCCGGAGTCCAAGTCTGCTGGTTGATGCCGCTGGCCCAGGTAAGCTTGTCCACCATCTTCGTCGCCAGCAGCGGTTTGCCGTTGGTCCGGTCCAGCACGTACAGAAAGCCATTGCGGTTCGCATGCAGCAGCAGCTTCCGGTCCTGCCCCTTCCACTTTGTGTTCACAAGTACGACCGGCTGGTTCGCGTCCCAGTCATGCAGATCGTGCGGCGTGAACTGGAAGTACCAAAGCAGCTTGCCCGTCTTCGCATCCAGGGCGAGATCGCTGTTGGTGTAGAGGTTTGCGCCGGCGCGCTCGTCGCCGTCCGTATCGGGATGGGGATTGCCCACGGGCCAATAGAGAATATTCGCATCGGCGTCGGCGCTGCCCGTAGTCCAGGTCGCCCCGCCGCCGAGCGCTAGCGCGGTGCCCTTCCACGTATCGGCAATCGGCCCGGTGTCTCCCGGCTTGGGAATCGTCATGAACTTCCAGGCCAGCTCCCCGGTGGCTGCCTTGTAGGCGGAGACAAACCCGCGAATCCCGTTGTCGCCGCCACTTACGCCGGTGACCACCAGGTCGCCCACCACCAGCGGTGCGGCGGTCCCGCCAAATTGTCCCGGCGCGCCCTCCGGCGTATCCACGTCCCACAACAGCGCACCCGTCAGCCTGTCCAGCGCGATCAGGTGCGCATTGTCGGTGAGATAGAAGATGCGATCCCCCAGCACCGCAACTCCGCGATTGACGCCGATCGCCGCATCCCCGGAGATGGTCGAGCCCGGCGACTTGGGGCGTTCGCAGCGCCAGATCTCGCGGCCGGTCTTTCCGCTGAGCGCGAACACCTGGTTGTTCCCGGTTACATACATCACGCCGTCCACCACCACCGGCGTTGTCTCCAGGCCGGGGAAGTTGATCGGGTACGTCCACTGCAACCGCAGTCTGGAAGCGTTGGTCAGATTGATCCGATCCAATGGGCTGCTCCGGTTCCCATCCAGAGTCCCGTTGTAGCTCGGCCAGTTCCCTTTCGCCGGATGCTCCACTGCGTCGATCTCCGGCTTGGTGGCGGGAGCTTCGGCATGCTTCAGCGCGCCAACCCCCACTCCGTTCAGCGTGCTCAGATAGGCCAGCAGATTGCGCTGCTCCTCCGCCGTTCCGTCAAAGGCGCCCATGGCGGATTGCCGATCCTGCGTGACCGTCCGGTACTCGCTGTCGACCAGCGGATGCAGTTTCCCATCTCTTGTCTGCAGCACCACATCGTGAGTGCCCTGGGCCCGCAGGAAACCGCGCAGCGTCGTTCCATGATTCAGGACCACCGAGGCCATGGCGTACCCCGCCGTGATACTCGCATTCGGATTCGCCAGCGCCTGCTGCATGTTCGCGAGCCGCATCCTGCTGGCGATGCTCGACAGGTCCGGCCCGTTCGACGTTCCCCGGCCACGCACAACGTGGCAGGTGGAACATTGTCCGCTTCCGAAAAAGATCGCCTCGCCGGCCTTCGCATCGCCGGCAGCCGGCGCCGCCGATGCCGTCGCATTCAGCGATCGGATATAGCGAACCAGCAGCTCGATATCGGCCGGGGGCAAAGGAAACGCCGGCATTCGGCCCTTGCCCTTCTGGATCACGGTTGCGATGTCGCCGTCCGGCATGCCGATGAGACTCGCGGAGCCCACCATGGTCGGCGCGCGGTCCGTGCCCTTCGCATCGGAGCCATGACACAGCGAGCACGTCCGCTGGAACTGCGGCGGAGCATTCATCGCTTGGGCCCACGCTGAACGTGTCGGCAGTCCGGGGAGAACGCAGGCTCCCACAACCCACAGCAGCGCCGATCGCATAGAGAAGAGTCGCTTGTTCACAAGAAACATGGAGACCTGAAAACCGTGTAGGAGGGTCATCTCTAGAATCGTCGAATTCGGCAACCGGTGATGCGCAAGGTCATCCCCGCAGGTAGGGTTTCAAGTAAGCATTCAGCGCGTCGCGGACATCCTTCTTTTCGGCTTCGGTCATCGGCGCCTGCGCGCTCCCCGAACTGCCCATACCGGGCGTCGAGCGCGACTTGGTGTCCTCTTTGAAGATGCCGCGCGCTGCCAGTACATAGCGGTCGGCATTGGTGACCGTGGCAAACGCCTGAATCCTGCCAAACATATCGAAGGACTCGCGTACCTTTCCTGCCTCGTACAACTCCCACGCTTGCTGAAACACGTCGGCCATCCCGACGGTCGGGCAAAATCCCGTAAAGCCAAGCCGCATCTCGTCCATCATCTGGCGAACGCCCTTGCCCGCAAACACCGCAAGCTTCCCGTCCGTCTTGGCCCGAAGTTCGGTCACGCGCTTCAGCGGATCGCCCGCCTCGTTCTTCACTACCTTTATGGTCGGAATCTCCTTGAACATCTGGACCACCAGGTCCACCGGCTCATCGCCAGCGGTCTGGACAAACATCGGCAGATCGGTCGCGGCTCCGATGGCCTTGTAGAACTCCATTATTGCGGCACTGTCGCCTTCGGGAGGCAGCGAGCAGATTGCATCCGCGCCATGGGCCGCGGCGTGCTTGGCATACGCCACTGCGCCGGGCAGGTCCTTGCCCTGCGTCTGCACCCCAATCACAATCGCAGTCTTGCCGCCCTTGCCCGCAGCGATCATCGACTCCGCGCCGGCAAAGCGCTCCGCGCTGGTCAGCGTCGACCATCCGCTGGCAATCTGCGGCCAGATCAACCCCGGCACGCCTCCCCGGTTGCAGAACTTCACTTCGTTGTTCAGGCAGTCGAGGTCGAGCTTGTTGTCCGGCGTAAATGGGGTGGCGGCGATGGGAAACAGTCCGCGGAAGGGTTTCCCCGCGACCGGGGGAGCCGCGGCCCCGCTGAACTTCGAGAACGCCGCTCCTGCCGCCACCGATCCCAGCGTCTTCAACAGGGTTCTACGATCCATCTCGGGCGTATGAAGTACCATGGATTTTCCTCGTGAGGTTCGCGTACTTTGATACACGCCGCGTGTTTCAAATGTCAAACAAGTTGCGGATTGACTCTAAGCTTCCTATCATCGCAGTCCTGTGAGGGCTTATGAACCGTAGATCGTTCCTTCGGTCCGCCAGTGGAGTGATGGCTCAGCCACTGATCCACTCGCTGGTTCCGGCATCGTCCGGCTTGCTCCTTGCCGCCCAGCAGAATACCACAAAGAAAGCAGCTTCCAAATCGCCTCGGGCCGCGGCGGATCACTCATTGACCATCCAGCCCTGCACCATCGAGATCTCTCCCGGCGTCAACATCAAAACCGTCGCCTACAACGGCCAGGTGCCCGGCCCGCTGCTGCGCCTGCGCCAGGGCGTTCCGGTCACCATCGACGTAACCAACGCAACCGAAAACGCCGACATCGTGCACTGGCACGGACTCACGACCGACTCGCTGAACGACGGCGCCATGGAAGAAGGCTCTCCCATGATCCCCCCGGGCGGGCACCTGCGTTACAGCCTCACGCCCAACCCCGCCGGATCGCGCTGGTATCACACCCACGCCGGCGCGGGCGCAAACCTCGGCATCGGAACCTACACCGGCCAGTTCGGCTTCCTGCTGATCGACGGAACCGGCGATCCCGGCCACTACGACCAGGAGGTTTTTCTCGCCATCCACCATTGGCAGCCATCCTTCGTGCCCATGGTCGAGACCATGCAAGCCGAGTCGGCCAACCATCCGCAAACCTCGGGCTCCGACGTCGGCTACCAGTACGCCACCATCAACCAACACCGCCTCGGCGCCGGCGAACCGCTCCGCGTCAAGCAGGGCCAGAAGGTCCTGATGCGCCTGTTGAACGCCAGTGCTACCGAGAACGTCGTCCTCGCGCTGCCCGGCCACACCTTCCGGGTCATCGCCATGGACGGCAATCCGGTCCCGAATCCAAAAGAGGTCGAAGTCCTGTCGATCGCGGTAGCCGAGCGCGTGGACGCGATCGTGGAGATGAAGTCGCCCGGCGTCTGGGTGCTGGGCTCGACGCTCGAGAAGGGCCGCCAGATGGGACTCGGCATCGTGGTGGAGTACGCCGGCAAGACCGGCCCTCCGGTCTGGAAAGACCCGCAAATCGTCCCCTGGGACTACGCGCAGTTCGCCAGCAGCACACCCGCAGCCAAGCCCGACGAAACCATCATGCTTGCGCTGATGGACCTTGGTCCGCAGAAGGACTCCAAGTTCGATACCTGGGCCATCAATGGCGCGTCCTGGCCGGACATTGAACCCATCAAAGTGCAGCAGGGAAAGCGCTATCGCCTCACCTTCCAGAACGCCTCAGGCGATCAGCACCCGATGCATCTGCACCGGCACACCTTCGAGGTAGTCGGCATCGGCGACAAGAACATCAGCGGCCTCAAGAAAGACGTCGTCAACGTCATGCCGCTGGACACTGTCGCCGTCGATTTCGTCGCGGACAACCCTGGCGACACCCTGATGCACTGCCATATGCAGTTGCACATGGACTTCGGTTTCATGCAGCTCATCCGGTATGTAACCTAAACAGGATCAAACCCGTTCTAGGTCACCGGCGACGGATTGAAGAGCGCGTAATCGTTCGAAAGACCCCAATGGTCCGCCCACGTCTGCTTGCGGCCGCTGGCAACTTCCAGCACCATCTGGAAGATCTCCATCCCCACCTGCTCGATGGTCGCCTCGCCGGTCGCAATCGTGCCCGCGTCCACATCAATCAGATCGACCCACCGCTCTGCCAAAGAAGTCCGCGACGCGACCTTGATCACCGGGACCATCGCCAGCCCGTAGGGCGTGCCGCGCCCGGTCGTGAAGATGTGCAGGTTCATCGCCGCGGCCAGTTGCAGCGTCCCGCAGATGAAATCGCTTGCCGGAGTCGCTGCGAAGATCAACCCCTTCTTCGTCACGCGCTCGCCGGGGCCCGTGACGCCGGCAATCGCGCTGGCGCCCGCCTTTGCAATCGACCCTAGCGCCTTCTCCACGATGTTCGTCAACCCGCCCCGCTTGTTGCCGGGGCTCGGGTTGGCGCTGCGGTCCACGCCGCCGCGATCCAGATACGCGTCGTACCACGCCATCTCGCGCACTAGGTCGCGAGCCACCCGCTCGTCGGCCGCGCGCGCCGTCAGCAGATGGATCGCGTCGCGCACCTCCGTCACCTCGGAGAACATCACCGTTGCCCCCGCGCGCACCAGCAGGTCCGACGCATAGCCCACCGCCGGATTCGCGGTCACACCCGAGAAGGCATCGCTGCCGCCGCACTGCAACCCAACCACCAGGTCCGACGCCGGCCGCGTCACCCGCGTTCTGCGGTTCAGTTGCGCCAGGCGCTTCTCCGCCAGCTCCATAATCGCAGCCACAATCTCGCCAAAGCTGTGATGTTGCTCATCCTGCATGCGCACGACATACGGATCCGCCGCCAGAATCGGCAGTGTGCTGGACGGGAGCAGCCGTACCGGCTGCAGCTTCTCGCAGCCCAGGCTCACCACCATGGGCGCGCCGCCGAGATTCGGGTTCAGGCTCAGGTTGCGCAGCGTCCGGATCGGAATCTCCGCGTCCGGCGCGTCAATCGCCACGCCGCATCCATAGTTATGCGTCAGCGCAATCACATCGTCCACGTTGGAGTACCGCGGCAGGATCTCCGCTTTGATCCGCCTCACCGCGTAGTCCACTGTCGCCGCCACGCACTGCACTGTAGTGGTAATGCCCAGAATGTTCTTGGTCCCGACCGACCCATCGTCGTTAAGAAAACCTTCAAACGTGTAGCCCTCAAGCGGCGGCATGGGCGCGGGCGTCGCGGTGGCAAGCGGCAGGTTCTCGAGCCGCGGGGCCACCGGCATCCGCATCCGCTCCTCGTGCACCCAGCTGCCTCGCGCAATGTCTTCCTTCGCGTACCCGATCACGGACCCGTAGCGCAGAACTGGCTCGCCTTCTTTGATGTCCACCAGCGCCACCTTGTGCGCCTCCGGAACGTTCTCCACCAGCGTCAGCCCCGACTCGAACCGCGTCCCCGCCGGCAGCCCTCCCTCGTTGACAATGATCGCCACCGTGTCCTGCGGATTCACTTGCACATACAGCGGGCGCAACTTCACTTCGGTAGACATGCAATATTCCTCTTACGGCTGTTGCAGCTTTCCTTCAACCAGCCGCCACACATGCAGCGGATTCGCCTCTTGTAACGGGTCCGGTAACAATGCCGCGGGGAAGTCCTGGTAGCACACCGGCCGCAGAAATCGCTCGATGGCCATCGCCCCAACCGAGGTGACGCGACTGTCGGAGGTCGAGGGCGAAGGCCCGCCATGCACCATCGCGTAGGTCACCTCCACGCCGGTCGGAAACCCGTTCACCAGCAGCCGTCCGGCCTTGCGTTCCAGCATCGGCACCAGCACGCGCGCCAACTCTACGTCATCGTCCCCCATGTGCAACGTCGCCGTCAGTTGTCCGTTGACGTGTTTCGCCACCGCAATCAGTTCGTCCACATCGTCACACTCAATCAGCAGCGCCGCCGGCCCGAACACCTCTTCCAGCAGCTCCGACGACTGGATGAAGTGCCGTGCGTTCACGCCGAAAATCATCGGCTGGCCCGCGTAGGATCCGCGCGGCGCCTCGCCTCCCGCGGACCAGCTGCGAATCCGGACGTCGCTCGACCACTTCGCCGTCCCCTCGCAGTACGCGCGATGAATGCCCGAGTTCAGCATCGTCGTCGCAGTCTTCGCCACCACCGCCGATTGCGCGGCCGCGCGGAACCGCTCAAAGTCCGCGCCCGCAATCCCAATCACGATGCCCGGCTTGGTGCAGAACTGTCCCGTCCCCAGCGTCACCGAATCAATCAGTCCCTGCGCAATCTTCTCCGCCCGCTCCGCCAGCGCCGCCGGCAGCAGGAACACCGGATTGATGCTGCTCATCTCCGCGTACACCGGGATGGGAACCTCGCGCGCCGCCGCCACCGCAACCAGCGTGCGGCCCACGCGCCTCGACCCGGTAAACCCGACCGCCTGAATTGCCGGATGTTTCACCAGTTCCTCGCCTACCGTGCTCCCGCCTCCAACCAGCAGCGAAAACACGCCTTCCGGAAAACCGCAGTCCTGCACTGCCTTCTGCACCACGCGTCCCACCAACTCAGAAGTTCCCAGGTGCGACGAGTGCGACTTCGCCACCACCGGACATCCCGCCGCCAGCGCCGATGCGGTGTCGCCGCCCGCAACCGAGAACGCCAACGGAAAGTTGCTCGCGCTGAACACCGCAACCGGCCCCAGCGCAATCTTCTGCGAGCGCAGATCGGCGCGCGGTGCCGGCTTGCGGTCGGGCATGGCCCGGTCGATGGTCGCATTCAGCCACCGCCCCTCGCGCGCCAGCGATGCAAACAGCCGCAACTGCGCAACCGTGCGCCCACGCTCGCCTTCCACGCGGCCGCGCGGCAATCCGGACTCGCTCATCACCCGCTCCAGCAGCACATCGCCCAGGTCCAGAATGCCCTGCGCAATCGTCTCCAGCAGCTGCGCCCTCGCTTCCAGGCCGGCCGCGCGATACGGATCGAACGCTTGCTCCGCCAGCGAGCATGCCGCGTCCACATCCTGCTTCGAGCCCTCGCCGAACCCAGGCTCCAACTCCCCGCCCGTCGCCGGATTCACCGCATGAATCACGCCCCTGGTTCCGCGCACTGCGCGCGACCCGATCAGCATCTCGCCCGTCACCTGCATTCCCGTGCTCTTCAGCTCCGCCACATCCATAACCCGACTCCTCCTCGCTACGAGACCAGGCAGGGCCGCTTCGGATCGAACCGCCAGCCCGGCACCAGGTACTGCATCGCCCTGGCATCGTCCCGTGCCCCTGATTCCATCGTATTGTAGAGCGCGTGCGCGTGCTCGATTTGCGCCATATCCACTTCGATGCCGAGCCCTGGCGCATCCGGCACTTCAATCCTTCCGTCCACAATCTGCAGCGGTTGTTTCGTCAGCCGCTGCCCATCCTGCCAGATCCAGTGCGTATCGATCGCCGTAATCCTGCCCGGCGCCGCCGCAGCCACGTGCGTATACATCGCCAGCGAAATATCGAAGTGGCTGTTCGAGTGCGACCCCCACGTCAGTCCCCACTCACGGCACATCTGGGCCACGCGCACCGAACCCTGCATCGTCCAAAAGTGTGGATCGGCCAGCGGAATATCGATCGCGTTCAATTGCACGGCATGCTTTAGCTCGCGCCAGTCGGTCGCCACCATGTTGGTCGCGGCCGGCAGCCCGGTCGCCCGGCGAAACTCCGCCATGATCTCGCGCCCGGAAAATCCCTTTTCCGCTCCGCACGGATCCTCCGCATACGCCAGCACATCCCGCTTGCCGCTGCACAGCCGGATCGCTTCCTCGAGCGACCACGCTCCATTCGGGTCCAGCGTAATGCGCGCCTCCGGAAACCGCTCCGCCAGGGCCGTCACCGTCTCCATCTCGCGCGCGCCTGCCAGCACGCCGCCCTTCAGCTTGAAGTCCCGGAAGCCGTAGCGCGCGCGCTGCCTCGGCCAGCCGCACCACCGCGTCCGTGGTCAGCGCGTCCTCATCGCGCAGCCGCAGCCATGCGTCACCCGCATTCACATCGCTGCGATACGGCAGGTCCGTCTTTCGTCGATCCCCAACGAAGAAAAGATATCCCAGCACGTCGACCCTCGACCGCTGTTGCCCTTCGCCTAGCAACGCCGCCACCGGCAACTGGACAAATTGCCCCAGCAAATCCAGCATCGCCGACTCGATCGCGGTTACCGCATGCACCGTGGTGCGCAGATCGAAGGTCTGCACACCGCGCCCCTCGCGATCGAAGTCCGCAAACTGCGCGCGCACCGCATTCAGCACCGCGTTGTAGCCGGCCAGCGGCCTGCCCACTACCAGCGCCTTCGACTCTTCCAGCACACGGCGAATCTTCTCCCCACCCGGTACTTCACCCACGCCCGTGTGTCCCGCGTCGTCCGTCAGCAGAACCACATTGCGCGTAAAGAACGGCCCATGCGCGCCGCTCAGATTCAGCAGCATCGAGTCGTGCCCGGCCACGGGAATCACCAGCATGCCCGTCACCGCCGGCGTATCTTCGCGCGCTCTCTCGACCAGCATCGAATCCCCTTCTCGCAACAGACGATTCTACGCGCGTTCCGTCACGGCACTCAGGTCCAAACGCTTGATCTCGCCGACAATCACCACGTAGCTAAAGATCGCGAGCAGCGCTGTGACGCCCACAAAGATAAGCGCATCGTTGAACGAGCCGGTCTTCTTCACCAGGAATCCAATCACGAGAGGCGTCGTGATGCCTGCCATGTTGCCGAACATGTTGAAAAGGCCGCCATTCAGTCCGATCAACTCCTTGGGCGACGTGTCCGCGATTACCGTCCAGCCCAATGCTCCAAATCCTTTTCCGAAGAACGCCAGCGACATCAGGAATATTACTAAGGCCTGTGCATTGGTGTAGTTGCAGGCGATCATGGTGACGGAGAGCAGCATCCCGGCGATGATAGGCGTCTTGCGGGCAAAGGTGAGGGAGTGACCACGGCGCAGAAGTGCGTCGGACGAGACACCGCCCAGAACGCCGCCAACACAGCCGCAAAGGGCGGGAAGCGCCACTGCAAACCCGGCTTTGAGGATCGACATGTGGCGCGCCTTCACCAGGTAGTCGGGAAACCACGTGATAAAGAAATACGTCAGCGTCGTTATACAGAACTGTCCGATGTAGATGCCAACCAGCATTCGCTGCTGCAGCAACTCGAAGACCCCGGTCCAGGTGAGTGGGTGGTTGCGCGAAGCAGCACCGTCGGCGCGGTCCACATTTACCAGGCCGCCGCCGCGTTCGATCGTTTCGATCTCCGACCGCGAGATCATCGGGTGGTCCTTGACGTTGTAGACCAGCTTCCACCAGGCGAACGCAAGCACGAATCCGGCGAATCCCATAAACCAGAAACAGCTTCGCCAGCCATAGGCAGGGATGAGCCATCCAAAAAGTGGACCGAAGATCCACAGCGAAGAGTACTGCGAAGCATTGAAGATTGCACAGGCCCCGCCTCGCTCGGCCGTGGGAAACCAGGTAGCAACGATGCGCCCATTGCCGGGAAAGACGGGTGTCTGCGTCAGGCCCGAGGCCAGCCGAATAAGAAAGATCGCACTGAAGACCGATGCGGTGGCAAGGTGCCCGGTCAGTCCGATGAGCAACGCGCACACCGACCAGCAAACAATGCTGATGCCGTAGACGCGCTTCGATCCGAAGCGGTCCAGCAACCCTCCCGACGGCAATTGGCCGAGCATATACGCCCAACCGAATCCGGAGAAAAGAATGCCCAGCTTTACCGGATCGAGTGCCAACTCCTTCTCCATCGCCGGGCCTGCGAAGGAGAGCGCAACGCGATCGCCGTAGCTGAAGGAGCTTGCGATAAACAGCATCGCGACGATGAGGTAGCGGATGTGGGTCTGCCTCTCCATCACCCCATCCAGTCTGCTCACGAGCGTCCTGCAATCAGCTTCTTCAGCGCGTCCATCTCGCTTGCCTCCAGATCCGTAAGCGGCGACCGCACCGGTCCCGCAGGCCGTCCGACCGCGCCCATTCCAGCCTTCACAATCGAGACCGCATAGCCTTTGTGCCGGTTGCGAATGTCGATGTACGGCAGCACAAAATCACGCAGCTGCTTGAAGACCTCGGCATGATCGCGCCGTCGCACCGCCGCGTAAAAGTTCTGCGCAAATTCCGGAAGGAAGTTGAAGATCGCCGATGAGTACGTGGTCACGCCCAACTCCAGATACGGCAACGCAAACGTCTCCGCCGTGGGCAGTCCGCCGATATACGTCAGCCGGTCGCCCATGCGCGCGTAAATGCGCGTCATCAGCTCGATGTCGCCATATCCATCCTTGAAACCCACCAGGTTGGGGCACCGCTGGCAGATTCGCTCCAGCCACACCTCATTCAGAATCGCGTTGTCGCGGTTGTAGAAGATCACTCCCAGCTTCGTCGACGCGCACACTGCCTCCACGTGCGCCGCCAGCCCCGCCGGGTCGGCGTTGATCAGATATGGGGGAAACAACAGAAGCCCGTCCGCCCCGGCAGCCTCGCCCGCCCGCGCGAACTGCTTCGCCATCGCCGTGCCATATCCGCACCCGGCCACCACCGGCACACGCTGGTTCGTCTGCAGCACCGCCGCCGCAACCACCGCCGAGAATTCCTCAAGGGTGAGCGAAAAGTACTCGCCCGTGCCTCCCGCCGCAAACAAACCAGCCGGCTTGTGTTCCAGCAGCCAGTCAATATGACCGCGATACGCGCGCTCATCGAAAGCGAACTCGTTCGTGAAATGAGTAACCGGGAACGAGAGCAGGCCCGCTCCTATCTTCTTGGCAAACTCTTCCGGGGACATCCGGGTCATGGGGTTCCTTCAATCGAGATCGCGCGATCCTATGCGCAAACTATAAAGAACCAACCGAACCGGACACAAGCAAACCCCGGTTGCCCAGAGAAATACACCGATTCCCGACGCCCAGGTTAACTCGCGAATCATGTTTTCGAGACCACGCCGCCGGGTGTATTCTTGCGAGTTCTAAAGGATCGTCGGGGAAGCGCGGATGAAGGGTTGCGCCCATCGAGTGCATGCCGTTTCGCGTCGGCAACCTCGACGCGAACGGAGCAGATGTGAATCGCGTTAGAAAACCTCTATTGCTAATGGCCATGCTCGCGGCGATGGCCACTGCCTCCCTCGGCGATCCGGCTGCGGACTACGTCGCTCGCGGCAATGCGGCACTGGCCAAAGGCGACGCAAGCGGGGCCATTGCGGACTTCACCAGCGCCATCGCCATCATCAGTGCCGATCCGCGGCAAGCGGCTTCCAATCCAAACTTCGCGGTGGCCTACGCAAATCGCGGCGCCGCAAATCTGGCCATCGGCAATATGGACGGCGCGATCGCGGATAGCACCCAAGCCATCGAGCTCAACCCCTCGCTGCCAAATGCCTTCTATGTTCGCGCCATTGCGAAGCAGGCAGAAGGCGACCTGGATGCCACCATCGCGGATTGCACCAAAGCCATCGAGTTGAATTCGGCCTTTGCCAATGCCTACGTCTTTCGCGGAAATGCGGAACAGGCAATCGGCGAAACCGACCGCGCCATCGCCGACTTCACCAAGGCCGTCCAGCTTCAACCGAACCTCGCGGAGGCGTATGTCGATCGCGGCGATGCCAGGCGTTACCGGGGCGACGTCGATGACGCCATCGCGGACTTCACCAAGGCCATCCGGCTCAGCCCCGGTCTCGCCAAGGCCTACCTGGATCGTGGCGCTGCAAGACACGCCAAGGGCGACCTGGCCGGCGCGATCGCTGACTACAACAAGTCCATCCAGCTCAGCCCCAATGACCCGATTGCCTATGCCGATCGTAGCGCTGCGAAGCGGGCCAAAGGCGATTTGGAGGGCGCGGTCGCCGACTCCCTTTCGGCAGTCAAACTCAGGGCCGGGCAATCCCCCTAGCCGAACCGCGGGATCAAGCCCCAATCGGAGATGACGGTCTACTGGCCTGCCAGTTGGTAATGGCCCGCGTGATCGAGCGTCACGATAGCCCGCGCGCCATTCTCCGCAGCCGTTCGATTCGCCGCTACGCCGTTGACCGTGACCCGCGCCCCCGGCGAACTCACCGGCACCGACACTCGCGCCACCACTCCCTCCGGCACGTCGACCGCAATCGCCATTGCGCTGCCGCTCTTGCGCGCATCCACCTTCAGCAGCCCACGTGGCGTCGGCTCGGCGCCTCTCGCCCAATCCAGGTCGACCAGGTCCGGCCGTATGTCCACCGTGCTAAAGCCCGCACCCGTCGGCTGAATGCCCAGCACCTGCTCCATCATCCACGCCGTCGGCCCGGACGACCAGCCATGCGCCAGGCTCACGAAATAGCCCGAGCGGTTGTCCGACTGCAACGCCGCATGAAAGTCCTCGTGATACCAACTCGGATCGTAAGCCTCCCAGAAGCTGGTTGCGCCCTCGGCCACCATGCCGCCCCAGTACTGCCGAATCCACTTCAGCGCCTGCTCGCGGTGCCCCATCTCGGCCATTGCCCGGATCACGTAGTAGTTGTAATACGGCGAAATAATTAGACTGCTGGTCGGCCCAGTTCCCACCTGCGACAACACATTCTTCCAGATCGCGTCGTACTGTCCCGGCTGCGCCGCACCTCCAATCACCGCCGCCGCATTGGTCTGCCAGCGTGGCCCGAATGCTCCGGTGTTCGCATCCAGAAGATATTTCTGCGCGCCCGCTTCGATCTCCGCGGCCCGCGCCTCGTACTTCGCCGCATTCGCCGCATCGCCCAGTTCGCGCAGCATCCACACCGCCTCGCGATAGGCACGATAGAACTCCAGCGTCGTCGCCCGCCGCGTCTCCGCCGTATCTCCGTTCAGGTCCGGCGACCAATCGACGTACAGCCAGACATTGCTCTTGTTCGCATAGACGTTGCGCGCGTCGAACTCCTTGTCCACATACTCCAGCAACTGCACCATCCGCGCATGCTCACGCTCAAGGAACTCCTTGTCTCCCGTGTGCCGGTAGTAATCCGCAACCCCGGTAAACCAGAACGACGAGTAGCCCGGAATCCCGTTCACATGCTGGTCCACCGGCGCCGGCCCAATCAGCCGGTCCAGCGTATCCTCCATCAGCGGCTGCTCGCCGAAGACATCTTCGATCGCGCGCCCGCTCACATCCGTGTCGCCCATCCAGCGTCCGCGGTCGCGTTTGCTCGCGTCCCAAACCCCGTCCTGCATGCACAGGTGCGCCGTGTATGCGCCCATCTCCCAGATGCGGTTCAGCAATGGGTCCGACGACTCGAACGACCCCGCATACTTCACCGGGTAATAGATGTCGTCCACGCGAATCGCCTTGAAGCGAACCTCGGGCCCGCCATCGACAAATCGAATCTTCGCGTACCGGAACGCCGACTTCGGTCCGTGCCCGGTGCCGTGCGGAGCGATCGTCAGTTGATTCACGCCGAGATACGGGGCCTTCATCGCCTCCGACTCCGACTCGCCCATCTGCACCGTCACCGTCACCGGCGTATCGGAATCCGAAACCAACTCAACCCTTCCCGTCAGCTCGCGTCCGAAGTCCAGCACCACGCTGGACGCTTCTTCATCCGTCAGCCGCACCGCCGGCATCCACACGCCGAACTCGCCCGCGCCGCCGGTCAGGCTGGCAAGATTCTCCAGGCTGCCACCCCCTGCGTAGTGCGCCAGAATTCCGCTCGCTGGGATCGGCGTGTGCGCCAGGTAGCCCGAAATCCCGTCGTAGCCCGGCCAGTCGTACAGCCCCGCATCCGCATTCCACTGGAACATATCGATGGAACTCTCGATCGCCCCAATGCTCTCGACCGGCTTCCACTTCGAGTCATCGAACTCCGCCCGCTCCCAACCCTCCGGGACCGAAACCGCGCTCTTCCACTGCTTGTCGCTGATCGGCAACGCCGGCCCGTCCACCCATTCCGGGCCGGCCACAATCTTCGCCACCAGCACCTGACCAAACGTCTGCTGCCGCACCAGCACGCTGTTCGCGAAGCCCGACACGCCTCGCCCGCGCACCGCCTCGATCGCAATCGTATTCACACCCGTCTGCAGATACTTCGCCACGCTCACCGCAAACACGTGCATCCCCAGCGGCGAGGTGACATCGCTCTCCACATGCTCCGCCAGCATGCCGTTGAGCCACACGTCTATGCTGCGCGGTCCGGCGAGGTAGAGCGTCGCCTCGCGCGGCACTGTGTCCACATTGAATTCCCTGCGGAAGTAGTGCGGCTCAATCGCCTCGTCCGCCTTGGGCCGCGTGTAGAGCACCTTCGCGTCGGCATTGGCATCGTTCGCCGTCCAGATGTACTCCTCCGCGAGCGGCGTATGCACGCTGCTCTCCAGCACTGGCTGCGCAATATCCCGCGTCGGATCCAGCGGCGCAACCGTGCTCGGCGTCAGTTCCTGCGTCAAAGGCAAATCCTGCGCGTCGAGAACGCCTGCTGCCAGCATTGCCACCAGCGCAAACCGCAAACTCAATCCGGCAACTCTCATCCGCCTCACCGCCATCCATCGTTCTGAAACAGTCCCACCTTATATGCAACTCGTCCGCCATTGGCAATGCCGTTCTCGCGCCCACCTCACCTGCCGTTCATTCCGCCTCGCGAAAGTGATACAGGCCCATGGTCGCGCGATACACCACCACTTCACCGTCGCGCCGCATCTCCGTCAACTGCGGCCCGCGCCCTTTCGGCAGCCCATTCTCCGGCGCACTCGGCGTCATCTTCACCGGCAGAATCAGCGTGGCCGTAGCTCCCGGAGGAATCGCCACATCAATCGAAGTGGCCCCGCCCTCCTGCTTCCAGTCACTCTCAATCTTTCCCAGCGTCGATTTGTAACCGCATTTCACCCAGGTCACGCCGTCTACCATCGCCGGCCGGATCATAATCCGCTCATCCTTGCTCCGCGACATATCAAAGTCGATCCCGCCCAGCGCACGGTAGAACCATTCCTCCGCGGCGCCCAGCATGAAGTGGTCCTGGCTGCTATGCGGATTCGCGTCCCATGCCTCGGTCAGCGAAGTCGCGCCCGCCGCCAGTTGCGACCCATAACTCGGCGGATCCTTGCGCAGCAGCATTGCCAGCACCAGGTCGTTTTCGCCATTCTCCATCAGCGCCCGCAGCAGGTATGGGTAGCCCACCTCGCCCGTCGTGATGTGGTCGTCATGCGTGTGAATGTCCGCCACGATGTGCGCGAGCACCGCAGCCTTCCGCGCGTCCGGAACCATCCCCAGCGCCAGCGGCATCGCATTCGCCGTCTGGCTGCCGGGGTCATAGTAACCCTTGTCCGTATTCCAGAACGTCCTGTCGAACGCGGCAGCCTCTCGCTGCGCCAGCAATTGGTACGCCGCCGCATCGTCTGCATGCCCCAGCAGCGCCGCGATCTTGCTGATTGCCACCGCGTCCTCGTACAGCATCAGCGTGCCCGTAACGCCCAGCGACGTATCCTGCGACACGCCCGGCGGCTTCGGCCCAATGTCGTACCAGTCCCCCAACCCATACGCAACAATTCCATCAACAGCCCTACCCTCCAGGTACTTCACATACGCCTGCATCACCGGATAGCTCCGCTCCAGCGCGCTGGTTTCCCCATAGAACCGGTAAGCCGCCCAGGCCGCGAGCACGCTCGCCGATCCCCACTCCGGTGAGTCGTCGAACACCGAAGGCTTCGCATCCGTTCCAAACACGACGTACTGCGGCGCAACCGTGGCTACTTCGCCATCCGTATGCTGTGCATCCGCAATATTCTTCTCCGTGGCCGCATACAGTCCACGCAGATCGTTGTTGAACATCAGCCCCGGAGCGACGAGGTGCGTCTCCTCCAGCCAGCCCAGCTTCTCTCGGTGCGGGCAATCCGTGAACAGGCTCACCTCGTTGTTGTGCATCGCATTCACAATCAGCGCGTGGATCGCATTCAGCATCGCGCTCGAACTCTCAAAGCTGCCCGTCACCGGCGACGCCGAATGCCACTCGACACCTTTGATTTCGTCTATCGTCAACGGCTTCGCAGTTGGATCATTCCCACTCCACTCCGCCTGCAAATACCGAAACCCGTAATATCCGAACTGCGGCTCCCAATCCTCGCCATCCGTCGACCCACTTAGCGTATAGGTCCACCACATTGCCCCACGGGAACCGCCGCCGGAACTGGCTTGCGACACCGACCCATCCGGATTCAGCAGTTCACCGGGCGTCAGCTTCAAAACCTGTCCTTCAATTCCGCGCACCCGGACATAGGGAACCCCCGCAAAGTTCTGCCCAAGGTCGTACACCGTTTTGCCCGGTCCCAACTCGGTCGCCTTCACCGGCGAGTAACTCGCCCACTCCTTTACCTCTGGCGCAATTGCCGCGGTCAGCGTGCCTCCAGGCCCATCCGTCTCCACCGCCGGCGTCCAGGCCATGTCGTCAAATCCCGGCAGGTCCCAACCGTGTTGCCCCATCCGCGCGTCGAAGTCCTCGCCGCCGTAGGTCGAACTGAACGTCACCGGTCCCTTCGCAACCTTCCACTGCCCGTCCGTCGCAATCGTCTCCGTCTTCCCATCCACGTACTTCAGCCGCAGCTCCGCGATCATCTTGGGCGCCCCAAAGCTCCCCTCGAACTTCGTATAGCGCCCCTTGGTCCGCTGCACGTTATACATCCCATTGCCCAGCATCACGCCCAGTACATCGCTCCCCGGCTTCAGCACCTTCGTGACGTCGTAGCTCTCGTACGTGACCGTCTTCTTGTAATTCGTCCACGCCTGGTGCAGGCCGTGCGGAGCCACCAGATGCATCTCGCCCTTGCTCCCAACGCTCGCCTCAAACTGACCCAACCCCGCAATCCGCAGTGTCGCCTTCGCCACCTTCCCCCGCACCGTGAACTCCCTGCGAAACACCGGCATCGGCCGGCTCCCATCCAGCTCCGCGCCATCCCGCTCGGTGCTCCACGGAGCCATAATCCACCGCGCCGCCCAGCCCGTGTCCGCGTGCGGCGCCTGCGTGTTCCCGGCGCCCGCCCCCCCCAACGCCACCAGTCCCGCCAAGATCATCGCCTTCATCTTGTTCGGCATCTTATTCATGCGTCGCACGCGCCTCTCGCTTCCGCCTACCAAACTACCTCATCGCCTCGATCTTGGTAGAATCGAAGAGACGAAGAAGGCGCATCTAACGCGGATAAAGGAGCTTCCATGGCAACTCTTCTCGAACAGCTTCGCAGCATGACTACCGTCGTGTCGGACACCGGCGATATCAACGCCATCGTGCAATTCAAGCCGACTGATTCGACCACCAACCCGTCACTCATCGCGGCTGCGGCACAGATGCCCGCCTATGCCCCCATCGTCGACGATGTCCTGATGGAAGCCCGCGAGCAGGCCGGCCCCACCGCCTCCGACAAACAGGTCGCTGCACTCGCCTTCAAGTCGCTCGCCGTTGCCTTCGGCCGCAAGATCCTCGAGATCGTTCCCGGCCGCGTCTCCACTGAAGTCGACGCGCGCCTCTCCTACGACACCGAAAAGTCCATTGCGACAGCCCGCGACATCATCTCGCAATACGAGCAGGCCGGCGTCTCCCGCGAGCGCGTCCTCATCAAGCTGGCTTCTACCTGGGAGGGCATCAAGGCCGCCGAGATCCTGGAAAAGGAAGGCATCCACTGCAACATGACCCTGCTCTTCGGCCTGCACCAAGCCATCGCCAGCGCCGAGGCTAAGGCGACTTTGATCAGCCCATTCGTTGGCAGAATCTTGGATTGGTACAAGCAGGACACCGGCAAGGACTACGTCGGCGCCGACGATCCCGGCGTCCAGTCCGTCACCACCATCTACAACTACTACAAGCACTTCGACTACAAGACGGTGGTCATGGGCGCCAGCTTCCGCAACCTCGGCGAGATCACCGAGCTCGCCGGCTGCGACCTGCTCACCATCGCGCCCAAGCTGCTCGCCGAGCTCGAGTCCAAGCAGGGCGACCTGCCCCGCAAGCTCGATGCCGCCAAGGCTGCCGCCATGAACATCCAGAAGATCCCCATGGACAAGGCCACCTTCGACAAGATGCACGCCGCCGACCGTATGGCCAGCGACAAGCTGAAGGAAGGCATCGAAGGTTTCTCCAAGGCGCTCGAAGATCTCGAGCAGTTGCTGGAAAAACGCCTCAGCGAGATCAGCGAAAAGCAGGCCGTCGGCGCCCACTAAGTTCGAGCAGACAAGCAACCGCCAGCGGCGATCCTCCAGGTGTCGCCGCTTTCCAGTTTCGCAAGGCCGCGGGCGCCGGTGAGATAAACTCAAGCCCGGCCCGCAGCCCGCTCGCAGGCAAGAGGCAGCAAGTCCATGGCCCCAGCAAATCACGCATCGCACCCGGTCGAATCCCTCCGCGAATCCTCCAAATGGCTCGAGACTTCGATGCGCTCGTGCCTGGCCCACCCGCGAACGGAGGCGGTCCATCGGTTGCGCACGTCAACCCGCCGCGTCGAAGCCCAGCTCGCCTTGCTCTCCATGCTTCCCAGCCTTCCCCCGCACGAAGAGCAGAAGCGCAAGGCGCTCCGCCTGCTCAAGCGGCTGCGTCAGGCCGCCGGCCAGGTCCGCGATATCGACGTCCAGCGCGAACTCATTCGCGCCGAAGCCGCGGCCGCCGGCGGCGCGCCATCCCCCGACCGCGGCCTGCGCAGCGAGGCCCGCCGTCTTCGGCGCCAGCTCAAGCGCACGCGCAACGAGGAGGCGGATCATCTGCTTAAGCTTCTCAATGAACAGCGCGACGAGCTTCCACTCGTCTTCGCGGAGCTCGAGAACGCGCTGGCTCCCGTGCGATCGCTCGCGCTCAGCGAGCCCGACCTGATCGCGCTGGTCCGCGACTGGTACGCGAGTCGGCGCGAGCCGGACCCGCCCAAGGCCCCCTACAGCACCGCTGAGTTGCATGAAATCCGCAAGCGCGCCAAGCTTGCACGCTATCTCGCCGAGTCCGCTCCCAGGTCCGCTGTCGCTGCCCGCCACCTCGCGGCTCAATTCGCCGCCCTGCAGCAGGCCGGCGGCGAGTGGCACGACCGCCTCGTCCTCGCGGAAATCGCAACCGCTGAGTTGGGCCGCTCCGCCAAGCTCGCTCAGCTCTTCGCCGCACAGGCCAGCAGCGCCCTGCGCGCCTTCAAGCGCCGTCTGCGCTACAAAATATAACGGCTCAGGTCGTGGTCCTTCACGATCGACGCGACCTGCTGCTTCACGTACTCCGGGTCCACCACAATCACCTTCTCGATCGTCCCATCGTCCTTCTTCCGCTCGATCACCGGCAGCGGCGACGACTTCTGCGGCTCACTCGTCAGCGGCGCCGACGCCGAAACCTCGGCGATCACGCCCTCCTGCGTCGCCTCCGCCCGCGGGCTCTTGAACAAGTCCGGCGCCTGGAAGCTGATCTCGTCCAGCACCCGCTCCATGATCGTGTGCAGCCGCCGCGCTCCAATGTTCTCCGTCGTCTCGTTCACCCGGAACGCAAACTGCGCCATCTCCGCCAGCGCCTCCGGCGTGAACTCCAGCTTCAGCCCCTCGGTCTCCAGTAGCGCCGTCGACTGCTTCACCAGCGACGACTTCGGCTCCGTCAAAATCCGGATAAAGTCTTCCACCGTCAGCGACTTCAACTCCACGCGGATCGGAAAGCGCCCCTGCAACTCCGGGATCAGGTCGCTCGGCTTCGACACGTGGAACGCGCCCGCCGCGATGAACAAAACGTGATCGGTCGAAACCATTCCATACTTGGTGTTGACGGTGGTCCCTTCCACAATCGGTAGAATGTCCCGCTGCACGCCTTCGCGCGACACATCCGGCCCATGCCCGCCCTCGCGCCCGGCAATCTTGTCGATCTCGTCCAGGAAGACAATCCCCGAATCCTCCACCCGCTCCACCGCCAGCCGCGTCACCTGGTCCATGTCGATCAGCCGGCCCTCTTCTTCCTGCACCAGGTACTCGAACGCCTCCGCCACCTTCATCTTCCGCTTCTTCGTTCTCTGCCCAAACAGCCCCGGAAGCATGTCCTTCAGGTTCATGTCCATGTCTTCAGGCCCCTGCGCCGACAGGAACTCGAAGCTCGGCTGATTGCGGTCGCGCACATCGATCTCAACCATCCGTTCATCCAGCCGTCCCTCGCGGAACTGCTGGCGCAGCTTCTCGCGCGTGCGCTCGTGGCTCGATTGCGCCGCCTCATCCAGCTTCGGCTCAGTCGCCCTCTCCGCGCTCGCGTCAATCGTGTGCCCGCCCGTCTGCCCGCTCGCGGGCACCTGCAGCACCTGCATCGCCCGCATGCCCGTCGGAGTCATCATCACGGCCGCCGGCCCCGCGGCCCTCGGCTGGGCCGCAGCCTGCGTCGGCGGAGGCGGCAGCAGCAGGTCCAGTAGCCGGTCCTCCGCGTTCAACTCGGCCTTGTCCTCCACGTCCTCCATCTTCTCTTCGCGCACCATGTCGATGCCGATCTCCACCAGGTCGCGCACAATCGACTCCACATCGCGCCCAACGTATCCGACCTCGGTAAACTTCGAAGCCTCCACCTTCAGGAACGGCGAATTGGTCAGCTTCGCCAGCCGCCGCGCAATCTCCGTCTTGCCCACGCCCGTCGGCCCGATCATGATGATGTTTTTCGGCATGATGTCTTCGGCCAGCTCAGGCGGAAGCTTCTGCCGCCGCATCCGGTTGCGCAGCGCAATCGCCACCGCGCGCTTGGCCGCATGCTGGCCCACCACATACTTGTCCAGCTCCGCCACAATCTCGCGTGGAGTCATCTCATCCAGCGCCAGAGCCTGGTCTTCCGACGTTCCCGGTAAATAAATCGCCATAACTCTCTTTCTGCTTAACTTGAAATGAACCGCTCTACAGCTGCTTCGTAGGTCACAGTGTCTTTTCCCAATGCTTCTTCAATAACCCCGCGCTGAAGTCGAGCCTTCGAATGCCCATCATGGTCAATACCTTTCGTTCGGACGGGTCCGGATACTCTTTGTAAAGCATGAAACACACATCCTCAGAATTCGGATCATTGGAGCAGTCAAAGAGCAGCGAACCGTTTGCGTCATCTCCCAGCACTTGAACTTCATAAGGGGAGCTCTTGTATTGATCCGTTAGAGCAGCGCCAAGATTTTGAATCATATGCGCCTCAGCTTCAGTCTGCTTGGGAACCTGGGAAATGTCCGGTTTAGTCTCAACTGCCGCCTTGGCCCCAATAGCCTGCTCGCTGCTTACAGGCGCATTCGCGGGAGGTGCGGGGAAGGAGCGAAACCATCTTCGAACCCAAATGCAAGTTCCTATCAAGAGGCAGACCACGAGAGCAAAGCCAATCATCCCCCTAAAGGCTTTGCCTCGAACCCGCTTGTCGAACCGATCTATGCTGTCTAGTTTCTCGTCGGAATTTCTGTTCCTCTTGTTCGCCGCAAGAGTTGCGAGCACTAATCTCTTAGCCGTATCAGAAACAGACGCGGATTTCCTCATTTGGTTCAGCGGAGTTGGGTCATTGACGCAGGTCTTGCAATAATCCCGTAACGTCGTTGATGGCGGGATTTTTGCTCCGCAAGCTTTGCAGTAGCGCATCGTTTCCTCGACGTTGATCTCATTATGAGACCTTCTTCAACTCTTCAATCGTCAACTGATCATTCGTATAAATACAAATCTGCCCCGCGATCTTCAAACTCTTCTCCGCGATCTCCCGCGCGCTCAGTTCGGTGTTCTCGACCAGCGCCCGCGCGCTCGCCAGCGCGAAGCTCCCGCCCGACCCGATCGCCACAATCCCCTCGTCCGGCTCGATCACGTCGCCGTTCCCGCTCAGCACAAACGTCGCCGTCACATCGCACACAATCAGCAGCGCCTCCAGGTGGCGCAGCATCCGGTCCGTCCGCCAGTCCTTGGCCAGCTCCACGGCCGAGCGCCCCAGGTTCCCCGCATACTGCTCCAGCTTGGTCTCAAACCGCCCGAACAGCGAGAACGCGTCCGCCGTCGATCCCGCAAATCCCGCCAGCACCTTGTCCTGGTACAGCCGCCGGATCTTCTTCGCCGAGTGCTTCATTATGTTTGCGCCCAGCGTCACCTGCCCATCGGCCGCCATCACCACCGAGTCGCCCCGCCGCACGCACAGCACCGTCGTCGAGCGCACCCGCCGCCGCTGTCCCGACTCGTCCCGCCCCAGATCCAGAGGATGGGCGGCATTGGCAATGGAGTTTCTTGTCAGCGAGATGTTGGCGGAGTCGTGCAAAGTCGATTTCATGAGCAACTCCCAGTATATCGTCTATCGAGGTACCAGGCCCCAGGCGCCAGGTTCAAGGCCGGAACTTCAAAGCGATGTGGCGACGGACACATCGAATGACGGACGCGAATCCATAAACTCCTCCTACGTCGAGCAGCTATAGAGACTTGAAGGTCTGGCAGAGGTCAATCGACCTCGCCGAGAACATCTACCGCCTAACATCCGTGTTTCCATCTTCGGAAATATATGGCCTCACCTCACAAATGCGAAGAGCTGCCGTCTCCATCGCCAGCAATATCGCGGAAGGTTGGGGACGACATAGCCGCAAGGACTACAGCAGGTATGTGGATATGGCCGGCGGATCGAACGATGAACTTCGAACTCAGCTAGTCATCGCCGAGCGACTCGGATTCGGCAACACCAAGCTCCTTGCAGAAGCCACCGCCCTGGCCGACGAAATCGGAAGAATGCTCGGAGGCCTGCACAAATTCCTGCAAACTCCAAGGAAGAGATCAAGTGCGTCGATGTAGCGTCGTGAAACTGGCACCTTGAACCCCACCCTGGCGCCTGGTACCTGGCGCCTGGCACCTCGTATACTCGTCCCATGCACAGGGTGGCCACCACGTCCGGCAAAATGCAGCGCGTGCTGATGGTCTCGCTCGCCGCCACCTTCTGCTACGTCATCGCGACGTTTTACTTCGGCCTGCGCGCCCACTCCCTGGCCCTCATCTCGGAGGCCGGTCACAATGTTTCCGACCTGCTCGCGATCCTGCTCTCGTTCGCCGCCGTCTTCTTCCAGAGCCGCCCCGCCACCGACCAGAAAACCTTCGGCTATCAGCGCGCCGGGGTCCTCGCCGCCTTCGTCAACGCCCTCACCCTGATCGTCCTCGCCGCCTGGATCGCGATCTCCGCCATCCATCGCCTCTACACCCCGGTCACCGTCCACGCGAACATCATGATGGTCGTTGCCGCCGCCGGAGTCCTGATGAACGGCGCCATTGCCGGCCTGCTCTGGAAGTTCTCCGGCGACGTCAACATCCGCTCCGTCTTCCTGCACATGCTCGGCGACACCCTCTCCACCGCGGCCGTCATCGCCGGCGGCGCAGGCATCCTGTTTACCGGCATCATGTGGATCGACCCGGTGCTCTCGCTCCTCATCGCCGGCATGATCGTCTGGAGCTCCGTCACCATCGTCCGCGAGACCCTCAACATCCTGCTCGAAGGCACGCCCCGCGCAGTCTCGCTGGGCGACATTCGCAGCGCGCTTTCCGCCGTCCCCGGCGTCCTCGACGTCCACGACCTCCACGTCTGGTCGCTTGGCTCAGCCTCCCACGCACTCGCCAGCCACGTCCTGATCCCGGAGATGCCGCTCTCCGAGTGCACCTCCATCCTCGACGCCATCAACTGTGCCCTGCGCGACCGCTTCCACATCACCCACACCACCATCCAGTTCGAAATCCGCGGCTGCGAAACCACCCACGGCTGCTCCGCCCCGCCCCCGCTGGAAACCGTAGGCGGCGCCCATCATCACCACGACCACTCCCACTAAGCAGGCCCACCCGAGCACGCACAAACAGAAGCGCCCACCAATCGGCGGGCGTCTCCTCGGCGTTGCCTTGCAAGGACTTTACTCGAGCGTCGCGTCCAGCGTTATCTCCGCCGCCGCCAGCAGCCGCGAGATCGGACAGCCCGCCTTCGCCCCCGCCGCAATCTCGTCGAACTTCGCCTTGTCGATGCCCGGAATCTTCGCCTTCGTCGTCAGGTGGCTCTTGGTCACGGTCGGTTTGTCGTGCAGGTCCAGCGTCACCACCGCGGTGGTCTCAATCGAGTCCGGCGTAAACCCCGCCTTGCCCAGCTCCGCGCTCAGCGCCATCGAGAAGCAGCCCGCGTGCGCCGCCGCAATCAACTCCTCGGGGTTGGTCCCGACACCGCTCTCAAACCGCGCCGCAAAGCTGTACTGCATCGCCTTCAACGCTCCGCTCTGGCTGGAGATCGTACCTTTTCCCTCTTTCAAGCTGCCATTCCAAACTGCACTCGCACTGCGGTCCATAACATTTCTCCTGTTGATTCAGATAGCTGACTCTGAAAATTGTCCCATACAAACGGTATCCCATTTCGATGCGTCAATCGCAGCCAGGGCGAAGAAAGATGGATGAAAAATTTGCCCGATTGCTCTACTCTATCCCCCATGCAGACGGAACCGCCGCAACCCGCCAATCCGCCCAGCCAGAACGCCTGCCCACTGACCACAGAGCACCACTCCGTCTTCTGCCCCAACTGCTCCTCCCGCCTGGCGGAGGGCCGCTGCAAGCTCGTCTGCCGCGCCTGCGGCTGCTTCCTCAGCTGCGCCGGCTTCTACTGAGCCGCCTTGCTCCCAATTCGCCGAGGCCCCGGCTGTGACGAACCGCACGAACCGTATCCGCATTCTGCGGTACAGTGCAATGGAGGTACGTCCATGCTTTCCCGTCGTAACCCCAGCTCCCTCGCCCTGCTCGCAGCCGCGCTCTTGCTGCCGCCCCTCACTGCGTGCAACTCGAAGTCCTCCGCGACCCCCGCGAACTTTACCGCCGGCCTCAACGCCCACTTCGCCGACCACCCCGACTGTCTCTTCGCCAACCCTCCGCACTTTCCCTACGAGACCAGCGACCCCGCCATGACCAAGCAGTTGAATGCCCTGGCCGCCGAGCAACTTCTCAAGGTGGAAGAAGAACGCGACCTCCACGTCAGCCGCTACACCACCACCGACGCCGGGGCCCGCGTCGCGCCGCGCTTCTGCTACGGCCACCGCGTCGCAACCACCATCGACAGCTTTACCCCGCCCGCCCCCGCCAACGGCTTCCCCGAGACCCAGGTTGCCTATCACTACGCCATGCAGGACGTCCCGGTCTGGGCCAAGTCCGACGCCATGCGCGCCGCCTTCCCCGCCATGGCCCTCGCCACCAGCGGCACCGCCAGCGACCAAGCCACCCTCGCCAGTACCATGGCCGGCTGGAGCGTTCCCGACTAGAGCCGTGTCCGAGCCCCTGCTAGGCTGCTTCCCTCTTTCAAGTGAGCAATACAGCACAGCCACAGCCCATTGATAGGAATAGGGTCGATAACGATAGCTCGGTCAAGAGATCTTTGAGCCGAACCCACCGGAAAGCGACAGCGCATCCACTTTGCGCTACGAGACGATGACCCCTAGTTGGTAACGCTAACAGAGATCGTCGAGCGCGAGCAGGCGAAAGAGGTCCTGCTAAAAGCCGGTGCGTTGCAGCGCGCCATCTTTAATAGCGCTAACTTCTCCAGCATCGCCACAGACGCACACGGCGTTATTCAGATATTCAACGTCGGCGCCGAGCGAATGCTGGGCTACACCGCCGACGAGGTGACCAACACGATCACCCCCGCCGACCTCTCCGATCAGCAGGAACTGGTCGCCCGCGCCGCCGCATTGAGCCTCGAATTTGGCACCGCGATCACCCCCGGCTTCGAAGCCCTGGTCTTCAAGGCCTCGCGCGGGATCGAGGACATCTATCAGCTCACCTACATCCGCAAGGATGGCAGCCGTTTCCCCGCCGTCGTCTCCGTCACCGCCTTGCGCGATGCCGAAGACCTCATCCTCGGCTACCTCCTCATCGGCACCGACAACACAGCCCGCAAACTGGCCGAAGAGACGCTGCTGAAGGAGGGAGCCCTGCAGCGCGCCATCTTCAACAGTGCCAACTTCTCCAGCATCGCAACCGACGCACGCGGAGTCATTCAGATCTTCAACGTCGGTGCCGAACGCATGTTAGGCTATGGCGCCGACGAGGTGATCAACCAGACCACCCCCGCCGACCTTTCCGATAAGCATGAGCTGATCGCCCGCGCCGCCACATTGAGCCTCGAATTCGGCACCGCGATCACCCCTGGCTTCGAAGCCCTGGTCTTCAAGGCCTCGCGCGGGATCGAGGACATCTACCAACTCACATACTGCCGCAAGGACGGCAGCCGCTTCCCCGCCCTCGTTTCCGTCACCGCGCTGCGCGATGCCGCCGAAGACATCATCGGTTACCTCCTGATCGGCACCGACAACACCGCGCGCAAGCAGGCCGAGGAGGCCCTCCTGCGCAGCGAGATGCTGGCCAGCGCGGGACGCATGGCTGCTAGCATCGCGCACGAGATCAACAACCCGCTCGAAGCCGTGATGAACACCATCTACCTCGCGCGAACCACCGCAGACCTCCCCGCCCTGGCCCTCGAGTACCTGGACATCGCGGACGGCGAGCTCATGCGCATCGCCCACATCACGCGCCAGACCCTCGGCTTCTATCGCGAGTTCTCCGCCGCCACCAGTAACTCCGCCTCGGCGCTCATCGACTCCGTCGTCAATCTCCTCCAGGCCAAGATTCGCGCCAACGGAGCGCAGGTCGAGCAGCAATGCGACAGATCTCTGCGCATCATGGGAATCGCCGGCGAGCTGCGCCAGGTGCTCGCAAACCTGCTCGCCAACAGCCTGGAGGCCATCGGGCAGAACGGCAGAATCGTCCTCCGCGCCGCCGCCTCCGTCGATCCCGGCAATGGCCACCGCCGCGTGCGCATATCGGTCGCCGACTGCGGCAGCGGCCTGACGCCAGCCACCACCAAGCGCATCTTCGAGCCCTTCTTCACCACCAAAGGCTCGGTCGGGACCGGCCTCGGCCTATGGGTCTGCAAACAGCTCGTCGAAAAAAACGCCGGCTCCATCCGAGTCCGTTCCATAACTCACGGCTCTTGCAAAGGGACCACCTTCTCCGTCCTCCTGCCCAGAGACGCCGCCCCACTACCCCTCAACGCATGAGAACCTTCGCCCGAGCCGTAGAGGAATAGACACCAAGAGCGATTATGTCTGCTCAAGGCCGCGGGCAATGCGCAAGGCCGCCCCACTCACCTGAATCCTCGGTAGCAGTCGCGTGTTCGTCTTCGGGGGTATCCTGGCGCAAAGGTATGCTACGCTCGGCGCGGGCGACGAGACGAAGGGTGCCGTCAGGGTGGGGTGCTTGTCCTTTATCGCCTCGGGGCCGCAGCGAGACGCAGGCCGCCGGATCGAGATACAGATCAAACTGGGACGCACACGCGGAACATAGCCAGAAAAACTCCGTGTCCGCGCTCTGCCGTTCGCACGCATAAAGATCACCGCCGTCAAGACGATTGAACTCGGTACGACAGGTCTGATTAACGCAGCAATTGACGATAAATCACCTCGCAAGATTCGAGGGAAGTCCCCTGATCCAAATAGGGCGCCTCGGCATGCCTTCTGTTTTGCATCGAGCCTCGGCATCCCACCTGAGTTGGATCAATCGTCTCGCGGAGTCAAAGCGCCGGAAATGCGCCGATCTTCGAGAAAAGGCCCAAATAAAAGAAGAGAAAGGGCCAAATTCCTTCAGCCAGAATCGGGGCCGGAAGGTAGGTCGATCGTACGCACGGCGCTCCACCGAGTCAAAGATCGAAAGCCCCTTGCGGAGGCGAATGATCTGCTCGTCTACGCTCGTTGATCGGATTAGTCAAATGCACAGATTCGCTGATTCCCATGCGCCCACTGCGATGCAGGCGCTCAGGCATTCAGATGTTCTTTTGTCCGTCAAAGCTCCAGATCAGCCCGCCGCCGTCTCCGCCTTCAGCTTCTCCGCCGTGTAGTGCGCAATCAGCGCATCGATGGTCGGCTGCAACTGCCCTTCCATCACCTGCGCCAACTGATGGTTGGTCAACCCGATGCGGTGGTCCGTCATCCGGTTCTGCGGGAAGTTATACGTCCGAATCTTTTCGCTGCGGTCGCCCGTCCCGATCTGCTGCTTGCGGTCCTTCGCCTGGATCTGGTGAATCCGTTCCGCCTCCACCTCATACAGCCGCGCCCGCAGCACCCGCATGCCCTTCTCGCGGTTCTTGATCTGCGACTTCTCATCCTGGCAGCTCACCACCGTCCCCGTCGGCAGATGCGTAATCCGCACCGCCGAGTAGGTCGTATTCACGCTTTGCCCGCCCGGCCCCGACGAGCAGAACGTATCGATCCGCAGGTCCTTCGCCTCGATCTTGATGTCCACCTCTTCCGCCTCCGGCAGCACCGCCACCGTAATTGCCGACGTATGCACCCGCCCCTGCGTCTCCGTAGCCGGAACCCGCTGCACCCGATGCACGCCCGACTCGTACTTCAGCTGCGAGTAGACATTGTTGCCCTCGATGATCGCGGTCACGTCCTTCAACCCGTGCCCAATCCCCGACTCCGTCTGCGACAGCACCTCCACCTTCCACTTGTGCTGCTCTGCAAACCGCATGTACATGCGGAACACCTCCGCCACAAACAGCGCTGCCTCGTCGCCGCCCGTCCCCGCGCGCAGTTCCAGAATCACGTTCTTCTCATCGTTCGGGTCCTTCGGCAGCATCAGGACCTTCAGCGCTTCCTCGACCGGCGCCAACTGCGGCTCCAGCTGTGCAAGCTCCTCCTGCGCCATCCCCTTCACGTCCGGGTCCGCGTCGCTCAGCATCGCCTTCGCCTCGGCAATGCCGTCCTTGATCTTGCGATACTCACGGAACTTCTCCACCGTCGGCTCAATGTCGCGATACGCCTTTGACACCTTGCGGTAGTTCTCCTGGTCATTCACGATCTTCGGGTCCGAGAGCTGGCGGCCAAGCTCTTCGTAACGTGCTTCCAACTGGTCCAAACGGTCAAACATGGGAACTCTCCTGAGTTCAGAAACATTGAAATTGTGGTGGGGAAACAGGCGCGGAACCGCGCAGACAGGTTCGATAAAGCGCAGCTAGTGCTGGCCGCGACGCAGCAACGTCGCGCGGGCAGGATTCACCGAATTGGCACTCGCATGCAGCATCGCTGCTTAAGATGATACCGCGTCCCAATGGGACGCGGCGGGTGTTTCAAAGGCCATAACCCCTTGTCATTACGGGTTATGCGGATTCGCCGACACCGGAACATCCGCCGGGCTGGCCGCGCCAGTGGTCGGCATCTGCCCCTTGTGCTTCGCCATAAAATCCTGCGCCGACTCAGTGCCGATCTCGTTTCCGCCGTGGTAAAAAACATACGGCTTCATCGCCACCTTGAACTCACACGAATGGAATTCGTCCGGCTTCTGGCCGATCTCGCCGAACACCACCTCAATCGACTGGCCCGGCTTCTTCCACATCGCCGGATAGGCTTCGTTGGCCGACGATGCCATCAGGTGGTCTGCGCAGTCGTAGATAAACTCCACGCCGTGCGGCACGCCCTGCTCGTCAAACAGGTTCGCCCGGCCGAACGCATGGTATCCCCACCCGTTATGGTTCCAGTTGGTGCCGTAGATGTGCACCCGCAGCGCATAGTCGGCGATGTTCCGCTTCGCTTCCACCAACGTGGGAACGCAGAGGAACAGCATAAGTACAACCATCGTAGTGGTTAGGCGGTGGCGGCTCATACCGGACTCCTGAATTGTGACGTGTGAACGGGCCCTGGAAAGAATCTAAGCAACCCTGCCCAATTCGTCAAGGATGCGAAGGCGCAGGGCCAAGCCGCACCACAGTGTAGGTACGCGCAGTTCCATCCGGCATCAGCAGGTCGTATCCCCGGTAGATGTCATAGCTGTTGGGGTTCTTTGGGCCGTGGACATTGAGTGAGATGCGCGCCGGATAGTCGCCGAGCGCCAGTATCCCCGAACTCGTCGGCTGCCCATAATCCTGCTGCAATTCGACGGGCTGACCGTCGATCATCGTCTCTAGATGCTGGTATACGCTACAGGTACCGGCGTAGCAATAAAACTGCGAGCCGGACGAAACGATATGCACTTTGACGGTAAAATCCGCCGGGTTTGGTTTATTTGGCTTATCGGTAGCAGCCAGCAGAAACCCAGTTTGCAGTAGAAGAAAGACGAGCGCGAGCTTTTTCATCCGACGATCTCCCAGGAAGTGAATCCCGTAAATCAGCATAGTCCCACCCCTGTCTCCCCGCGCATTCTTATTGCTTCACGTTCAAGGCTGCGGCGTCCCCGCATCCGGAACCACCGTCTCCCCCGGCAGAATCCGGCTGGTGGCCTTGAACAGGTGGCACCCCGTATACGTCGCCTCAAAGTGAACGGTCACGCCATCCTCCTTCGGCTCGTCCGCCACCATCTTCGCCGTCAGCGGATACACCTTCCCATCCAGCTCCGTCGCCACAAAGTCGATGGCCGTGAAGTCGACCACATGGACCTGCTCCGCATACTCATGCGGCACCTGCCGCTCCAGGTGCGTCGCATTGCCCGCATCGTCCAGCAGCGCGAACCCCTTGGGAGCGCCGGTGTTCGTGCATTGGGGACGGTCGAACGTGCCCGGCGGCGACTCGAAGTCGATCCGCCCCGCGCTCAGGCTGTAGTGGAAGCACGCCTGCGTCGTCGGCAGAAAGAAGAACAGCGACTCGCCGAACCCTCCGCCGACCATGAATGGCGGATCGAACCTGTCCCTCGGCCGCTTGCCGTTTACCTCCGACACCTCCAGCTCTTCGCCGAGCCTTCCCCCCGCGGCCCGCTCCACCCGCACCTCCGCCACAAACCGCACCTGCTCCTTCACCTTGCCCTTCTTCAGCGCCTGGCTCAGCCCCGTCTCCGTGCACGTAAAGCTCGGCAGGTCCCGCTGCAGCGACAGCACCGCCAATCCCACCCCCCGCACGCCCATGCCGAATTCTAGCCGCAATCGCACTGGCAAGAGTCACCCTCCGTCAAGCCCCATCCCACGGCCCCGCCGTGGCATCATAAGTCCCATGGAATACCGAAAACTTGGCAAATCAGGAATCCGAGTCCCCGAGCTTTGCTTCGGCTGCGGAACCTTCGGCGGCCGCGACGAATTCTTCGACGCGTGGGGCGCCACCGAAGACATCGCCCAAGCCCGCAAGATCGTCGACATCTGCATGGCGGCCGGCCTCAACTTCTTCGACACCGCCGACATGTACTCCGAAGGTCGCAGCGAAGCCGTCCTCGGCGGCGCCATCAAGCATCTCCGCCGCGAGGACGTCCTCATCTCCACCAAGGCCACCTTCCGCCTCGGCAAGGGCCCCAACGACCACGGGTCGTCGCGCTACCACCTCGTCCAGGCGCTCGAAGGCTCGCTCCGCCGCCTCGGCACCGATTACGTCGACGTCTACCACATGCACGGCTTCGACGCGACCACCCCGGTCGAAGAAACCCTCTACGCCCTCGACACCTTCGTCCGCTCCGGCAAGGTCCGCTACCTCGCCTGCTCCAACTTCTCCGGCTGGCACCTGATGAAGTCGCTCTCCGTCAGCGAGCGCCACGGCTGGGCCCGCTACGCCGGCCAGCAGGTCTACTACTCCCTCGTCGGCCGCGACTACGAGTGGGAGCTGATGCCGCTTGCCCTCGACCAGGGGCTCGGCGCGCTCATCTGGTCGCCGCTCGGCTGGGGCCGCCTCACCGGCAAGATCCGCCGCGCCACCGGCATCCCCAAGGACAGCCGCCTCAACTCCAAGCTCGTCCTCGACATGGGCCCCCAGGTCCCGGACGAGTACCTCTACACCGTCCTCGATGCCATCGACGAAGTTGCCCGCGAGACCGGCAAATCCGTCCCGCAGATCGCCCTCAACTGGCTGCTGCGCCGGCCCACCGTCTCTACCCTCATCATTGGCGCGCGCAACCAGCAACAGCTCCGCCAGAACCTCGGCGCCGTCGGCTGGTCGCTCACCCCCACCCAGGTCGCCCGGCTCGATGCCGCCAGCGAACTCCCGCTCGCTTATCCCTATTGGCATCAACGCCAGGTCCCCGACCTGAATCCTAAGCCCGTGTAACCGCGCCGCCGCCCCCCGGGCGTCTTACTCGGTTGGATTGTTGCGCGCCAGTATCCGCATCTCAAGGTGTTACCGCAAAGTCTTTTGGGAGACGCAAAGGTAACCCACCTGCTTTTTTGCGCCTTCCTGGCAGCTCAAGATGAGAAGATGGGTAGCGTTCAATTCTCCATAACTTTTTCGACGGAAACACCAAGGGGCCCGAACCAAGATGAAGCATTCGAAAGTTGTCCTGACGCTGGCGTTGCTGTCAGCGACCCTATCCTGGGCCTGCGCCGCCGTGGCGCAGGAAGCCCACCCCACAGCAACTCGGCAGCTTCAACTTTCGGCCTTTGGCGCGGTCTCCGGCGTCTTCACCGGTCTGGAGGGCGGCAAGAACTTCGCCGTCACCGCCGGCGGCGACCTCGGCCTGCCCGCCTGGCTCGGCATTCGCCCAACCATCGAAATCCGCGGCCGCTATCCCACCGACCACGGCCTGGTCGATTCCCAGAAAAACATCCTCGGCGGCCTCCGGGTGGACTTCCTGCTCAACCACCGCCTGCGCCCCTACGGCGACTTCCTCTTCGGACGCGGCCAGATGAACTACGGCCTCAATGGCTACAATTTCAATGGCTTCAACTACGCCCTCACCACCACCTACATCGACGCCGGCGGCGTCGGCTTCAACTACGACCTCACCGAGCGCTTCGCCATCAAGGTCGACGCCCAGGTTGAGCGCTGGGGATCCGCACCCACCTCCACCGGCAGGATCTATACCGCGGTCGGCACCGCCGGCCTCGTCTACTACTTCAACTTCGATCGCCGCCACCGCCGCTAAACCGCAAACAGGGCCAAGGCAGCTTCCACCGTCGCAATTTCCTCAGACTCGACTTCAGGGAGCGCCGCACAAGCAGCCTAAGGTTCCATTCAACCAATCTCTGTGTTCTCTCTCTTTCTCTGTGAACTCTGTGATTGGCTTTTTCTCGGATCACCCTACAAATTGAACAGCTCGCGCAGCTTCTTCGTCTGCGCCCGGCTCACCGGGATCTCCGTCTTCTTCGGGTCGTCCATCCGCAGTTGGTAGCTGGACTTGAACCACGGCACCACCTCGCGGATGTGCTGAATATTCACCACAAACGAGCGGTGCGCCCGCCAGAATGCCTCCGGATCGAGCTGGTCCATCAGCTCTTCCAGCGTGCGGCAGTTCGACTCGCCTTCCACCGCGCGCGTCACCACGCTGATGGTCCCGCCTTCGATCGACGCATAGCAGATCTCTCTCTGGTCGACCAGCAGAAGCCGCCCCAGTGCCCGCACAATCACCTTGCCCGCTCCCGGCTTTACCGGCTGCGTCCGCGTCTCCACCAGCCGCAACAGCGCGTCCAGCTTCGCGTCTCCCGCCGCATCCGCGTGCCCGGCCATCCGGTTGCGCACCTTCTCAATCGTCTTCAGCACCCGCTTGCGATCGAACGGCTTCAGCAGGTAGTCAACCGCATTCACCTCGAACGCGCGCACGGCATACTGATCGAAGGCCGTCGCGAACACCACCTGCGGCAGGTCCATCCTCTTGTCCAGCAGCTTCTTCAGGACGGCAAACCCGTCCAGGCCGGGCATCTGCACGTCCAGGAAGACCACATCCGGCTTGTGCGCGCGAATCAGGTCCACGGCTTCGATGCCGTTCGAGCCTTGCGCCAGCACCTCGACCCCTTCCGCCGACTGCAGCAGATACAGAAGCTCCTGGCGCGCCAGCGGTTCGTCGTCGATGATGAGTGCGGTTATAGTCAAGGCAGTTAGTTGTTAGTTGCTAGTTGTTGGTCGCTAGTTGTTGGTTGCTAGTTGCTAGTTGCTGGTCGTTGGTTGCTCGCCCGCCAGCAGACAGCGCAGAGTCGGCTGCACACACTACTCTAGCCGCACCGCAGCCGCTTGTCAGCCTCACATTGTTCAGGGGTAGCTATTCAACTAGCAACTAGGTATCGCTGTAGGCGCGCAGCCTCGCCGGCGCCCGGTCGTCGGCCACGTCATGGCCGCACTGCGGGCAAAACGCGTCCGTGATCTGCACCCCGCGGAAGCACTGCCCACACACCGGCGCAACCTGGAACCGGCACTGCGGACAGAAGTGCACGCCCGCCGTCAGCTCGGTTCTGCAGTTCGGACAGCGAATCGAGATCGGCTGGCGCAGCAGAAAATACACCACCGCGCCGATTCCGCCGGGCATCACCACCACAATCAGCATCCACAGCGGGGCCGACATGTGGCGCCGCCTCACGTCGCGGCTCACATAGCCGATCAGCAAGGCATAGCTGGCCAGCGTCGTGCCGGTGATATAGCTCGTGAGCCAATGCATCGGCAGCGATCCCGGCCGCCGATGCGCCGGCACCCCTCCATGATTGAACCACCACATCGACACCAGAAACACGCCGATGGCCAACCCAATCGACCACAGCGGGATCATCTTCAGACCGTCGCTATCGGTTTCGTGCGGCCCTGAAGGTTCGGTTGTCTGGTTGTTCCAAAACTCGCTCATCGAGCCGTCCTGCGATCCGAGCCATTGCGCCGAAAGCGAAACAAGAGTGCGGCCAGCAGCGCCAGCGTGACCGGCACAAACCAGAGCAACGCCACCAGCAGGTGGTTGTTGGCGTCTAATGCCGCCACGTCGGCCTGAACCGCCTCCGCAGCCTCCGTCGCCTGGTATTGATACAGCCCGCTCCACACCGCGAAGCAGACCAGCATCAGCAGGACTGAACTGATCGCCAACGGAACCATCAGGCTGCGCACATAGCTGCGCCTCGCCTGCATCACTGCGGCCCGCTCCCGCACCACCCGGTGCGTCCGATTCACCACTCCAGCCCGCGCCCCGATGTCGACGTTGCCCAGCGCCGTACGTGCAAAGATCGCCGGATCTTCCGTCTGTGGATCGAATTGCGGATCGAGCTCGCGCCCAAAGGAGACGTTCATCCGGTCGCCTCCGCAGGGCGGCGCCCGCGCAACCGCTCAATCTCCGGCTTCAGCGCAGCCAGCCCGCGATACAGCCGCGACTTTACCGTCGACAGCGGCGCTTGCGTCACACTCGCAATCTCTTCCAGCGACAGTTCCTCATGGAAGCGCAGCACCAGCACCTCGCGGTAGTTGGTCTCAAGCTTCAGCAGGACCTGGGCAACCTCGGCCCGGTCCTCGCGCAACTGGAACTCTTCCAGCGGTGAGGGCCCGTCGGTCGCAACCTCAAACCCACGCCCATCTTCGGTCGAATCGCTCATCTCGTCCAGCGAGGCCATGGTCCGCTTGCGCGAGAGATCGATCACCAGGTTGCGCGCAATCGTAAACAGCCAGGTGTCGAAACGCGCCTTGCCGTTGTACTGGCTGCCGCGCATCAGCACCCGCATCCAGGTCTCCTGAAACAAGTCTTCCGCGACCTCGCGCTTGCCGGTCAGAAACAGCAGGTAGCGCAGCAGCCGGTGCTGGTAAAGCTCAATCAGGTGGTCGAGAAGCTCCGGATCCTGGCTCTTCAGGCCGCGTGCAATCGCCGCGTTTTCACGTTGGCTTTGCTCCGCCTGTTCCGTCGAAATGGCGATCGCCGCGCTGCTCATAGTGGTAGAGACGTCAGTCTGAGGGGAAAAGTCGCGGCCAGCGCCGGGCTTTTCCCTCCGGGACAGCAATTTCATTCGAAATTCCTTCCGAATCGGTCCACTCTGAACCCAAAACGCCGCAAACCTGGCTTCCTATCCAAATTGTAAGGGAAAACCACCAAATCTCGAAAATCTTCTTAGACGGTAACTATCTAAAGGTGGCTGCGGACAGGGCTGAGGACAGGGTTGAGGGCAGGCCTATACTGGCTGCGATTCGGATTTGGAGATGGAGCGATGTCTGCTAGACGTGCCGTGCACTATGTATTCCTGCCCGCAACACTCGCAATCAGCCTCATTACTTTCACACATTGCCTTAATGCACAGCAGTGTCAGGTGGCGCACGACAAGGACGCACTCAAGGCCCTGCAGGAGAGGGCTGCCAACGGAGACCCAGACGCGCAGTGTGGTCTGGGCAAACAGTACGAGCATGCAGTCGGTGTCCCGCAGGACAACACACAGGCAGTCCTCTGGCTACAAAAGTCGGCCGAGCAAGGCAACATCCCTGCGCAGGTTGAACTGGGCATTGTTTATGACAATATGCAGGACTATGCGCAGGCATTGATCTGGTACCGCAAAGCCGCCGAACAGGGCAATCCAAGAGCGGAGTACAACCTGGGTATCTGTTATCAGAACGGCGAATCAGTACCGAAAGATGTGGCGCAAGCCATTGTCTGGTTTCGCAAGGCAGCCGATCAAGGCGACGTTATCGCTCAGAGCAATCTGGGTGCAATGTACGAAAACGGCGTAGGCGTTCCCCAGGACTATCTCCAAGCCGCAGATTGGTATCGCAAGGCGGCTGAAAAGGGATTTGCTGAAGCACAATACGGACTGGGATTCCTCTATCTCAGTGGCAAAGGTGTGCCGAAGGACGACACTCAGGCCACCACCTGGATGCTCAAAGCTGCTGAGCAGGGTGAGACAAAAGCGCAGTACAACCTCGGTGTCAGCTATGTCAACGGAGAAGGAGTAAACCGGGACCTGAATGAAGGATACTTCTGGATCCTTCTGGCCAATGCCCGCACGACGGATAGCAGTTTGAAACAGTACACGGAAAACTCACTTCGCGAGGATGCCGAGGCCATGAAGAAAAGCGATATCAAGAGTGCACAGAAGCGCGCAGAGGCGTGGCTAAACGAGCATCCCTTGAAGGCGGAGCAATAGAAGCAGATCGTCCTCCACGTTCAAATTGACTGTCCGATGGATGAGACCGGCTCAAGTAAACTGGTCGGATGGAAGTTCTTTACGGCCTGCACCCGGTCGAGGAAGCCGTCCGGTCGGGCGCCCGACGGCTGGACTGCGTAGTGCTCGCGCGTGAACGCAAAGACGATCGCCTGGAACGCCTCGCCGCCATGTGCCGCGCCGCCGGTGTGAGAATATCGCTCGAATCCCGCGACCACCTCACCCGCATCAGCCGCACCGACGCCCACCAGGGGGCCGTCGCCCTCGTCCGCGAGCGCGAATTCCTCGGCATCGAAGACCTCCTCGCCCAAAAAAGTCCCGAACCGCACTGCCGCTTCTTCCTCGCCCTCGACGGCATCGAGGACCCCCACAACCTAGGCGCCCTCCTGCGCACCGCCGACGGCGCCGGCGTCGATGGCGTCATCCTCCCCGAGCGCCGCTCCGCCCCCGTCTCCGCCACCGTTGCCAAAACCTCCGCCGGTGCCTCCGAGCACGTCCGCATCGCCCGCGTCACCAACCTCGTCCGCTCCCTCGAGCAGATGAAAAAAGCCAACGTCTGGGTGCTGGGCCTCGACGAACGCGGGGCTCCAGACTATATGGATTTCGACTTCCGCACCGACTGCGTCCTCGTCCTCGGCCGCGAAGGCGCCGGCCTCCACGACCTGGTCAAGAAAACCTGCGACCATCTCCTCCGCATCCCCATGGCCGGCGCCGTCTCCTCCCTCAACGTCTCCGTCGCCGGCGCCGTCGTCATGTACGAGGCTATGCGCCAGCGCCGCACCCCCGCCGCTCCCCAACCAACCCCACCCGCCAAACCCCGCAAAGGCCTCGGCTCGTGAGCAATCGCCGTCTCTTCCCGCCACTGCGCCGGCCGTCAAAGACCCTCGCCACGCACTCGTCCCTGCCCTGCGCTTCTAGGTACGCCAAGCCTTCAGGCTTGGCCTTCTACACAGACTTGGAGCAGCAGGGCTTTAGCCCCTGGGGTATGCTCTGTCAGGTGCTGATGCTGACCTTGGTGGTTGCATTTGCGCCTCCTCTGTCCGCCGCCCAGACGACGCCGCCCACTTCGCCGCCCGCACAATCCGAATCGCCACAACCCGACTCGCCCCAGCCCATCTCACCCGGCGGCAAAGTCCTCTTCTCCCGCGACGCCAGCACCCCGCCCGATTCGCAGCCGACCGAACCTCAGCCAGCCTCTGCCTCAACCCAAACCGACTCCCTCGCGGTCACCGACGCCGAGCGCACCGCCCTCACCTTCACCGCCTACGATCTCGACCTTCACCTCATCCCCGCCTCCGCCGGAATCTCCGTCCGCGCCGCGCTCACCGTGCGCAACGACGGCGCCGCCCCACTCCCTCGTCTCATCCTCGACATCACCTCCTCCACGCACTGGGACGCCTTCTCCACCCGCACCTCCACGTCCGCCGTCACCCGCCTGCCCTTCGCAACCCACCTCGTCGCCACCGACGCCGACCACACCGGCCGGATGTCCGAAGCCGTCATCACCCTCCCGCAACCGCTTGCCCCCGGCGCATCCTTCGCGCTCGCCGCGCTCTACTCCGGCGCCATCCCGCAGACCTCAGAGCGCCTCACCCGCATCGGCGCACCTGCCGCCCGGGCCTTCGCCGAGGACTGGGACGCCATCGCCCCCAACAACCCCGACGCCCCAGCCGAAGGCACTGCCCTGCGTGGCTTCGGCTATGTGCTGTGGTATCCGGTCTCCGCGCCACCCGTCTTCCTCGGCGACGGCGCCAGGCTCTTCCAGGCCGTCGGCAGCATCCGCCTGCGCGAGTCCGCCGCCACCATCCGCCTCCGCCTCGCCGTCGAGTACGTCGGCGAGCCACCCGACGCCGCCTTCTTCTGCGGCCAACGCGAGCAGCTCCTCGCCATCAGCGACAACCCCAACCTCCCCGTCGCCGAATCCCCCGGCATCGCCACCGCCGCCTTCGATCCCCAGCCCATCGGCTTCCGCATGCCCAGCCTCTTCATCGCCGGCCACGCCGCCACCGACGTCGGCACCCAGGCCAACCCCGGCCTCTTCGCCGCCGTTACCGCCCACGACCAAACGCTCCCCGCCTATTACGCGGCCGCCGCCCTGGTCGAGCCCCTCCTCACCAACTGGTTCGGCCCTCACCCCCTCACCGCTCTCACCATCCTCGACCGCACCGGCGAGCCCTTCGAAGACGACGCCCTGCTGGTCACCGATCTGGCCCAGACCGCATCCACCACCGACCCCGCTACGCTCGCACCCTCGCTCGCCCACTCCCTCACCCACGTCTGGATCCACTCCAGCCGCCCCTGGATCGACGAAGGCCTCGCCCAATTCGCTTCTCTCCTCTGGACCGAGCGCACCGCCGGCCGCGCCGCCGCGCTCTCCCAGCTTCAGGACGACGCCCGCCTCCTCGCCCTCGCCGAACCCGAAGTCCCCGTCTTCCCCAACGGCCCCGCCGCCGCCGGCACCCTCCCGCAGTCCTCCAGCTCCTCGAACCCAGACTCACCCGACCACCCCGCCCCCACTGTCAGCGCAGCCGGCGCCAGCCTGGCCGACGCCACCGGAGACGTCTTCTACCGCACCAAGGCCGCCGCCGTCTGGTGGATGCTGCGCGGCATCGTCGGCGACAACACGCTCAAGCAATCCCTTCAGGCCTACCGCAACAACCCCAAACTCGACCGCGACTCCGCCGGCTTCGAGCACACCCTCGAGCAGATCTCCCACCAGGACCTGCGCTGGTTCTTCGACAACTGGGTCTACCAGGACCGCGGCCTGCCCGACCTCAGCATCGTCAACGTCACTCCCAGCCAGCTTGAAACCCGCAACGGCCTGCCCTCCGGCTGGCTGGTCGCCGTCGAGGTCCACAACGACGGCTACGCCGAGGCCGAAGTGCCCGTCACCGTCCGCTCAGGCGCCGCCACCGAGACCCACCTTCTCCGCATCCCCGGCCGCTCCAGCGCATCCACACGCATCGTCTTCGCCGGCACGCCCCAGCAAGTCCAGGTCAACGACGGCAGTGTGCCCGAAACCCAGACCGGCATCCACACCCGCCAGCTCGTCCTCCCCGGGCGTAACTAATCCGCCTCTCCCGCAAACGTGGGACGCACGCAACGCCAATGGGGAATGTCCCCCCCATCGGATCCTGCGGATAATCAAAACGGATCAAGAGACCAAAAACCTCCCCCAGGTCCGGATCCACCCGCACTTGCCTTACCCGCAAGCCTGTGGTCTTGAGGCGCGCGGCGAGAGACAAAAGATTCTCGCCGGGCCCTCCAGGCCATCCGCAAGCAAGCCTCTCCCCTGGCGCCGTCGCACACTTCCCCCCTACTGCGGCGGCGCCGCCGTTTAAATCCCACATACGCCGCTTGGCATTCTCGCTCCGGTCAGCGAGAATCCTCTAGCTGGACAAACTCCACTCCGTCCAGCGCCGAGAGGAACGCACCATGACCCCGAACCAGCCCCCGAAACTGCCCTTCGCATCCCGCCGCACCGCTCTCTACCCCATCGCCCTGCTCGCTCTGGCTGCTGGCCTCTCGTCCTTCGCGACCGCCCAAACCCCGCCCGCACCCGCACCCGCACCGCCGGCCGTCCCGGCCACCCTCCCGCCCATGAACGGCATCGCCCACATCGCCATCCGCGTCAAGGACATCACCGCCTCGGTCGCCTTCTACCACAAGCTCGGCTTCGACGAGGCCTTCGCCAATACCGGCAGCGACGGCACCACCGTCACCCAGTCCTTCGTCAAGCTCAACGACCGCCAGTACGTCGAGCTCTACCCCGATAACGCGCAGAATCCCGCGCAGAGCGAATCCATCTTTATGCACCTCTGCTTCGAAGGCGCCGACCTCAACGCCATCCACGACTACTACATCGCCGAAGGCCTCACCCCCATCTCCGTCCGCACCGCCGGCGCCGGCAACTTGCTCTTCACCATGAAGGGCCCGCAGCAGTTCGCCGACCCCCAGAACATCGAGTACACCCAGTACATGCCCGGCTCCAAGCACACCCTCGACTTCGGCCAGCACCTCGGCCCCGACCGCGTCGGCGACAAGATGACCGTCGTCGTGCTCGCCATGCAGGACCCCGCCGCAGCCCGCGACTTCTACCTCACCAAGCTCGGCTTCACCCCCTCCAAAACCAACCCCGCGCTGCTCGACCTTCCCGGCACCTCCGGCGAATCCGTCCAGATCGTCCCCGTCAGCGAACTCGGCGCCCGCTCCTCGATCGTCCTCTCCACCCCCGACCTCGACAAATCCGCCGCCCAGCTCACCCGCCAGCAAGTCGAGTTCAAACGCGCCTCCGCCTCCGCCACCGACGCCAAAGGCAAAACCCGCACCGTCGACATGATCTCCGTCACCGATCCCGACGGCAACATCATCCGCCTCCAATCCACCAAGTAATTGGGTGCCCCATGATCAACGACCGGCCGTCTTCGGCCGTCGTTTATCGTGGGGACATTCTCTTGGCGATGCCCGGGAACCCGCCCCTGACAACTCACCCTCCCACTCTCCGCTCCGCCCTCACCCGCGCCACCGCCCAACTCGACGCGTCCCCCCACCTCCGCGCCGACGCACCCCGCGACGCCCTCGTTCTGCTCCTCCACGCCACCAGCCTCACTCGCGCCGCGCTCTACTCCGACCCCGACCGCACCCTCACTCCCGAACAGCAATTCGCGTACGACGACCACATTCGCCGCCGCCTCACCAACGAACCCATCCAATACATCACCGGCGAGCAGGAGTTTTACTCGCTCTCCCTCCACGTCACTCCCGCCGTCCTCATCCCCCGCCCCGAAACCGAGCACCTCGTCGAAGCCGTCCTGTCCGAACTCAAGCAGTCCGAACCCGATCCCGCCGCCCCCCTCCGCATTTTGGATGTCGGCACCGGCTCCGGGGCCATCGCCATCGCCCTCGCCCACCACCTGCCCCACGCCCACATCACCGCAACCGACATCTCCCCCGCCGCCCTCGAAGTCGCCGCCGCCAACGCCGCCCGCCACCACCTCACCAACCGCATCCACTTCCTCGCGTCCGACCTCCTCGCCACCATCCCACCCGACACCGCCTCCGAAGTTGCGTCATCTCGACCGGAGCGCGCAATCGGGGTCCCCGGCGAGCTTGCTCGCTGGGGTGGAGCAGCGCGGAGTGGAGAGACCCCCGCATTTGCCTTTGACGCTCCGGGGTCCCCGGCGGGCGGTCTTGGCCCGCTGGGGTGGGACGCAATCGTCTCCAACCCGCCCTATGTCTCCACCGCCGACCGCTCGACCCTCCACCCCCAGGTCCGCGACCACGAACCCGCCATCGCCCTCTTCGCCGGCGCATCCGGACTCGACATCTACCGCCGCCTCATCCCCCAGGCCCACGCCGCCCTCAAACCCAACGGCCTGCTCGCCCTCGAAATCGGTCACGGCCAGCATGACGTTGTCGCCGCGCTGCTCGCCGGCTGGAACGCCCTCCGCTTCGTCGACGACCTCCAGCAAGCCCCCCGCGTCGCCCTCGCCCGCAAACCGTAACCCCAGGCTCTACTTCCCCCACAACCAAGCCGCCCCGCGCACTCCACTCGCATCCCCATGCTGTGCCTTCAGCACCGGAGTCGCCAGCGCGCCGCCGCCAAATAAATGCCGCGCAATCAGTGGCGGAACATTCGTGTAGATCCGGTCCAGCTTCGACAGCCCGCCGCCGATTACGATGACGTCCGGGTCCAGCAGGTTCACTACCGATGCCAGCGCCCGCCCAATGCGCTCCTCCAGCCGCGCGATGCTCGCCTCCGCCGCCGCATCCCCCGCCTCCGCCGCCGCCGCAATCGCCGGCCCGCTCAGCCGCACCCCCGCAACCTCCCCATGGTCCCGCGCCAGCCCGGTGCCGGAGATCCAGGTCTCAATGCACCCTCGCTGCCCGCAGTAGCAGTCCGGCCCCGGCAACTCGGCCTCCGTCGCCCACGGCAGCGGATTGTGCCCCCACTCGCCGCCCACTCCATTCGGCCCCACGTGCACCTTCCCATCCACGGCAATTCCGCCGCCACACCCCGTCCCGAGGATCACCGCAAACACCAGCCGCGCTCCCGCCGCAGCGCCGTCCGTCGCCTCGCTCACCGCCAGGCAATTCGCATCGTTCGCACAGCGCACCGGCCTGCCCAGCGCCACGCCCAAGTCCTGCTCCAGCGGCCGCCCGTTCAGCCACGTCGAGTTGGCATTCTTCACCAGCCCCGTCGCACGCACAATCGTCCCCGGAATCCCAACACCCACCGACGCCGGCTGCTGGTCGCCCGGAGAGACCTTAGCGCGCCGCTCCAGGTAACTGACAACTTCGAGAATCGCCTTCACCGTAGCGTCGTAGTTGTGCTGCGGCGTCACAATCCTGAGCCGCGCGATCTCCGCGCCCGCCTCATCCAGCGCCAGACCCTCAATCTTCGTCCCGCCCAGGTCAATCCCGATCCGAACTCGCGCCGCCATCGTCCTCAAACCTCTTGCTTGTCATTCCCGGCCCTTTGCTTGTCATTCCCGGCCCTTTGCTTGTCATTCCCGAAGGGAATCTGCTTCTGCCTTCGCCCTTGTTTCTCAACTAGCAACTAACAACAACTAAGAACTAGCTGACTAGCCACCGCAACGCATTCGCCAGAAACCTCGCCTGCATCACCGGCTGCATCTCCGGCACGCGCTGATACAGCACTTTGCCCGCGCCCAGCTTCGCCGTAAACGTCCCCGCGCCGATCACTCGCGAATGGTCCCGCGAGTACGCCGCCACAATCTCCACCTCGGCCCCGCCCGGCGCGCGGTCGATCACCAGCCCGTTCGCTGCCTGCCCCTTCGCCTGGTAGTGAATCCCCATCGCCTGATCCACGGGCATTCCGTCATATACCGGATGCTTGCGCACGAAGTACCAGTTCCCCATCCACGGCGCGCGCACATCGCCAACCGCGCCGCTATACGTAAACGCGCCCGCCGCCGCAAGCTGCTTCGCGACGCCATCGCTCAATGCATCCGTCTGCGGAATCGCCAACAACGGCGTGCCCGCCCTCACCGCCTCAAGAATGCCGTCCGCCAGCACGCCCGCCTGCACCGCAGGCCGCGCCCCCGCGCCGCTCGGCTGCGCCTCCAGCCCGGTCGTATCGCCCGCATTCTGCGTGGCCGCCGCACCCGTCACCAACCCCGCCGAGACGATCACGTCGTATTTCTCGCCCGATTTGAAGTCATGCAGCATGAATTGAGAGCCAAGCTTATCCAGCTCTTTGCGAAGACTTGGAGAGATTCCGGATATGCCAATCTTCACCGGCGGCTCGGCAGTGCAACTGCAGGGCAGAGCCGCGACCCATATCTCTTTTGTCTGCGTGGCAAGCGGCGCAGACGACAGTGCGAACCTGAAGCGGTACATGCCGACTTCATTGAGGGGCGGCGTGACGAATGCCTCTTTGACGAGATAAGAGAAGACGTCCGGCGACTGCGTAGGCACAGGAAACTCGGCCAAACGCAGCAGCTTGCCGTAGGGCGTGACCGCGGTGAAGGTGAGCGTTCCGGATGCAGACTTCGAGGTGTCGTTCAGCAGATACAGATCGAAGGTCGCCGCCTCACCCAGCGCCGTACACGCCGCCCGCTGCTTCGCTACCGGCCGCACCGGCAGCAGCGTTGCGGAGATCGGTGTTGGGTCGGACTTGAAATTTCTCAGGTTGTCCACGATGCCCGAATGGTTCTCGATCGCCGTTGTCTCCCACCCCGAGATCGCACAGAAGTCCAGCTCATCGCTGATGCGCGCGTTCTCCATGTAGTTCTGCCACGTGTCGTAGCACTTCTTTCCCAGCGAGGTCCACAGATGCTCCGTAGCCGGAAACGCCGCGCGAAATCCCCACTTGTCCAGGAACGTGTCGTACGCCGCCACGATCTCCCGGTGGTCCTTCAGGTCGTAGCTCGTATTCGCCGGCTGGTTGCCAATCCCCGTGCCCTTCGGGTCCGCCAGCTCATGCAGCATCAGCGAGTGGTTATCCGGAGTCGCGCATCCTTCCATTTCGCCAAACTCCGAGATCACCTTCCGCTCCGGCGACTTGTAGGTAAAGTCGTTCGGCCCTTTGTAGAACTCGTCGTACCACTGGTCGCCCGCGCCCTGGTGTTGATTCCACCAGCCGCCCCACTCCTCCTCATCGCTGCGGTGCAGCTTCTCATCCCACGGCGCGAACCACGCCTGCGCCGCCCGCCGCGGAGGCGCCACGAACCCGTCGTTCAGCACAATGCAGCGGCTGGGGTCTTCCTTGCGCATCGCCTCCAGCACCGCAATCGTGTCCGGATTCTTCAGGTCCGCGCCAATCTCGTTCTGCAGGCAGTACTCAATCACCGAAGGATGCGACCGGAACGCCTTCACCATCTCCACGCACTTGGTGAACATGTACCGTTGCGCGAACTTATCCGCCGCATCGGTCGCCCGCACCATCACCACCGAGTTCGCGCTGCCCGTCGCTCCCGCCGGCAGCCGCCCGATCGCCATCTTGCCTGCGCCCGGCTCCATGTAGCGCAGCAGCCCCAGCCGGTCGTGTGCGCGCAGCACATCCTCCTTCGCCAGGTTGCGATGGAAGTTCAGGCAGGTCAGGTTCAGCTTCTTTGCCTGCGTCACCTCCTTCTCCGCCAGCTTCGGCGTCGGCCACATCCCGTTGATCCCCCAATACCCCCACGAGATCGCCGTATAAATCTTCATCCGCCGCCCATTCAACCGAAACAGCGCATTCGACCCCAACCCCTCCGGCGCAAACGTCCGGAAGCCAAACGCAATTGTTCGACTTGAGGATCTTGTGTCACGCGAATACACGGTTGCCCGCAAGTGGTAGAGCCGGGGAGAATGTAAGTCCCACAGTTCTGCATTTTCGAAATGTATATCTGCACTCGTCAGTTCCGAGTCTTTATTTGAGACCGAAAGCACTATTCCGGATTGGGAGACCTGAGTGCTTAGGTGGTTCGCAACCACCTTACCCGTCCGAGGATCTATAACTTCAAAAGCAATCTCGCCGATGTCCTCGCTCCCGCCCGGGGCATCGACCAGGGCTCGTACCGTGATGCTTCGCGGATCAGGTTGGTTCAGAACCCAAAGATCTTTGAAACGAACAAGACCATGCGCCGAGATCGTCATCCCGCGATCCAGTCCGCCGAACCCGTGCGACCGGTACAGCTTCACCGCGCCCCACTGCTCGTTCAGTCCATCCACCCAGTCGAACCGCCCCCACGGATTCGTAATTCGAATCGCCAGGTGGTTCTCGCCGCCGGGCTTGGCCGCATGGGTCAGCTCCGCCTCAAACGGCAGCTCCTCCATAATCGAGTAGCCCACCAGCTTCTCATTCAGGTACACCTCGGCCCGCAGATGCGCCCCGCGCACATGCAGAAAGATCCGCTTGCCCGCCATCGACGCCGGAATCTCGATCGCCCGCCACCACCACGACACGCCAAAGTAAGCCCCGTTCTGCGGCACCGGATCGTCGTTGTCTGCCCGCGTCAAGCCCGCCGCATAGCGATATTCCTCCGGTGTATACGGCCTGGGCTTTCCGTCCGCGCCCGCGCCAAACTTCCCCCAGAAGTGCTGTTCCACCGTGCCCGGCAGGCTCACGGGGATCGAACCCGGCGCGTTCGCCAACACATTCCAGCCGCCCGTAGGCGCGTTCACCGGCAGCGGCTTGCCCCCACCCATCACCACCCCATCCGCATCCCGCGTCACATCCTCCGGCAGAAAGATCGCATCCTGCTTCCACTCTGCCGAGCGATCCACCCAAAGCCGCCAACCCTCATCCGGAATCAGCGTCCCATTCTCCGGCCACGCCTCCGCCGCATGGCCCGCACCCTGCGCCGCAACCGGCAGCCCACGCACCACACCCGCGGCCACAGCAGTAGCCGCCGTACTCTGCAAGAACTCCCGCCTGCTGAACGATCGCTTCATCTCATCCCTTCCTGCCCTGCCTACGTCGTTGTCTCTGCTTCTAGGTACGCCAAGCCTTTAGGCTTGGCTCTCTCAAGCTTGCGGAGGATAGAGGGCTTTAGCCCCTGGGGTATGTCTTACCGCACTCCGCCTCAATACGCCATCAACGTAACCCGCAGCACCTGCGGCGCGGTCGTAAAGTTCAGGCCGTAGTCCGTCTGGTCGCCATTCCAAATCCGGCGGAACTTCCACTTCCCGTCGACATACGAGCCTTCCTCCACGCGTACCCACGCGCGGCGCTTTCCGCCCGTCGCATCCGTCGGCCGGAAGTCCACCCGCGACGACGCGCCCGTAACCAGGAACTCATCCGGCCCCAACTGCGCCACCAGCGCGCGCCCGGTCGGGTTCGGGTTGGGAGCCGGCGGCGTAGCACCCGGGAAATTTCCGCCAAACTGCCGCAGCCCATACGACACGCTGGCCGTCCACGGTCCGAACACCATCGTCTGCGGCGTACGCGTTGTCGGGTCTTCACAAACCGCCTGCAGCTTGCCCTCGAAGTTCAGCCGCGCAATCTCACGCTGCATCGGCCCAACAATCTCGTAGTTCAGCGCGAACAGATCGATCAGATTGTTGTCCACCGACGGCGCGCCCAGCGGAGCATTCGCATACCCGGTCAGGTCAAGCCCAAACGGCGACCAGCCAATCGTCCCATGACCACCTAGCGCGGCAAAAAAGTACCGCGGATACGGCGCCGCATTTCCGCTTTCCGGCACAAACATCGCGTTGCCGCCGTTGCTTTTGTCTCCAGCCCGCGCGTACACGTCCAGCACCTTTTCGTACTGCGCGTACTGGCTCATGTAGATGTCCGGCGCAATCAGGTCCAGCGACGGCGCGGTCGCCTTCCAGATATCCAGCACATGGTCCGTCATCTCCGGCCACGCCAGCCGCCCCTCACGCGGAGCCCGCAGCGGGTCCTCCAGCGAGTGGTTCAGATACAGGGGAATCCCGTACTCCGCCTTGCCCGCCTTGGCCACCTGCTCCACATACCGCGCAATCGACCACGTCTGAAATGTATTCTCCGCCTCCGCCCCAAACGCCTCCGTCCAGGTTCCGGGGTTCACCTTCATCGCCGCTGCGAACTCCGCCGGCACCTGCCCTTCAAACAGCTTGGTCGCCTCGGGCGAGTAGTCCCGCCGGCTGCCATATGCATTGATCTCGTTCTCCACCTGGATCATCAGCACGGTGTGGCGCGGATCGGCGGTTTTCAGGTGCCGCATCAGCGCGCTGAACGCCGCCTTGTCCGCCTCCATGGTCGCGGTCGCGAAGGGCGACATCGTATCTCCCGGAGCGCCATGGACGACCGCGCCATTCTCGGCAACTCTGTCCTGACCCGTCACGCGCGGATACTTCACCGGATTGCGCTTCACCCACTCCGGCGTGTAGTGCATAGCGCCATTTTTCCACGTGCCAAACCACAGCAGCACCAGGTGCACCTTGTGCTCGCGCGCTCCCGCCAGCAGCGCGTCCACCACGCTGAAGTCAAACTTCCCCTGCACCGGTTCCAGTTGCTCCCAGTACACCGGCATCTCCACGGTGTTCGCGTGCAACCGGTCTACCGCCGGCCACACCTGCGGCAACATCGCCGGCCAGGCGCTGGAGTTGTTCACCTGCATTCCCAGCATCAAGTACGGCGCGCCATCCACCATCAGCGCCCACCGGCCGTCCTTCTCGACCACCCGCGGCATTGGCGCCGCGCCCGCCTGCGCAGCCGGCCGCGCCGGTCCCTGAGCAGCACTTAAGCTCGCAACCAACACCGCCGCCAGACCAACGCCGCCCAAACACGCGCGCCCCATGAAACCGTACCTTTTCATGCACGAATAATAACCGCTCTGGTCCGGGTTCGTCTGTGTTAACACTCGCCAAGGCTGGCCTACTCGCCGAGCATGATCCGCCGAATGCCCGTCGCGCGCCCGGTGCCGCCATCGCACTCAATCAGGGTCGCGCACATCTTCGGATTCCCCTTCGCCGCCTCGAACTTTGCCGGCATCCCGGTCAGAAACCGTTGCACCACCATCTCGACTTCCACCCCGATTACCGAGTCGAATGGTCCGCTCATTCCAACATCCGTTTGATATGCAGTACCTTTGCCCAGCAGCCGTTCATCCGCGGTCGGCACGTGCGTGTGCGTCCCCAGCACCGCCGTCACCCGCCCATCCAGATACCACCCCAGCGCCATCTTCTCGCTCGTCGCCTCGCCGTGGATGTCCACCAGGATCACCTTCGCGGCGATCTTCGCCAACAGGTCATCCGCCTTCCTGAACGGATCGTCGCAGCTGGACATGAACACGCGCCCCTGCAGGTTCAGCACCGCATACGCCTGCCCGGTCGGCAGCTCGCCCTCGTAGACGCCAAAGCCCGGCGTCCCGGCCGCGTAGTTTGCCGGCCGCAGCACTCTGCGCCCGCGTCCGTGCGACTCCACGGGCACGGTCATGTACTCGAAGATCTCCTTCTTGTCCCAGACATGGTTGCCCGTCGTGATTACGTGGGCGCCCAGATCGAACAGTTCCTCCGCGATCGAAGGCGTAAGCCCGAAACCGCCGGCCGCGTTCTCGCCATTGATGATCAGCAGGTCGACCGCGTTGGTCTCCATCACGTGCCCAAGATGTTCCCGAACGATACGCCGGCCTGCGTGCCCAAACACGTCTCCAACAAAGAGAATATTCACTCCAGAAGGCTATAGCATTTTGCCCGCCGTGGGGTGGGAAACCGGCTCCGCCCGGCCGATAAGGGAGGGTTGATTTTCTATACTTTCGTGGTAGTCGGATTAACCCTCGGTGTGGTAGTTTGCTCTGCATGGCACAAAGCGGTCGTTTCGGACTAAGTCTCAGAATCTTGACAGTGTTGGCTTCAGAACCTGGCACGATGCACACCTCAGCGGAGATTGCAGAACAGCTCACCGAGAGCGCAGTAATGGTTCGCCGCTGTTTCCTTCTGTTACACAAAAAGGGCCTGATTGAGCAACGCAAGGGACCCCACGGCGGAGCTAAGCTCAAGCTGCCAGCCAAGCAGATTGGCCTCGGCGACGTCTATGTGGCCACGGAGGACGACTGGCTCGAACTGGACGACCCCACCCTTGCGGGCCTGCTGAAACGGGTACGCGCCGAAGCGGTTCTCGCCATGAACGAGACCACTCTGGCGCAGATGCTCAAGCGCATAAAGAAGAAGACCCTCGGCAAGGCCCATAACGGCGCCTCGCACAAGTAGCAGACACGCAACCTATCTCCTACGTCAGTTCGGCTCCAGGGCGTCGAACTCGGGTTCGCGCTGGATTTCGTCCGCGAAGCGGGTTCGCGGCAACTTGCGCGCGCATTTGCCCGGGGTTATAAACGAAGCAGGCGATCCCGCATGCTCGGCGACAGGGATCTACCGGTGCACTGGAGGTCGGAATTGGTAATCCATGGGCGCTCAGCGGCGCGCCGGGCCGGAGTTCTTGCCGCTGCGGTGTGCCTCACAATCCTATGGAGCACATCCTTACCTCTTGCTGCGCAGGTTGATTCTCAGGCGCCGGCCGTTCTGGCAGCAAAGGCCGACTCTTCGGACCTGCCCGACGCGCCGGTACCCGCTGCTCCGGCAGGGTCGGCGCTCGACCGCGGCGAACCCTTGTCTGTCAGCTACTCACTGCAGCCTCCCGCGCAGAATCCGCCGCCGCCCAACACTGGTCCATCCCTCGGCGACCTTGGCCTGACGCCCGCCGACACCGAGGGCAGCGCGGCCCGCCAGGCCCTCTT
>Ga0224555_1000305_pt1 | contig 74883 bp, 65 predicted proteins | sample 714S23034metaG_FD_180687 | JGI IMG/M metagenome (GOLD analysis project Ga0224555, IMG submission 180687) | Peat soil microbial communities from Stordalen Mire, Sweden - 717 S2 30-34 | ecosystem: Environmental > Terrestrial > Soil > Wetlands > Peat | place: Sweden: Norrbotten County, Stordalen... | reverse complement strand
GCGAAAGCCCCTGGAAGAAGATGATTGGAAAGCCGTATTCGGGAAAACCGAACGTCCGGTTTGATGAGGGGGAGCTGGAGATAGAACCATTTGGCAACTACGCCAGCTCTCTACTCTACTGAAGTCCTCTAAATGGCCATGTGCTAATCCTTATTCCATTTTAAATCAAAGATGATATTGAGGCGGCTAGGCGGAGGCGACGAGGCGTATTATATATACGTTGAGGAAGCCGACAACGACGCCAACAAAAATAGCGCTTTGATTTAGAGATGGAATTACCTATTCCTGAATAAGGTTGCCTTGCTTGGCCTGTTTTAGATTTTGCTGCCTTGCCGGTGATTTTTTGGATTTACCCTTAGCATGCTTGAGCGCCGCTTCAATGAATTTACTGAAAAGCGGATGAGGTTTTGTCGGCCGCGATTTGAACTCGGGATGAAACTGACAGCCCAGAAACCAGGGATGATCCTTTATTTCCACAATTTCCGCCAAACGGCCATCGGGTGACGCGCCGGTTATTTGCAATCCCTTATCCGTCAATATTTTCTTGTAGTCATTATTAAACTCGTAGCGATGACGGTGCCGCTCCGAAATTTTCTTTTGTCCATAAGCCGTAAAAGCATACGAATCGGGACTTACCACACAAGGGTAGGCGCCCAAGCGCATGGAAGCGCCCTTATCCGTGACCTCGCGCTGTTCGGGAAGCAGATCAATTACCGGATGGGGAGTTTGAGAATCAAATTCAGAACTATTGGCGCGAGCGAGCGAGCAAATATTGCGGGCATATTCCACTACGGCCATTTGCATTCCCAGACAAATTCCGAAATAAGGAATTTTGTTTTCCCGCGCAAATTGCGCCGCCGTGATCATACCTTCAATGCCGCGAATGCCGAATCCTCCCGGCACTAAAACTCCATCCACATCATCGAGCTGGCCTCCGAGTCCTTCCGCTTCCACTTTTTCCGAATCAATGAATTTCAATTTCACCCGGCAATTATTGGCGATCCCGCCATGCACCAGCGCTTCATTAAGGCTTTTATAGGAATCGGTCAGGTTTACATATTTGCCGACAATACCGATGCACACTTCATGAGGAGGATTATTGAATTTGCTGACCACTTCTTCCCAGGCATCGAGCTTTGGCTGTCCCGTCCAGATATTGAGCAAATCAACAATCTTGTTATCCAGTCCTTCCTTGTGAAAAACCAACGGCACTTCGTAAATACAACCGACATCCTTGGCTGTAAAAACAGACGTTACTTCGACGTTGCAGAAAAGTGCGATCTTGGATTTGATATCGTCAGAAAGAAGATTTTCCGTCCGGCAAAGAAGGATGTCCGGCTGAATACCGATTTCGCGCAGTGCCTTGACGCTGTGCTGCGTGGGCTTGGTTTTGACTTCGCCCGCGGTCTTGATAAAAGGCACCCAGGTCAAATGAATAAAGATAGCATTTTGTTTTCCTGCTTCATTACGGAACTGGCGAATAGCTTCCAGAAAGGGGAGGCTCTCGATATCGCCAACCGTGCCGCCGATTTCTACAATCGATACATCGTATCCGGCGGCGGTATTTCTGATATAATCTTTAATCTCATTGGTGATGTGGGGAATGACCTGCACGGTTTTTCCCAGATAATCGCCGTGTCTTTCCTTGGTAATAACGGAATAATAAACCTGTCCGGTGGTGAGGTTGTTACACTTTCCCATACAGGTAGAGCTAAACCTTTCATAATGCCCCAAATCAAGATCAGTTTCCGCGCCATCATCGGTAACAAATACTTCACCATGTTGAAAAGGACTCATTGTGCCGGGATCAACATTGATATATGGATCCAGCTTTTGATTGGTAACTTTCAGTCCGCGGCATTCCAGCAGGGCTGAAATTGATGCTGCTGCCAATCCTTTGCCCAGTGAAGAAAGAACACCGCCAGTGACAAAGATGAATTTCGTTTTCATAAGTGCTCCTCAAAATTTCCTGTATGTTTATAACTATAGCAGATCAAGTGCTTCCACCGCAAGTTCGATGATGAATTTTAATTCTTTGCAATAGCCCATTGCTTAATTCGCCCGGCCAGAATTTCTACCGGCTCGCTGAACAAATCAGCAAGCGGGATTTTTTCCAGATAACTGTCATCCCAATTAATATTATATTCATTGACCAGGTTGCGGATATCGTTGTACCGGTAACCCAGAACTTCTTTCTTTTTGCCGACGGGCAAAAGTTCATTATAATCCACATGGAGCAAAAGCAAATTACTGACGGATTCATTTTCTCCCAGAAGCGGCAAGATAACGATTGCCGCTCCGTCCGCCTTTCCCTTCCCGATATAAACATGACCGGTACTGACAATCGTTCTTTTCGTTCCCATAAGCATTGCGGAAGTTTCCACGCGCGATTTCATATCTTTAGCCACTCCGCCTTTTTTTCGTATCGCAATAGTCGATCCTTCGGCGGGATTGCCCTGCGCATCGAGATTGTTAATAGCATAAACGGTGTATCCCCTCACGGCAGAAATAGTGGGCTGGATTCTGCTTACCGTCATGATGTTTCTGTAGGTCAGATCTTTGGCGGCAAATTTCAACTCATCCAGAAGATCAAATATTATTCCCTTGAGTTCCTTTTCTTTGCGGCTTGTGCCGACTGTAACCGTTTTAGCCTGATGGCGTATCGCATCTATGGGCCTGGTCAGTTCATCAATCGCCCGTCCCAGGGTAACATCCAGAAGATCAATCGGCGAGGCAAAATCTTCATCACTTTTAAATTCATAGCGGAAATCTTCCAGCGGTAATTTGCCGGCGGAATATTTCGCCAAAAGCACTATATCCGAAATTGTCCTGACGCTCAGCAAATTGAAGGCGCCATTATTGCGTGAATTATTGAAATTTTGATAAAACTCATTAATCAGGCGGCGAAACTGAACATCCGCAATTCTCTCGTAAAGAGAATAATTCATTTTTACCTGCCGTGCCATGGCCAGATTCAAGTCGTTTCTGAATCCTCTGAAGATGAGCGCTTCTTCATCTATGGCGCAGGCGGCGTAATAGCCCCACAAATGCCCCGCCATCGTATTGAGGATTACCGGCAGAGGCATGGGAGCGGCAGGAATGGGAATCACGGCATCGGCAATTTTATCAAAGCGAATGTCCTCTTCTTCAGCGAAAACAATAACTGCGGCCTTGTGCGCTTTAAAGATCGCCACCTCTTTGACGATATCTTCTACAACCGGTCCCGGATTGCCGGCGGCACAAACCAAAATTAAAGGCTCGGCTGACAAATCAATATGTTTTTTGTTTTCTACGATATCGGAAGAAATGGTTTTATAACAAAGTTCGCTGAGCTTGATTCTGATTTCATCGGCTGCCGCTTTGTTGGGACCGCTTCCCACTATCGCCCAGAATTTCTTGGCTGAAGTTTTTTTAACTGAGGCGGAAATTTGACCCCTCCGCGCAAAAACACGGGCCATCAGTTGCGGCGCTGTCTCCAAATTGCGCAATTTAGCGGCGATATAATCATCCTTCCGGGCTCCTAAAAGTTGCGCGATGAAAAGGGCTAAAACCTGACCCGCGATAATCTGGGAATAAAAGGCCTTAGTGGAAGCTACCGACATTTCAATATCGCGGCCGTCACTCGTGTAAAATACTCCGTGCGATTTAGCAGTGATGTCCGATTGCCTTCTGTTGACGATGGAAATGACGAAGGCGCCTCGTTCTTTGGCCATAGCCACAGCGCGATTCGTATCTGTTGTTGTTCCGGATTGAGTGATGGGAATAACCAATGTATCGGCCAGATCATCTTTCAACAAAAATCCGCTCAATTCGGAAGCCAATCTTGCTGTTATGTTAATATTTTTATCCTTTAAGTAATGCGCCAAGGCATCGGCAACAGCCACTCCGGCAACTGCTGCCGTTCCATGGCCGATAACGATGATATTTTTGATAGTGCCGTTTTGGAGTCCTTCTTGAACAGCGGCGGGCACGATATTTGCGCCTAAATTGAAAATGACTTGCGGCAAAGAATTATTCTTGTTTGCGATGCGGTATTTACCCCGCAGGGTTCGTTTAATTGAAACAGCCGATTCGGAAATTTCCTTGAGGAAAAAATGAGGATAATCGCCGCGATCAATGTCCCGTGTTGTGATTTCCGCTTTTTGCAAAGCATTTTCTTTTAAAGTAATTTTGGCGCCATTATAATCGCAAGCCTTGATTCCCGCTAATCCTCCGGAGGAATTTTGATCTAAAATAAAAATTTGTCCCATTGCCGCGTTTTCGCCAGTGACAATGACCTCTCCGTTCATTTTGATAAAATGAGGCATTACTTCCACCAGACCATAGAGCTCCGAAGAGAACATATATTGATCAGGACTAATGCCTACATAAATGGACTGACCGCTGCCCTTGAGCGCTAAAAACATTTTGCCCGGTTCCAAGTCGCTGGTCATCGCTATAGCATGCGAACCTTCAAAATCATTCACGGCAAGTCGGAAGGATTCGGCAAGATTTTGGCCCGCCTTTAAATATTTTTCAATTTGCAGGGGAATAATTTTTGTATCGGTTGTAACTTCCGGAGCAATCAGTTCCTTATCTGCCGAAAGACTGGCTCGTAATGCCGGGTAGTTGTCAATATCGCCATTTAAAACAACATTAATATGCGCTACGGAACTTTGATAAAAAGGAAAATGTGGATTTTTTTGATCAAGTTTATAATTATTGATAGGATGACAATTTTCCTCCGTAATTGAACCGACAGAAGCCCAACGTGTGTGCATAAGCGCTGTTTCACATACCGTATCCATTTGGGCAAAACACTGGAAGATTTGATCTTTCTTAATGGTTTGTTTTAAATCACCGGAATTGCGCCCTAGTTCACCGACAATAGAAAATGTTTTATAGGTAAAGGTTACGGTTGTTCTTTTTTCAGCAGCGACAAATGCATGAGGCGCAACCCAAATCGAACCGTTGACAATATCTCCATCCTGCGACCGCATTAAATAATCTTCGTATAAGCCTTTTTTCTTCAGGTTAAGCAATATACTTTCCATGTCTTTACCTTTTTTTAGGGTAAAGACGATTTGCAATCCTGCGGAATCTCTGCCTCGAACTTCCAGACGATCCAGCGCATTGAGTAATAAATTGATTTGCCGGTATTTTTTGAAAGCCGCCGGATTGAGCGCGGTTATTTCTTTCGCGTCGGAAAGATCGATAATTTTCGCGAAATTATCCAGGATATCTTTTTCTAAAATCCATTGGATGTCTTTGAGGAGAACAATCCGGCTATTAATAATTTCCAGATCAGCGGAAGAAAATTTGGCGGCGTTATCTTCCAGCATCTTTTCTTCTTCCGCCAAAAATAATTTCATTTTTTCAACTAAACCGAAAAGTTTTTTGGCTCTTCCAGTCTGGAAGAAAAGAATTTCCTGCTTACTTTCCTGCTTCAGCTCCAATGCGGTTTTTTCCATGGAATTGAGTGTTTCGAGTCCATTTAAGTATGCTTCCGGGGTAATCTTTCCGGTTAAGGCATTTTTCAGACAAGAACTTTTGATTTTTTTCCACAATTCCGCCAGTTCAAGATCGTCAGTTAAGTCTGTTATTTTTTTATTGGGCTGGAAAGTCATTAACCCGGCAAAGCCGCAGTTAAGTTGGAAAGTCATAACCGGGAAAAAAATTAGTGCCGGAGCGGAAGCACTTATTGGATTTTTTCCTATAAAGACTTGACAGACCGCAAGAAACCGGCCCATATTTTTTATGGTATTGAATATTCGCGAGATAAACATTATTTTTCTTTCTGCCTTGGAGTGTGAGAATTATTAATACACTCAGTTATGATGTTCTCAGTAATATCTTTTAACCAATCAGTGCCTTCAAGTGTTTGCGCAGGTGTTAACAACTGTATTGCTTCCAGATAAGAGTTGCCTTTATTGGACAGGCGCTGCATCGTTTTTACGAAAGAATCTCTTTTCTTCCGCCCGATTTTTTCTTCATTGTTGCCGGAAAGATATGCTTCCATTTGCGGCCAATCCTGTAAAAACTGTTTTTGAGTCCGTGACACGCTATCCGGATATATTTTTTTCAATTTTTTTGTGCCGACAGCAATGGAAGTTTCCATATTCTGCGCGAATAAACGCAATTGTTTGATCCTCTCAGCAATGGCTTCATCCAAAACCTTGCAGGCTCCGGAATAAAGGGCATCGCCGTAAGTTTCCTTTATAAAAAACTCGCGGCGCACATAGCGATACCACTGCCTTAAGGACGATAAGTTAGCTACATACTCTATATTACGCTTGACTTTTCGAATAATGTCACCGTAAACGCCAGCGATAAACTTTTTGGGCCGGAGGGGAATAGATAAAGGCTCAAGAATTTCTTCGGCTGTACAATCCTGCCGGCAAATAATACCCGCGGGAATCACCGTTCCATAATCAATTTGCACCGGCCCCACAATGCCACCCTGGCCGCCCAGAAATATTGGCGGTTCACGCAGCATTACGCCGTGCGGCACATCACCGATTAAAGAAGGAGTCGCTTTGTCCTGCTGGGGAGTATAATTGAAATGGATGTAGGAGCTGCCCACTTCACTATGATTCCTCCGGCTCGTTCCGCCAGCCATCAGGCAATCACAAAAATTAACCAGACTGCCTAACTGAACAAAAGGGAAGAGGATTGTTTGTTTCAATCCGACACAGTGGTTTCCGCCGGCTTCTTCTTCCAAAAGGCAACCGGAGCGAACCTGTGCGTTGCTGCCCATCGTTGCTTTATTCAAAAAAACCGAATTGGTAAAATATCCGCCCCTGAGCTCAACCGCCTCGCCCAGTTGACAATCAATTAAAGTAACAGGCGCTTCATATCCCAGTTTTACATCTGGAGCGATCAATGTATTTTCGCCGTAAATTCTTGCCGCGCCATAAATTATTGAAGAATCGGCAATCCTCTCCGGATTTACCTCATCGCCGATTTCCACAGAAAAAGGGGCCGTCATCCGAACCCCTTTTTTTAAGAGACAAATTACCTTTTCCGGTAAGATTGCAGTTTTCTTAATTGTCCTGGTCATAAACTTTTTTTTCGCGTCTACTTATTATTTTTTCCACAGCTGATACCTAGTTTAGCCATTTTATCGGTAAATGTGTTGCGGCTGATGCCTAGAAAAACCGCAGCCGAACTTTTCACGCCATTTGACCGGCGCAGAGCAATTTTAAATAGACCCTTCTCCACCATATTCATAACTTCTTCGTAAAGCTTGCTTTTGCGATCACCGGAAGAAGATAAAATTATGGCAATATCTTCCAGTTTTTTTTCCATTATTTCTTCGACAGCCGTATAAGGGGTTGCCTTCACCTTCATAACAATCTCTGCTTTATTCTGCTTTTTCGATCGCATTTTTTGAAACTTACTCCTTTCGGACAAAATTTACTAAAAACGTATGTATTTTTTAAACATGATTAATTTCAAACTTAAACTGATAACAATTTTAAAATTATAAAGGCACCACTGATTAACACAGCGAACCAACACATCACAATCAGGGAACGTCGTTCGACAGGATGATCTAAATAATTCTTAACTTCCGTTTCAACTCTTTCATTACCTAGCTTATCCACAAGAGAACGAATAAGTAAAGCATGGTTTTCTAATAAGTTGGAAAAAAAATAAAAACCCTTGGTTGTTGTTAGTAGAAAATAGATTTTATTGCGCAGATTAACAACATCTAAATGCGTAATTTCCGTCCAGCTAAATTCTTTTGTCCGAAAAAACTTTTTTATTTCTAAACCCTCGTCAGTTAGAACAATTTTCCTCCTTGTTGCTTCAATGGCAATGAGCAAGGTACTGGTAAAGGAAATAGCAAGAACAATTTTTTCCCACATTTGACCTCTAAATAAACTGAATAAAAACAACAAAAGAAGAAGCACAACTATTGTAATGAAAGGTACGAGGAAAGCTCGCCTGATTTTAAAAACATTTTGTGCCATTTTTTAATTTCCTGATTTGATATGATTTATTACACAAACTATCAAATATTGCTTTCCTGAATGGTTTCATTTGCTTCTAACTGACCATGGGCATTATGCCCTCCGCTTTGCGGGATTGTTCAACTTACCAATTTCCCTAAACTTCGTTATGGAAATTGGAGTTTCACGAATAAAAGTGCCGCTTTTACCGCCGCTTTTTTCTAAAAGCATGATTTCCCCGATAACTATTTTCTTATTGACCGCTTTACACATGTCGTAAATAGTCAAAGCGGCAATACTCACTGCGGTTAGCGCTTCCATTTCCACGCCTGTTTTTCCTGCTATTTGCACTTGAGTTTCTATTACAATTTGCGAGTTTTTATGATCAATATTTAAAGTTATGTCAATTCCCGTTAATTCCAAAGGATGACAAAGGGGAATAAGCTCGCCCGTTTTCTTTGCAGCCATGATACCGGCAATTTTTGCCGTTGTTAAAACATTCCCCTTGGCAATTTGGCCTTTCTCTATTAATTTCAGGGTCCGGGAATCCATTTTGACAATTCCCCGCGCTTTCGCCTTGCGGATTGTCTGATCCTTTGCTGTGACATCCACCATTTGGATCTGGCCTTCATTATTCACATGAGATAACTTTTTCATGGCAGTTACTGACTTTGGAATTTATTGTTGGATCAATCCCGCGACTTGAAATTCCTCTGATACAACTGGTGAGGAATGTGTCGTAACTCGCGGGAGGTAGCATTGCTATAAGGAGCCTCCGGCTTCTGCCAGAGGTGGCTCCACTTGATTTTTGTGGACTTTAGCATAGGCCAATTAATGAGTCAAGAAACGTAAATATTTTTTTCAGATGATCTTTTCGGTTCGTCCGGATTAAGTGTCCTTGTACGGGATTTACCTCTTCCTTGTTGTCAATCACGGGTATGAACTTCAGGGCAAGCCCTTGACCAAAATTCCGTCCCAGGGGACTGGGTATTATATCCTTGCTTATACAGGATATCCATATGTGCTTTGCACAATGGATAATTCGTCCAACAAGTTTCAGCGCGCTTTGCTTCTTAAACTTGGGACTCATTAATTCGACTAAGAAACTTCTATTCGCTTCGCTTTTTGAAGTTTGAGTCTCACAATAAATTATAATCTTTGGCAAAGACTAATAATTTCAGATCGCGTTGTTATTTCCTGATAATTATGATACGTCTTAAAAAATTGTTGTGCTAATTTTGTTACTATTCGGAGCCCATAGGTACATCATGAAACTGCATCTGCTGACACTGAAATTCTCCGGGGAATCGTCGAAACTCGAAGCGCCGTTTTTGAGTTATTACTATCGGATGTCACTTCCCCAAATCCGCAGATTCATAGTCCTAGGAGCGCTAGTGTACGCATTTTTCGGTATCTTGGATGCGCTCCTCATGCCGGAGCTAAAATCAATCATGTGGTTTATTCGTTTTGTTATCGTCGGTCCCGTAATTTTAGGGACTTTACTGGCATCGTATTCAAAGTATTTTGAACGGTATATGCAGCCTCTTATGACGGGCACACTCATTATGGCCGGTGGGGGCATTGTCTTCATGATTGTTATAGCCCCGATACCGGTCAATTATTATTATTATGCCGGCCTGATGCTTGTTTTCATGTGGGGTTACACTTTTGTTTGCGTTCGGTTCCTCTGGGCTTCATTGGCCGGTTGGGTGCAGGTGGTATTGTACGAAATCGCGGCCATCTGGATCAATCCGACGCCCATTGCCGTTCTGATCAGCAACAACTTTTTCTTCATCAGCGCAAACGTAATTGGAATGCTGGCGTGTTATTTCATCGAATTATATGCCCGGCGCGATTTTTTCCTGACGCAACAGTTGGAGTTTGAGCAGGAAAAGACTAAAAAGGTCAATCAAGAACTGGAAAGGCGAATGACGGATTATCAGATCATTAATCGGGAGCTTGAACATGAAATCGCTGGCCACAAGCGGGCGGAGGAAGTGCTAAGGGAAAGCGAAGAAAAATACCGCCTAATTGCAGAAAACACGGCTGACCTCGTTATCGTCACGGATATGAATTTACGCTTTACCTATATCAGCCCGTCCATCATGCGTACTCATGGATACACCGTTGAGGAGGCCATGAATATGACCCTCGACCAATTCATGACCCCCGGATCCCTGAAGGCACCGCTGACTCTTTTTGAAAAAGAGTTAAAATTGGAAGCCGCTGGAACCGCCGATCTCTGGAGAATCCGCATCCTGGAGGTTGAAGAATATAAAAAGGATGGATCCGTTATCTGGCTGGAGAGCAACATATCCGCTCAGCGGGACAAGGAAAACAAACCGATCGGGATACTCGCGGTGAGCCGGGACATTACCGATCGCAAGCGGGCAGAGGCGGCACTGCGGGCTAGTGAGGAGCGGTATCGGGCATTGGTGGAAAATGCGAGCGATATGGTCTTCAGGACCGATGATAATGGATATTTTACCTTCGTAAATGCATCGACGATCCGTATAACAGGGTACGAAGAAGAGGAGATTATTGGAAAACATTATCAGGCCATGATCCATCCGCACTTGCGTGACGAAGCCATTAGGTTCTTCGGTATTCAGTTCGTAAAGAGGCTTCAAAATACATATTCAGAATATCCCATGATCACTAAGGATGGCCGTGAGGTTTGGCTTGGGCAGAATACCCAGTTGATTGTGGAAGATGGCAAAATTACAGGCTTTCAGGCGGTGTCCCGCGATATCACCGAACGTAAGCAGCTGGAAAAGGAGGTTAGAGACAGCGAAGAAAGATATCGCGAAATGAGCATTATCGATGACCTCACCCAGCTTTATAATTCCAGGCATTTTTACCATCAGCTTAAAATGGAAATTGACCGACTGGACCGCCATGAACAGCCATTAACCATTCTCCTTATTGATCTAGACGATTTCAAGGCGTTCAACGATGCTTATGGCCATATTGAGGGAGATCAGGTTTTATTGCGACTCGGCCAGGTGATAAAAAGATGTCTTCGCAAGGCGGATTCCGCCTATCGTTATGGCGGTGAGGAATTTACAGTCATCTTGCCCATGACAACATGCGAGGAAGGCATTGTTAATGCGGAAAGAATCAGAGAGGAATTAAGAAAAGAGAATTTTTCTCCGTCACCGGGTAAACACGTCTATCTTACAGTGAGCATAGGACTTGCGCAGTATAAGAAAAAGGAAGACATAAAAGCCTTCGTTAACCGGGCTGATCATCTTATGTACCAGGGAAAAAAGAACGGAAAAGACAGGATTTGTTCGGAGTCATATCCTCAAGAGAGAAGAATTAACGAATTTAAGAAGATAAAAGATTACTTGATGTCGTTTGTGGAACGAGGAGGTCCTGAACCAAGTGAGTATGTTGAGCTCAACGATTATTATTCTTATATAAACTCTATGCTTAAAGAGGGTAAGATTTCTCGCGCTCAAATCAGGGAGTTGTGGGCGGCTTGCGGGGAAGCTTTTTCGGAAGATACCATACAGGGATTTGTGTGTAAGAGTCCCCATGGTTACCACGGCGATTATGAAATAATAGATAGAATTTATATGGGATGGATTTCACCAAAAAAGCATCTGGAAAATTGGGATAAGTTCTTTCATTGGCAGGCTGCACCCAAAGCAGTGCGAAACAGGAAAGACTATTTTAAAAACATATTAGCTGAAATTGAAAAATCACAGGTTATAGAAAAGGCCGTGTTGAATATAGGTAGCGGCCCATGTCGTGATATTTATGAATACAAATGTAAACATCCATTGTCAAAAATACATTTTGATTGTCTGGATATGGATTCAAAGGCCATAGAATACTCCAAACAACTGCTCAATGGTTCGAATATTACTTTCTTTTGTGAAAACGCATTTCGTTTCCGTACGGAAAAACAGTACGACTTAATCTGGTCTGCAGGACTTTTTGATTATCTTGACAATGAAAAGTTTGTATTACTGCTGCGCTCATTAATGAAAATGTTAACAATAAATGGCAAAGTGGTTATTGGCAATTTTTCAACATTAAATCCATCAAGGAATTATATGGAATTTGGGGAATGGTTTTTATTCCATAGAGACATAACAGAGTTGACTGAATTGGCCGGCAAAGCGGGCGCTGATCCTGATTCGGTTTCAATTGAATCCGAGGCAACAGGGGTTAATCTATTCTTAAAAATAGACAATAAGGGCGTATAATAGAGGATCGCATAACAACCGTTGCACTTGTTTCGTTGAAGAAGGCCCAATGTTCGTTAAAGTAATCAGTATGAGCGTCATTGGTATGGAATCATACCCAGTGTTCGTAGAGGTGGACACATCTCAGGGTTTGCCTCAATTTGCCACTGTCGGTTTGCCTGATGCTTCGGTTAAAGAAAGCAGAGATCGGATCAAAGCCGCCATAAAAAATTCCGGCTATCGTTTCCCCCGCAGCCGTGTAACCATCAATCTGGCTCCCGCCGATATTAAAAAAGAAGGAACAGGTTTTGACCTTCCCATTGCTGTGGGAATTCTGGCCGCGGAAGAATTAATTAAAGAAGCCGCACTACAGGATTGTTTTTTTATTGGAGAACTGTCTCTTGACGGCAGTATTAAAGGCGTAAATGGTGTCTTACCTGCCACTTTTAAAGCCAAAGAAATAGGCATTAAATCGGTTTTTGTTCCTGAAGAAAACGCCGCGGAAGCGGCTATGGTGGAAGGGATTAACGTCTTTCCGGTGAAAACACTGCCGGATGTTGTGGAATTTTTAGCTGGACGGAGTAATATCGAACCGGTTTCTTTGGACATAAGTAAAATTTTCCAAAAAACCCGTAAATATGAAGTCGATTTTAATGAAATAAAGGGTCAGAAACAGGCAATGAGAGCACTGGAAATTGCGGCGGCCGGAGGCCATAATGTGATCATGATCGGTCCGCCCGGTTCCGGTAAAAGCATGCTGGCAAAAAGACTGCCTACAATTTTGCCCGATCTTTCCTTTGATGAAGCGATCGAAGTAACAAAAGTATTTTCCATTGCCGGCTCCTTGAATAAAGATGAAATGTTAATCGCGGTGCGGCCTTTTCGTTCGCCGCATCACACGATATCCGATGCCGGTTTGGTTGGGGGCGGCCAGACACCGCGCCCGGGAGAAATAAGCCTTGCCCATCTGGGTGTGCTTTTCTTAGATGAACTTCCCGAATTCAAAAAAAACGCGTTGGAAGCCCTTCGCCAGCCTCTGGAGGATGGCACCATAACAATTACGCGTTCTTCGGTAACGGCTTCTTTCCCCGCAAAATTTATGTTGGTGGCGGCAATGAATCCCTGTCCCTGCGGTTATTTTGGCGACCGTGTTCATACTTGCCGTTGCAGCCCGCAGCAAATTCGTCAGTATCAATCTAAAATATCGGGACCGCTATTGGATCGAATAGATTTACATATTGAGGTGCCTTCAGTTAAATATCGAGCCCTGTCTGATAAAGAATTGGGAGAGTCTTCCGCAACGATTAGAGATCGCGTAAACAAAGCGCGTGATCTGCAAAAAAAGCGTTTTGGCCACAAAGGCATACTATGTAATGCCCGGATGACGGAAAAACAAATTAAGAATTTTTGTCAGATAGGCGAGGAATCGCATAAGCTTATCGAAATGGCCATTGAAAAACTGGGGTTTAGCGCCCGGGCGGTAAACCGGATATTGAAAGTATCCCGCACAATTGCTGATCTGGAAAACAAAGAAAATATTGAACCTGCTCATGTTGCCGAAGCAATTCAATATCGAAGTCTTGATCGCAGTTTAATTTAGTGATATGTCAAAGTAAAAATTTTAATACCAGACCGACTTTCGAGGTAGTGGAAGGATATGCGCGAGGCTGCAGCCTGGTGAAAGAGGCATTTATGGAAATTAAAGTCAAGAAAGCGCCGCTGAAAAAAAGAAAAGCCAAACCCACTGATGAATCCAAACTTGGTTTCGGTAAGATATTTACCGACCACTTCTTTAACGTAAAATACAAGGATGGCAAGGGTTGGTATGATCCGGTAATTGAGCCATACCGTTCTTTAAAATTAGATCCAACTGCAATGTGTTTGCATTACGGTCAGGAAATTTTTGAAGGTCTCAAGGCCTATCGCGGTCCAAAAGGTGAAATTTATCTTTTTCGCCCGCAGGAAAATATCAAGAGAATGAATTCATCCGCGGAAAGACTCTGTATGCCGCCGATCGAAGATAATCTTTTTATGGAAGCAATGAAAAAACTGATTATTCTGGAAAAAGACTGGATTCCTCATGGTGCCGGAACTTCCATGTATATACGTCCGACTATGATTGCCACAGAGGCGGCTTTGGGAGTGCATCCATCTACCGAATATTTATTTTTTATAGTGGTAGGGCCGGTGGGCGCCTATTATCCTCAGGGATTTTCTCCGACAAAAATGTATGTGTCGGAGGAATACGTTCGCGCGGTGCGAGGAGGAATAGGTCATGTCAAGGCGGCCGGTAATTATGCCGCCAGCCTTTATGCCAGCAGAATAGCTACGAATATGGGATATACGCAGGTTCTTTGGCTGGATTCCGTTGAAAAGAAATATGTGGAGGAGGTCGGAACAAGTAACATCTTCTTCCTCCTTGGTGAAGAATTAATCACGCCTCCTTTAGCTGGATCAATTTTACCGGGTGTTACGCGAAACTCGGTTATTGCTTTAGCACGTCACTTGCAAACCAAAGTTGTGGAAAGGCCAATATCTATTGATGAAGTTATAACTGCCTCGCAAAATGGTTCGTTGAAAGAAGCTTTTGCGTCCGGAACGGCGGCAGTCGTTTCGCCTGTTGGACAAATTCATTTCCGTGGCAAGGAATATTTGATTAATGGCGGAAAAACCGGAATTCTTGCCGAAAAATTATACAATGAAATATTACAAATCCAATATGGATTGAAAGAAGATCCATTTGGCTGGCGCGTCAAAATCGCGGATTAGGATAAATGCGTAAAAGGTTTTATAGTGGAATCCCCTAGCTGGAACCAGTGGATTTCAAGTTGCGGGATTGATTTTCCCCTTTGATACAGGTACTTGGATTTGTATTCCACAAGACTGTGGAAATGGTTGTTGATAACCTTGTTGATAATCTTCGTAAGTGCGTAATTGTTACGATTTTACACCAAATTGCCTAAGGTTTGAGCAACTTAAATATTTAATATAATCAATAACTTATTAATATAGCCTTTTATCATCGTCACTTATACGGTAGGATAAGAGCAAGATATAAACTTCATAGAAAAAAGTGTGCCACCTGTGGCCGGTTTTTTATAAAAAAATGATAAAAAAATTTATTAAAATAATTAAGCTATTTACGACAACGGGGGCTGGTCTTTGCCTTATTTTATCACTGCTATCTCTACCTTGTTGTGTTTTTTCCGAAGAACTTCTAGTGGTTGGCGATATTGCCCAAAATATTCAGAGCTCTTATGAGAAAACAAAAGACCTGAAGGCTGATTTCATTCAGGAAGCAACCATTAAGTCGATTAAGAAAACAGAAAGGGAAGAAGGCAAAGTTTTTTTTAAGAATCCAAAGAACATGCTTTGGGAATACACAAAACCACAGGGCAAAAAACTGGTGATCAACAGTCAAAAAGCGTGGCTTTACCTTTCTAAGGAAAAGGTTGTCTACACGCAGAAGTCGGAAAGTATTTTTCAATCGAAGTTTCTGATTAACTTTTTTTCCGGGTCGGGAAAATTAAAAAATGATTTTGTAATAAAATATGCCGAACCCAAAGCTCAGGACAAAGATGGCAATTATCTGCTTGTGTTGATTCCCAGAGAAAAGACGGCTGCCTGCAATTCAATCAAGTTGACAATTGACAAAAATAATTTTTATATTCTGCAGATAAGCTTCGATGATGTTATGGGCAACTCCACGACGCTGAAATTTTCCAATATTTCCGTAAACACTGGAATGGCGCAAAAAATGTTCCAATTCAAACCTCCGGCGGGAGTCCAAATTTTCGAAATGCCATAGGTGCTGTTGAAAAAAATTCATCTGCGGCGTTGCATTGCAAACCGCACCGCTCAACGTATGTATAATACGCCTCGCGGTTCAGTTTTTGCGCGCCTTGCATCTGAACATTTTTGAACAGCCCCTGAACATTGAGTTTCTTACAACCCCGTCATTCATATTTTTGTCTTTTTATTCTAAATGAAAAAGAGTATGAATGTGACGGAAATTGGGAAATATTAACTTGAAATATTAAATGTTAGACAGCATATATAAAATAATTTCTAACAGAAATATTTAAGTATAAGTAAAAAAATGAGAATAAAATGGAAGTAACTTCAAATATATATCATGGAGATAGCAAAGAGGTTTTAAAACAACTTCCGGCTAATTCTGTTGATCTTATAGTGACATCACCACCTTATGCAGACCAACGAAAAAATACCTATGGTGGAATTCATCCTGATCAATACGTAAAATGGTTTTTGCCTATTTCAGAACAGCTTTTACGTGTACTCAAGCCTTCGGGAACTTTTATTCTCAATATCAAGGAAAAAGTGTTTATATGAGTTACGAAGGTAAAATGCTTAAAGATTTGGCTATGCCATCGAGAAAGAAAGTTGAAGAAGCTTTGCTGAAAACTTTGTTTAAACATAATGGTGTAATAAAAGAGTTTGCCACTGGTGAAGAAATCGTAAATGAAATAGCTGATGAATTTATTTTAAACAAAAATCAGAGGACTGCTGTTTTAGAAAGAATTTATCGTAAAGAAAATAGAATTGTAAAAACACCACTTTGGCATCGTTTACTCTATCGAGCTGCTGATTCGTTAGCAAAAGAAAATTTGGTTTCAAGACCAACATCAACAATTCTTCTGACAAACAAGAAAGAATGGATGCTAACTGAAAATGGCCTTGATGAGGCATTGAAGATTTTGAATATTCCTAAAACACAAAAAGAATTTCTTCCAACAAAATCCTTTGAAGTTCAAAAAATTGTAAAGAAACTTATTGAAACACCTCGACCTGCAAATTATAATCCATTTGATAAAGAAAAGAAAGTCGCAAAGGTTACCAGAGAATCAACAATCAGAACAAGAGGCTTTCGTCAAGCGGTGATAGAAGCATATGATTACAAGTGTGCTTTTTGTGGTATGAAAATTAAAACTCCAGATTCTTTATTGTGGGAAGTTGAAGCTGCACATATTGTTCCTAATAGTGAAAAAGGAAAAGATGATATTTTTAATGGGTTGTCTTTATGTCATCTGCATCATTGGGCTTTTGATGCTGGATGGTTCACATTGCAAGATGATTATAAAATTCAAGTTTCCCTAAAAGTAAATTCTTTACCTTCTGATTTTGGCAGAATGGGCGATTATGATTTCATCAGAGCATTATCCAATAAAAATTCGAAAATGCTTCTTCCGAAAAGAAAAGAAATTTACCCTCATCAAAATGCAATTAGTTGGCATCGTGAAAATAAATTTTTCACGTAATGGAGTTTAAAAATGAAAAGTAGCAAAATCATTTATTCACTCAATGAAGAAGATATTCAAACGGTGGCTCTTCAAGAGATAGAAAGAAATTTAACGCCGGAAGAAATTGAAAAAATAAAATATTCTATAGCTGACAAGATAAATTGGTTTGATGCAATTGCTAATTCAATAAATGAAAAACTCAAAGTATAATCATCTCGAAAATGGTAGCAGACTTTAAAACTGCAAAAAAAGACACTGAGAACCAGCAACTCAAAATTGAATATCGTTGCTGTAAATGGTTGTTGTTACGGAAGGGACAGCAAACCGGATAAAGGTGATTATTTCAAGTATTGTGGTCAGCGTTTTTGGGAGTTTATTTCCGGTGACGCTGATCTTTTTACAGAGATTATTGAACCACTTGGACATAAAGCTAAGGAAAAGAATGATGTTTTTATAGAATCTTATTCGCAAATGATTAATAAATTCACTAAAGAATTTGCCAATGTATTTTGCAAAGATACTGGTGAAATCGATTGGGATAAATTAGTGCGTTTCAACTCTGCAAACGAAGAACCCAAAGAAAGAAAATAAAAAGCCCAACAAGTTGCTGTATTGGATCAGCGCTTACGCATGGCTCCAAGTAAGCTTAGGTGTTATCCATTCAAGCAGAATTTATACCGATTTGCAGTCAAAAGTATACCGCGGCGGCGAGGAAGAGGCGACGCAGTCGTATAGTACAATACGTCTAGAAGCCGATGACGATGCCAACAAAGGTAGACGAATGAATGCGAATTGGTATCAATTAATCAAAGGGATTTTCTTGGTCAAAATCCGGAGTCAGTTCGTAGTCGTTGACTTCCTGAACAAAAATATTATCGAAACCTAACTTCAGAGCATAATCCGTGACTTGCTCGTATTCATTCTTAGTGATTCTGCGTTTCAAAATTGGATGATTGCGCACTTTGGCAACCGGAGTGTATTGAGACATGAGGCTTAAGAAAACCGACGTGGATATTTTCTTTTTGATCAGCCTTAAAGCTTCTTTAGAATTTTCTATCCTGCCGGGTAAAACTAAATGGCGAATAATTATTCCTTTTTGAGCTACGCCGTTTTTTAATTCCAGACCGTCGCCGACCTGCTTCACCATTTCTTTTAACGAATCCAACGCGAAACGGGGATATCCCGGCGCGGAAGAAAACTCCACAGAATCTTTTTCCAAACTGTATTTAAAATCCGGCAGATAAATATCCACCATGCCGTCTAGCAAACGAATAACATCAGGATTTTCATAGCCGCCGCAATTATAAACAAACGGCACCGTAAGTCCCTGCATGCGCGCCATGCACAGAGCCTCTATCACCAGAGGAGCTTGCGGCGTCGGGGTGACCGGCTCAACATTGTGACAGCCGCTTTTCTGGAGATCCAGCATGACCTTTGCCAGTTGCAATACAGTCAGATTACGCCCCTGTGCGCTGTGAGAAATCTGATAATTCTGGCAATAGATGCAACCCAGGTTGCAGGAAGAAAGGAAAATTGTCCCGGCTCCGCGCGTTCCGGAAAGAGGCGGCTCCTCTCCGTGATGGGCCAGAGCGCAATCCATGACTATATCGGCAGGCAGACGGCAATAGCCCAATTCGCCTTTTGTCCGGTCAACCCGGCAGGCGCGCGGACAAAGCGTGCAGGACTTGTAGAGGTCGAGAAGGGCTTGAATGGTCATCACAAACCATCTTATACCAAGTCGCATTCTTTGGCTAACTTTGTTGGCTGCGTCGTCGGCTTCCTCAACGTATTAATAATACGCCTGCGGAGCCTCCTCCTTGCCGTCGCGTTATCCTTTGAATGCAACCTGGTATTAAACCTTATAATTTTTCAACCAGATCGCGGATCTTGCCGCTCTCCACCAGTTCTAAAAAATCTTCGCCCAGCGGCGTGGATAACTCCACGGCTTTGCGCCAGTTTTTAATTCTTGTTTCCTGGTCGTCAATGAAGGTGACAAAATCCGTGCGGTCGGGAACTTTTCCGCCCGGAAGATTTTCGATAAAGCTTTGCGAGGGGAGAACCATTAAAACATTGCTTAATGTTTCCGCATCCGGTGCTCGGCGCACTATATTTTTGTCCAGCCAGCCCGGAATGATCCGTTCCTGATGATGGAAGAAAAGCACTATTTCATTTTCTTTAGCGGCAAACTGATGCGTAAGATGATAATCAATAAGTCCGCCATCGCGATAGACTCCACGCGGAGCGCCATAAATATCACGCACACCTTCAATGACAAGAGGTATGGCGCCTGAAGCCAGCACTGCGGATTTAAAATTAACTTCATTTATCTGCACGTAATTGCCGCGGAACTGCGACTGAAAACAAAAGGATGGCGGTTTGGCGCCATTATAAAATACAACTCTGTCCACGAAACGATAAATATTATTACGGCTGAAATAATTAAAGACATAACAAGTTACCAGACCAATTTTTTGTAACCAGATATTTTCAAAAGCAACAAGACCGCGTGCCCGGGCGGTAATGACAACCAAACGATATTTTTTATTAGCCAGGGCAAAAGGCAGCGCGTCGTCTTCGAGATATTCATTAATTACGCCGGTGATTTTTTCCAGCACTGTTGCCGGTGTGTCTTTTCTGGAGTATCTTACGTTGATATAAGCATCCAAAAGTTTGCCGTAACATTCCACGGCCTCCGGCTGCAACCAGGCGGCAAAGCGAAAGGCACCCGCAGAGGAGCCAACCAGATTCATGGCGCTCGAGCGGCCTAAAAACCCGCCTTTCAAGAGAGTTAAGTCAAAGCCGCTGGCAATCAGCCAGCGTGGCCCTATCGCCGGTCCAAAATAAGTGGAGACAGAATCAAAATTAAATCCACCATCTTTGATGATTTTGTAAATGTTTTTGCCCGCTTTAATTCGTATTCGGTTCATTTTTTTCTATTATGGCAAAGGCCTTGACACTTAAACTTTTGTTTTGTAGATTGACATCAGTAATACTTATTGTTAAAAGCTGAAAACAATCAAGTTCTTTAAATTTTTGTTATCTGTTTTCAGTTGGGCAGTTTTTATCAATAATTGGCGAAAATGCAAGAAAATTTATTAATGAGACTCGCTGAAAACGAATCCCGACGAGTCGGGATGAAGTTTGAAGCGTTAGTCGAATTATCCCAGGAGTGAAGCGACGTGGGATTTGAAATTCGCTGAAACGGAATCGGGTTCCAAAACTTGCTTTGGGATTACAATAATATTTTTGATTTTAAGGACAAGCGGTGGATATAAAAAAATCTATAAAACAAATTGCTCAGGACGCGGCATTAGCGGCACGAAAACTTTCCCGCGTTACAACAACGGAAAAAAATAACGCCCTTTTACAGATGGCTGATGAACTGGAGAAGAATTGTAAATTTCTTCTGGCGGAAAATGCCAAAGATGTGGTCATAGCTAAAAAATCAGGCATCTCCCGTGCCATGCTGGAACGTCTTACCTTGAAACAAGATACAATCGAACAGATGGCCAGAGGATTAAGAGAAGTGGCCGCTCTGCCTGATCCTGTGGGCAAAGTAACTTCCATGTGGCGTAGGCCCAACGGGCTTTTGGTAGGCCGGATGCGTATTCCTTTGGGTGTTATCGGCATCATTTACGAATCACGTCCCAATGTTACCGTTGATGCTGCCGCTCTTTGCCTCAAGGCGGGGAACGCCGTAATTTTGCGAGGTGGTTCCGAATCAATCAAATCCAATTTAGCCATTGCTTCTATCCTGCAAGGAGTCTTGTGCAAAACGTCCCTGCCTGTAAACACTATTCAGGTTATTCCGCTGACTGACCGCGAAGCTGTCTCGGCAATGTTGCAATTGGATGAGTATATTGATTTAATCATTCCCCGTGGCGGAGAAGAATTGATTCGCGCCGTAGTCGCCCAATCCAAAATACCGGTACTTAAGCACTATAAAGGAGTCTGCCATATTTTTGTGGACGCGCATGCTGATATGGACATGGCCGTAAATGTTTGTTTAAACGCCAAAACTCAGCGTCCGGGTGTATGCAATGCCATGGAAACAATGCTTGTGCATAAAGACATTGCCGGTAAATTTCTGCCGCAGGCGGCAAAAAAATTAAAAAAAGCAGGCGTCGTGATAAGGGGATGTGAAAAAACAAAATTGATCTTAAAAAACATTGAAAAAGCCAACGAAAAGGATTGGTATACCGAATATCTCGATTTGATTCTGGCCGTAAAGGTTGTTGAGAACATTGATGAAGCTATCGCTCATATTGAAAAATACGGGTCTTTACATACGGAATCAATAATCACGAATGACTATGCCAATTCTCAACGCTTTTTGAACGAAGTCAACTCTTCGACCGTGCTGGTCAATGCTTCGACCCGTTTCAGCGATGGCTTTGAACTGGGACTGGGTGCTGAAATCGGCATCTCCACGACAAAGCTTCATGCTTTCGGTCCTATGGGGCTGGAAGAATTAACGACAACAAAATTTATAATTTATGGCAATGGGCAGGTGCGAACATGAGATGGGGACTTTTAGGCGGAACATTTGATCCGATTCATTTCGGTCATTTGCGGGGCGCGGAAGAAATGCTGGGAATATTTAATTTGAACCGCATTATTTTTGTCCCTTCATCCCGGCCGCCGCATAAGTTGGAAGCAGAAATCACGTCCTTTAAACATCGCGAACAAATGATTCGTCTGGCAATCGAGGAAAATGTTAATTTCTCTTTTTCCGATGTGGAGAATTTACGCGCCGGGAAATCTTATTCCGTGGAAACAGTGGAATATATTCTCAACAAGTACATGGAAGATTTAGAACTATATTTTATCGTCGGGCAAGATGCTTTTCAAGCGATTACGACATGGAAGGATTGGGAAAGACTTCTGCTGTTGTGCAATTTTGCCGTAATGACCCGTCCCGGCTATGAAAATGTGAAATTGGACTGTATTCTGCCGAAAGAATTTGTCGCACGATTTACTTACGATGAAAAAAATGACGGATTTAAAGGGCCGACCGGTCACACCATATATTTCCGTCATGTAAGCTTTTTGGACATTTCTTCTTCTCACATGAAAGAGATGATTAAAGCCGATAAATCTATAAGATATCTTACACCGGATAAAGTCCGTCAATATATAGCTAAAAACTCTCTCTACAAAAAATCCTGAGAATGCTTAAATAAACACTAAAAAAACGTAAAATTTTTGAAGGAGAAATATATGAAATATAAATTTATTGAATTGGAGATTAAGGATTACATCGCGACGGTAACTTTGGCCAGGGCGGAGGCCCTGAATGCTGTGAGTTTGGAGTTTGCTTCGGAGATTGCCGATGTATTCAAAAAAATGGGAGCTATGGATGACGTAAGGGCAATTGTTCTGCAAAGCAACGCCAGAATTTTTTGTGCCGGTCTCGACTTGAAAGACGCCGCCTCGAATTTCAGTGATTCGGCCAGAGGTGCTTTCGATGCCATAAAAAAATCCCAGTCATTGTTTGATTGCTGCAATGCCATTGAGGAATGTCCTAAACCGGTAATTGCGGCCGTGCATAGCAAGTGCATCGGCGCCGGGCTTGATATGATTTCCGCCTGCGATATTCGACTCTGCAGTGAAGACGCGATTTTCTGTCTCAAAGAAGCCAATATTGGATTGGTTGCCGATATGGGTGTGCTTCAACGGCTTCCCCTGATAATTGGCCAGGGATTTGCCAGAGAGATGGCCTATACAGCAGGAAACTATTCAGCGCGGAAGGCCGAGAAAATGGGTCTTGTCGCTGAAGTTTATGCTGATAAAGACGCTCTTATGTCAGCCGCGCTGCAATTAGCGAAGCAGATAACCGCAAATGCTCCCCTTGCCATACAATGCACAAAAGAGGTTCTTAACTTCAGTCGCTATACAAACGTTAATGAAGGCATGGCTCTGGCGATACAAAAGAACATGTTTTTAATGACATCGATAGATCTGAAAGAAGCCTTCATCGCTTTTATGGAGAAAAGGGCGGCGGATTTCAAAGGGAAATAAAAAATAACAATATTTTCTCCAGACCTTTCTTATCTTTAAAACCAGAAAGGTCTGGAGTGATTTGTTTTAGTTTTTGTACAGTTTTTCGATATCATCTTTGAATTTTTCAAAGACGATTCTGCGCTTCAGTTTCAAAGTTGGTGTCAGTTCACCTGTCTCGACGCTGAAGGCTTTGTCCAGTATCTTATAGTACTTAATCTGTTCGTAACGAGGCAGTGTTTCGTTGACCTCATCTACCTGTTTTTTGATTAATTCCTTGACCTGTTCATTTACGATAAGGTCTTTATCAGAACATGCCGGAATGTTGTTGTGCTTGGAAAAACGCTGAAGTTCTGAAAAATCAGGAACGATAAGAGCGCAGATATATTTCTTCGCGTCGCCGAGGAGGCAGGCCTGATCGATATAAGGCTTACCTGTCAGTGCCAGTTCAATTGGGTGCGGTGCAATATTCTTGCCGCCCGAAGTTACAAAGAGCTCCTTCTTGCGGTCAGTAATCAGGAGAAACCCGTCCTTATCAAATTCACCGATATCGCCGGTCTTGAACCACCCATCCTCAGTGAATGCCTCGGCTGTCTCTTCCGGCATATTCCAGTATCCTTTGAATACTTGAGGACCCTTGACAAGAATTTCACCATCTTCGGCGATTTTTTCCTCCGTCCAGAGAGCCGGTTTGCCGACGGTACCGGGCTTGATTTGCAGTTTATGAGCAACGGTATTATAAGCCAGGGAAAGTCCCAACGAACGTATAGGACTAGTATAAGGCGACAACCCCTGCGCCTGTTTCGTAATCATCAGATCCACAGTCAAATCGATCATCTTATTGCCAAACCAGCCAGCCTTGCTGGGATCAAAGCTGCCGCTGAATTCTGGTTCGTTGAAGTTAATTACCGGCGATGTTTCTGTAAGCCCGTAACCTTCGCTGAGTTGAATACCCAGAGCGCGGATAAATACGCAAACATCTTTGGAAAGCTTGCCTCCGCCCGATGCGCCGAGTACGACGCGATCCAGACCGGCCGTCTTTTTAATTTTATTGAAAACAAGCACGTTGGCCAGCGCGAATTGAAGCAAATCAATTTGACCCATTCTTGTAGCCGTTGCCATGGCATTGCAATACTTTTCACCCAGCTTCATTGCCCAATTGAAAATTGACTGGGTGGTCTTATTCTGCCGGGAGACGATTGATTTTGTGGTGTCGTATATTTTTTCCCATAATCGGGGAATGCTTATTATAACATTGGGTCTTACTTCCAGAATATTTTTCGGTATTTTTTCGAAGCTTTCTGCAAAAACGAGAATGCCGCCCTGTTGAAGGGCTCCTATGTGGTAGTCGGTTGTCCTGCCGAATACGTGACATAAAGGCAGATGAACAAGGAATGTCAGGTGAAGTCCCAACTCTTTCTGATGACGGACGAGTGTTGAATTAGAAGCCTGATGAAGATTAGACACCCAGTTTTTCTGGGTAAGGATGGCACCTTTTTGCTTTCCAGTAGTTCCGGAAGTATAAATTATGGAAGCGACATCTTCGGGGACGACAGCGTTTATTTTATTTTCTACTTCCTGATCGCTTATCTTTTGTTTTCCTAAAGTCATGACCTCATTAAAAGTGTAAACACCTGCCGGTTTCGTGCCTTCCCAGGGACACATCGTTATGATTGTTTCTATGGGAATGCCCTGCGTCTTTGCCTTGAGGGTCATTTCTCCCTTTTCCTGAGTAGAAACGATGACCATCTTGGCCCCGCTGTCCGATGTCATATATCCCAATTCTTCCAATGTTAAAGTTGGATAAAGAGGAATGCCGACGGCACCGCAGGCTTGGATAGCTTGATCGGCAATGATCCATCTTGGCCTGCTTTCAGAAAAGATAACGACTCGATCACCTTTATTTAATCCTAAAACAATCAAACCCTTGGCCATATTTATAGCTTCGTCACGAGTCTCTTTCCATGTTCGGGAATGCCAATCGCTGCTCGTGCGGCCCTCCCCATCGAACTTGCCCCGAAGAAGCTCAACCTGACCTCCATAACGCAATGCCTGATTATGGAATATCCCGCATAAAGTATCCATCCTGTAAGCCATGATACCATCCTTAATCTTTTGAACTATTTTTTCTGTGTAGGTAACTACAATCAAACGAGAAAAAGCATTTCGTTGCTCTTTAAGTCCATTTCAGGCGACGCGCCCTTCACAGTCCCTTTTTTTCAAAAAATCAATTTCAAATTTAATGAGACTCGCTGACTATAGAAAGCGTTAGTTGTAGTGAGACTCAAATTTTATAAGCGTAGCGTAATGAAATTTGTAAGTCGAACTATCCAATAGCTAAAAACTATTGGAAATTATCCCGCGAAGCGGAAAGCATGAACCCCGCCGCTTGCTGTGGAGTTCATACCCGTGGTTTACCCTTATAAATAAAACGCTCCAAAAGGCGGTTGTAGTTTGTCCAATCGGAATCGGCATTGGTAGAATCAGTAATTAATGTTTGAAATGCGTTAAACTTGGCATCCAGATCATCAATATAATGGACGACCAAAGCTTCCAGGGTTTTCGGGCGTTTAGGAGAACCGAATTCAAATTCTCCGTGATGACTTAAAATAATATGGCGTAATTCCAGTGCTAATTGCGGAGGAAAACCATCAATAGCGGCAATTTTTTTATCGATCATTTCCACGCCCATAATAATGTGGCCGATTAATCTTCCTTCATCGCTGTAATCAATTATGTGGTCATAAGAAAATTCGTATATTTTGCCGATATCATGAAGTATACCACCGGTAATAACCATGTCTTTGTTGAGGGTTGGGTAATGTTCGGATACTTTTTCCAATAAGCGTACAACAGAGAGTGTATGTTCCAGAAGTCCGCCTAAATAAATATGATGAAAACCTTTTGCCGCAGGCGCTCTTTGAAAAAGTTCTGCGGTTTTTTGATCATGAAAGAAAGATTGCAGCAATTCTTGCAGTGGTTTAGTCTGCATTTTTTCAACATAGATGAGTATTTCATTAAACATGGCGGCAACGTCGCCTTTGGCTGCGGGTAAATAGTCGGCAGGTTCGACATCTTCCCATTCATTCTTTATAATTTTGATTATAGATATTTGAATTGAATTTTTATAACTGGCGGCTTTTCCTTCAATATAGATTACATCGCCTTTTTTAAACTGTTGATCTAATTCAATCGCGTTATCCCAGACCTTGCCATCGAGCTCGCCGGTCTTATCCTTCAGGCGCACGTTCAGATAAGGAGAGCCTTTCAGAGAAAAGGCCATATTCTTTTCAGCAGCCAAAAAGGTGCCAGCTACCTTGTCCCCCTGTTTGATATCTTGGAGATAAATTTCTTTTGTTTTCAAATCATTATCCGCCTTTCCTGAAAATAAATGTTCGTTTTACCGCCGTGAATATAACCGATAAGCATAATATCCGCCTTGTGTAAAAGCTCGACAGCTTTTACCACGTGCGCTGCAGGAATCAATGTTTTTTATTGTTGAAACTCCAATTCCGAAAGCGTAGCGCAGCGTAATTGGTAAGTTGAACAATCCTGCGAAGCTGAGGGGTTAATACCCCGCAACTTCGCAGGATCGTCTTACTCATATTTTTTCCCGTAAAATGCGATGATCGCCTACTCTTACGGTCAGCTTATTTACATCAAAATATTCCATCAACGGAATAATGTATTTGCGCGAAAGACCGGTTAGATCTTTGAATGTCGCCGGTGTCGCCTTGCCGTCTTTTACCAGCATCGCTTTGTAATCGTCTCGCAATTTACTCAGGGACCCACGTGCGAAACAGAGCTCTTCATTGATTTTGATCAAGTCTCCGTTTTTGAGCATCAGTTTGATAATGCTTTGTGCTTTGACTTTTTGATCCTTAAAGTCGTTGACAACATTGGTGAGAGAAGGCGGCGTAAGTCCCGCCTCACTATAAATCCGGGCAATGTTATGCCGTAGCGAGTCAAGATCCCCGGCCAGTTGCACCTGATGCCCTGCCATACGGACATTGTCTTTGTCGCTGACAATGGTTTCTTTTTTACCAAGGCTTCGTAGCGCCAGATTGAACAGTTTTGCCGATATAGTGCGTCCGAGTGTTTCTTTAAGCTGTTCTTTGGAGATGCCCTCCTGCAAAGGGTTTTTTTTATGATAGGTGGCAATATTTTTACCGATAAGTTCTTCCAGCCGATTGTAAAAGTAAGCAGAGATTACTGTTGTATCTTCGCTATCCAGAAGAATCGTTTTTTTGCTGGAAAGCAAACTCTCCAGAGCTTCCCGGATTTTCTTCGCGTTTACTCCAAGGCGAAAGGTAAGTCCGCACAAATTGATGCCGGAAAACCCGGTTCTCTCCATGATTACGGAAATTCTTTCCGGCAGCGATCCGTTATGCAATATATTCAAATCGGCAATAATTTTTTCGTTTTGTCTTTTATGCTTCAAGGGCAGAGGATCAATAATCTGACCGCCGCCAATTGTTGTTACCGGCGAATAGCTGCGCAGAACAAAGCGGTCACCGGAAACAATTACATCTTCACTTTCCAGAACTAATTGAGCAAAGGCTTTTTGTCCCGGCGCAAGTTCATCTTTATCCAGCAGTATTATGCGGGCGATAATTTCGCTTGTGCCCGCGTGCAGACGAATGAGTGCACGATTCTTCAGATTCTTAGAATTAGAGGCGAGGAATTCGACAAAAACATCAAGTCGCTTCGATGGCCAAGCAGTTTTAGGACGCACAAGGACATTGCCGCGTCCAATGGTCGATTTTTCAATACCTTGAAGATTAATCGCCGTGCGCTGACCGGACCATGCTTCTTCCACCGGCTGATTATGCACCTGAATTCCTCTAATGCGGGCGGTAATATCTCCGGGAAGTATTTCAATTTCTTCGCTGGTTTTAATATGGTCGGAAACCAGTGTGCCGGTAACGACGGTGCCGAATCCTTTCATCGTAAACACACGATCCACAGGCAGACGAAAAATTCCATCATCCGCTTTTTCATTGATTTTGCTTACAGTCGCATCAATTGCCATGATCAGATCAGTAAGTCCTTCCTGTTTAATGGCGGATACCGGCAAAATGGGTACGCCTTCTAAAAAAGTTCCCTGAAGGAATTCGATGATTTCCGATTTTACAAGCTCCAGCCAGTCTTTTTCGACAAGATCAATTTTAGTCAGAGCAACGATACCTTTGGAGATTCCCAAAAGCGAACAAATATGTAAATGTTCTTTCGTTTGCGGCATGATGCCCTCGTCCGCGGCCATTACCATCATTACTAAATCAATGCCCGCGGCGCCGGAAACCATATTTTTGATGAATTTTTCATGCCCGGGAACATCCACTATACCAAGTGTCTGACCGGAAGGAAGAGCAAGTGAGGCAAAACCCAGTTCAATGGTAATGCCCCTTTCTTTTTCCTCTTTTAAACGATCGGTATCCACTCCAGTAAGAGCTTTAATTAGCGCAGTTTTTCCGTGATCGACATGACCGGCTGTGCCGAGAACAAAGTGTTTCATTTATTTGCCTGTTTGATTTGGTAATATTTTTTAAAAAATAACAAACTCCTCATTTTTTCACAAGATTATATTTACAATTAATTAAAATTAATCATGTTTGTTTATCATAGTTAAAGACATCAAATCACGGGTATAAACCCCAAAGCAAGCTTTGGAAACAGGTTCAGCAGCAAGCTGGGGAGTATTAAATACCTGCTTATGCGGTATAATTCGACAAACGCTTCCTATGGTCAGCGAGTCTCATTACCCTCCGCTGCGCGGGATTGTTCAACTTACCAATTCCGCTATGCTTCGCATTCGGAATTGGAGTTTCAACAATAAATTAGTCCTTGAAAATGCCAGGGGGAATTGTTAGAAAATGAAATAGAAGAGGTACTTCTTGCGCATACTTGGTTTGGATTACGGTGAAAAAAGAATTGGCGTGGCTATCTGCGATGAATTGGGGTTTACCGCTCAAGGTTTGCCTACAATAATAAGAAAAACTAAAAAGCATGATTGGGAAATTTTAGGAAGTTTGATCAGAGACTATAAAGTAGAGAAAATTGTAATAGGTTATCCGGTAAGACTGGACGGTTCAGAAGGTATCCAATGCGAAAAAGTCAATCGTTTTACAGCTATACTGGAAGCAACTTTTTTTCTTCCCGTTGTTAAATGGCCGGAAACACTCTCTACCAAAGAAGCTGAAGAAATACTGATCAATTCCGGGATTCGTTGGGAAAAAAGAAAAAAAATGGTGGATAAACTGGCCGCCTGCCTGATCCTTCAAGGTTACCTGGATTCAATCACTAAATAGTTTAATAAATTAATTCCGCAAAAAATATGAAAAAATTGAAGAAAAAAAATACTTATAAAAAACCCGGCCCAACAACCAATTCTGCAAATGGAAATAAACGACGAGTGGAGGTATGGGAAAAGAAACTTTTCTCTTTTAATTTTTTTAAAATGCCCCATTTTACAGGTAAGGTAATTCGCTACATTATTCTATCTTTTGTTGTTATTTTACTCTTTTGTGTTCTGTTGGTAAATTATTCAACCAGTTCCATTGATAAGAAAAATATGACTATACTGGTCGATATCCCCACTGGCTCCAGCTTTCTAAAAGTTACGGAGATACTTAATCAGGCGGGGCTAATCAAACATCGTGTTTTCTTTTATAGCTTGTCCATAATAAAAAGAGCCTCGCGTTCCATTCGCGCCGGCGAATATGAATTTAACACTTCCCTGACTCCTGTGGAGATGATTGATAAACTGCTGCGTGGAGAAATCAAAAACTATAAAGTCGTTATCCCTGAGGATTTATCCATGCTGGAAATCGTCGCGCGCTTGGATGAATTCAGACTGATTGATAAAGAATTATTTTTTGAACTGGCCAGCGATGAAGATTTTTTAGAATCTTTAAATATTAAGGCGGATTCTATAGAGGGTTACCTTTTTCCAGATACTTACTTTTTTGACCGTTCGATGAGCACGCGCCAAATTATGAAAATAATGGTGAATCAGTTCTGGAAAAAAGTTACACCGGAAATGATTAAAAGAGCCGGAGAGCTTGGATTTAACACTCATCAGTTTGTTACCTTTGCTTCTATGATCGGCAAAGAATCAGGTGATGATATGGAAAAACCTATTATCTCCGCAGTGTTTCACAACAGACTCAAAAAGAGAATGCCTTTACAAAGCGATCCGACGGCAGTTTATGATTTGGATAATTTTGAAGGCAAAATCTTGCGCAGTCATTTGAAAAGAAAATCGCTTTATAACACTTATATTATAAGAGGTTTGCCGCCGGGACCAATCGCCAATCCGGGATTGACTTCCTTTAAGGCTGTGCTTTATCCAGCTTCTGTTAATTATCTTTACTTTGTTTCTAAAAAAGACGGTTCGCACTTTTTTTCATCTTCTTTTAATGAGCATAATCAAGCAATAAAACGCTATCGATATATTAATAATGAATCAATACAGTCACTTGAAGATTCAGACCTTGAATAAAAAAGGATGAAAAAACACCTTTAATTTTTAAATCAACATTTTTGTTTCCATAATTTTTCCAGTTCAAAATTATTTCTGTTTCCTTTTCTCCATTTTCCCAGTGATTTTAAGTTACTTAATCGAAAAAAAGTTAAATTTTTTGCTTGACAAAGGCAAATACCACCTTTATAGTCGACCATGTGGAGCAAAGTGGTTTATCGTGGAGGGAACTAATGTCTGTATTTAGGGGTCAATATCAGCACAATATTGATGAAAAAGGAAGAATAATCTTTCCTTCCAAATTCCGCGAGATATTCGCGGAAGAGTACGACAACCGGATGGTGATTACCAACTGGGACCAGTACTTGATGGTTTTTCCTTATGATGAATGGCTGGTAATTGAGGAAAAGGTAGCTCATCAATCCAAATTGCGCAAGGAGGTGCGGTCGTTTCAGCGCTTCTTTATGTCCGGGGCTGTTGATTGCAATCTTGATGGACAGGGACGTGTGCTTATCCCGCCGACTCTGCGTGAATATGCCAAATTGGAAAAAGATATTGTTCTGGCCGGTATGCTGAAAGTAATCGAAATCTGGTCGAAAGATCGTTTTGAAGAGGAAATGAAAAAGGCCGGCAGTGAAATTGACAAGAACACTAACTTCATAGCTGATTTGGGAATTTAAGCTATGAGTACCGACTTTTATCACGAGCCGGTAATGCTTAAAGAAGTTATTGCTTCTCTAGTAGTTAGTAAGACGGGAATTTATGTGGATGGCACTGTGGGGGGCGCGGGTCATTCTTATGCAATACTTAAGGAAACAGATGCGTTTTTAGTGGGAATTGATTGTGATGACCAGGCTTTGCAGTTTGCAGAGTCGCGGCTGGCGGAATTTGGTTCCCGCAAGATTCTGATAAAAGCTAATTTTGCCGATTTAAGCAAAGTACTGGAAAAATTAAACATAGAAAAAGTTGATGGTGTTCTTCTGGATTTGGGAGTCTCTTCCCATCAACTGAATACAGCTCAAAGAGGTTTTAGTTTCAGTCTGCAAGCGCCGCTCGATATGCGGATGGATCGCAGCTTGAAACTCAGTGCTTACGATATTGTCAACAGCTTCGCGCAAAACGAACTGGAAAATATTATCAAGTTTTACGGAGAAGAAAAAATGGCTGCAAGAATCGCCAGGACAATATCAAAAAAAAGACAATTGTCGCCCATTGAAACAACCATGGAACTTGCGTCTATAGTTGCTTCTTGCATGCCCGCCAAATTAAAATGGCAAAAAATTCATCCCGCCACAAGAACCTTTCAAGCCATAAGAATCGCAGTCAACAATGAGCTGGATAACATAAAACCGGCAATTAAAGCAGCTGCTGAAGCGCTAAAACCCGGTGGCCGCCTTTGCGTAATTTCTTTCCATTCGCTGGAAGATCGCATTGTAAAAAATGAATTTCGCGCCTTGGCCGGAGATTGTGTCTGCCCCAAGGATATGCCATTTTGCGTCTGTCAAAAAGAAGCAAAGCTCAAAAACATAAATAGAAAAGCGCTAATTCCCGCGGCAGAAGAAATCGAAGCTAATCCACGCGCCCGTAGCGCTAAATTGCGCGTGGCTGGGAGAGTTTAAAATGGCACAATCTGCGCAATCTGTTGGAACACGAGTTATTCCCGGTTTCCGGGAAGTAAAGGAAACTTCTTTCGGGATTAAGTATTCGACTTTTATTATTTTTGCCATAGTGTTCATGTTTGTTGCCTTGATCTATGTCGGCTCGCATATTCGGATGACAGAATTGGAATATAATATTGCTACGGAACTAAATGTCAAAGAACAAAAATTGGAAGAACAAAAAAAATTGAAATTGGAATATGCGATGCTCAAATCACCGCAACGAATTGAAAGCATAATGAGAAACAAATTGCAGATGTCCTATCCTGATAATGATCAAGTAATTGTCTTAAAAAAATCGGGAGAATGATATGGCGAGTGAATCGAAAAAATGGCTAAAATTCAAGATTGGCATCATTTTCATAATGTTTCTGGTGTTATTTATTGCCTTGATATCCCGTGCTTTTCAGTTACAGGTTTTATCGGGTAAAAAACTAAAAACATTAGCACAACGGCAGCATACTACTGTGCTGCAGTTACCACCGGAAAGAGGCGTAATTTACGATCGCAATGGTGAAAAACTTGCTGTATCAATCATGGCTAATTCCGTTTGCGCCGATCCTTCCAAAATTGCTGATCCCATCAGGGCTGCCGGGCAAGTTGCAGGAATCCTCAATTTAGATAGTCAATCAGTCCTCAAAAAAATATCACAGCCAAAAAACTTTTGTTGGTTGGCCAGAAAAATTTCTCCAGAGCAAGCTGCTTCTGTGGAGAATGCAGACATCGAAGGAATTTTTCTAGTCAAAGAGCCGAAGCGCTTTTATCCCAATGGCGAACTGGCCGCACATTTGGTTGGATTTGTTGGCATGGATGCTAACGGGTTGGAAGGATTGGAAAGTAAATATGATGAATCCTTGAAAGGGAAACCGGAGAAGCTGGCCTGGGCGCGGGATGCCAAAGGGAAAAAATTATTTTTACGTGTCGAAAATAATGAAATAAAAAAAAATGAAAGCACAAATCTTGTTTTAACCATTGATAATCGGATTCAATATCTTGTGGAAACCCATTTAAAAGATGCTGTTCTTTCCAAAGGCGCAAAAGGGGGACTTGCCATTGTCATGGATCCTAAAACCGGAGAGATTTTAGCAATGGCTAACGAAATGGGATTCAATCCCAATAACGTAGATGGGCTTACACCCGAAAAATGGCGGAACCGCGCTATTACCGATTATTTTGATCCGGGATCAACCTTCAAACCTTTTTTAGTGGCTGGCGCACTGGAAGAAAAGATCATCAAGGAATCAGATAAGTTTTTCTGTGAAAATGGAAATTATAAAGTAGCAAACCGTGTTATTCATGAAGCAAACAAGAAACGTCACGGAGTGTTATCAGTCCCTGATATATTAAAATATTCCAGCAATATTGGTGCTGCAAAAATTGCTCAAAAGATGGGAAAAGAAAAGTTCTACGATTATATTGAAAGTTTTGGTTTTGGGGTGAAGACAGGTATAGATCTGCCCGGCGAGTCCGCGGGGTTGGTAAGGCCGGTGAAAAATTGGGTGCCCGTTGATACGGCGATGATCGGTTTTGGCCAGGGTGTTTCGGTTACGGCAATTCAATTAATTGCCGCCGTGTCGGCCATTGCCAACAACGGAGTTTTAATGAAGCCTTACGTTGTGCGAGGCTTTGCAGATAAAGATAATCGCCTCATTAAACTGTATACGCCAACAGTAGTGCGTAAAGTTATTTCTCCCGACGTGGCGAAGCGTCTCACCAACATGCTGACGGAAGTTGTCGGTGCTGTCGACGGCACCGGTAAAAATGCGCGCATTGTCAATGTAGCTGTTGCCGGTAAAACAGGGACTTCGCAAAAATTCGATTTCTCCCGCGGTGTATATTCATCGGAAAAAGTGCGCACATCTTTTATGGGTTTTTTTCCAGCTGATAATCCGCAGGTTGCCATTCTGGTAATTCTTGATGAGCCGCAAAAAGATAAGTGGGGTGGGGTGGCCGCAGCGCCGGTATTTAAAAATATCGGGGAGCAAATACTCAATTGCTTTAAAACAAACATTCGGGAAACTCCTGTTTTTGAAAAAGACACAAATAAAGTGCAACTGGTCTCGGCGCAGCAAACTTTAACCCCGCAAAATGTTGCTGGCGATGATGAATCAATAATGCCTGATTTTTCTGGTTTGACAATCAGAGAAGCGATGAAAAAAGCAAAAGCCGAATCAATCGAGCTTAAAATATCAGGCAATGGTTGGGCAGTGCGCCAGTATCCACAAGCCCACACGCCATTCGGTGATGAACGCGTGTGCAATGTTGTTTTTGAGTTAAGCAACTGAGGAATACATGAAGCTGAGTCAATTGATTAAGGGTTTAGATATAATAAATCTTTCTGTAGATGCCACGGGAGATGTATCCACGCTTTGTTACGCAGCGGATAAATGTGAGGATAGGTCCCTGTTTGTGGCCATTGCTGGATTAAAACATAACGGTCATGATTATATTGCGGATGCGGTAAATCGAGGCGCGCGTTATATTGTTTACGAAAAAGATATGCAAATTCCATACGGGGGAATAGCAATTAAGGTGACGAGCAGCAGGCGGGCATTGGGTGTGCTGGCTAAAAATTATTTCAGTAATCCCTCCGCCCGATTATGTCTCATCGGCGTTACAGGAACAAACGGTAAAACAACAACGACATATATTCTGGAATCAATACTTACTGCGGCTGGCTGCAAATGCGGAGTTTTGGGCACGGTTAATTACCGTTACAATAACAAAACATATCCCGCGCCCAACACGACTCCGGAATCGTATGAAATGCAAAAGATACTCCGGGCAATGGCTGATGAGGGAATCACTCATGTCATCGCGGAAGTTTCTTCTCACGCCATTGACCTGAAAAGAATTGACGATTGCGATTTTGATCTGGGCGTGTTTACTAATCTCACCCATGAACATCTTGATTATCATTTGACTATGGAAAATTACTTTCAGGCCAAGAAACGATTTTTTGCTGACGTATTACCGCAAAGCAAGAAGGTTCATCCGCAAAAAATGATAATTAACGGCGATGACAAGTGGGGACAAATTATTTTAAAGGATGTAACGCTTCCGGCATTAACTTATGGTGTGGAAAAAAATGACGCAGTTAAGACGGTAAGCTATGAGTTGTCCATGGCCGGGATAAAAGCCGACATTGATTTAGCAGGAGAAACCATTTCCATTCATACACCGCTTGTCGGCAAGTTTAATATTTATAATATTCTTGCTGCTACGGCGGCGGCAAAAGCTCTGCAAATTCCGAAAGCGTCGATTAAGGCGGGGATAGAAAATCTATCTTATGTGCCGGGACGTCTGGAGCGGATCGATTCTTCTTCCGGTTTTACTGTTCTTATTGATTACGCGCATAAACCAGATGCTTTAAAGCAGGTGTTGCAAAATCTGGCGGAATTCAAAAAAAAAAGAATTATCACTGTATTCGGCTGCGGCGGAAACAGAGACACCGGCAAGAGGCCGCTTATGGGTGAGGCGGCAACATTTTACAGTGACTTGACTATTGTAACTTCGGATAATCCCCGTCTGGAAGATCCGCTGGCGATCATCGCGGAAATAGAGGCGGGAATTGATCGAACTAAGATACAGAAAATAGCGCCTGACAATTTGAAAATAAAGGATGATGCTCATGCCTATACAGTAATTTCCGAACGGAGAAAGGCTATTGAAACGGCAATAAGTGCGGCTGGGCGGGGAGATATTGTTTTGATTGCGGGCAAAGGTCATGAGGATTACCAAATTCTGGGAACAAACAAAATACCATTTGATGATCGTGTTGTTGTAACGCAAACTTTAAAACTTAAGGAGTCAAGTACAGTAAATTGATAAATAATGATTCGCCAATATTTTCATTAGAAAATGTATTAAAGGCAACTGCCGGAATTTTAGTTTCCGGAAAACCGGAGAATACATTTTATGGAATATCCACTGATTCGCGGCAGGTATTCAAAGGGAATCTCTTCATCGCCTTGAAAGGTGAAAAATTTGACGGCCATGATTTTGTGCGGAAAGCTTTAGAACAAGGTGCCGCAGGCGTTTTGGTGCAGGATGAGGCCAAAATTAATCAAACCCCGGTGGATAAAACTGTTGCCGTGATTAAGGTTGCCGATACATTACTTGCGCTGGGAGATTTAGCTCATGAGTGGAGGAAACGGTTTTCTATTCCTGTGATTGGATTAACGGGTTCTTCGGGGAAGACGACAACTAAAGAAATGATGGCGGTAATCATCGCCCGGGGGAAAAATATTCTAAAAACGGAGGGAAATTTAAATAATCTGATTGGTTTGCCACAGACGATATTTCGCCTTACCGGGGAACATGAATTGGTGATTTTGGAGATGGGCACGAATACTAGGGGGGAAATAAAGAGACTCACGCAAATTGCAGTGCCGGATATCGGCTTGATTACGAACGTCGGTCCGGCGCATCTGGCCGGATTTGGTTCCCTAGATGTTGTTAGGGAAGAAAAAAATGATTTGTTTCTTAATATGTCATCTTCAGGCATTGCTATCATTAATCTTGACGATGAGGCCATTACAACTGCTGCCGAAAGATGGAATGGCCGGAGAATTACTTTCAGCATGAGTCCTAATGCCGATGTCACTGTAAAAGATATAGAAAGAAATGGTGTCAAGGGAGTGCGCTTTAATTTAATCGTCCGCGGCAGCATACAAAAAGTGGAGATGAAAATTGCCGGTCTTCATCATGTCTATGATGCTATGGCGGCAGCAGCCACGGCTTTTGCTGTGGGCATAGACCTCAAGACGATAGCGGAAGGTTTGGCGGCGTTCCGGCCGTTTAGTGGACGCATGGAAATGATCCGGTTGCATAACGGCGCTTTTCTTTTGGATGATTCGTACAACGCCAACCCTGCTTCGGTGCGGGAAGCCCTGCTGACCTTGAAAGATTTAAAGGCCCACCATAATGGTTACGTGTTTTTAGGCGACATGTTGGAGTTGGGAGAAGAAGCTGACGAAATGCATCGAAAAATTGGAATGTTGATAGCGACTATTGGCGTCAACACTCTTTTTCTTCAGGGGGATTTTTCTGCTATTACAGCTACCGGCGCGGCGGAAGGGGGCCTGTCGCCCCAAAATATTTTCTTTTTGTCTGATAAAGAAAAAGGCATTACTTACTTAAAGGAACATTTAAAAAAAGGAGATTGGATTTTAGTGAAAGGTTCACGCCGAATGAAGATGGAAAAAATTGCGGCTAAAATATGTGATGATTTTGGCAGTGATGAAATTAATGGAAATAATAAAACGATTCATTATTCAGGAGTGAATTAGAATTGATTTACTATTTATTATATCCTTTGCATACCACGTTTTCATTTTTTAACGTATTTCGTTATATCACTTTTCGGACGATTTTTGCGTCAATCACCGCGCTTTTGATTTGTCTGGTCGTCGGCCCATGGATGATTCGGAAACTGCAAGATATGCAAATCAGTCAGCAGATCAGAGAAGACGGGCCGCAAAGCCATTTGATCAAGAAAGGCACCCCCACGATGGGAGGGATATTAGTCATCTTTGCCGTGGTGATCTCTACACTGCTTTGGGCAAATCTTTCTGCTATTTATGTCTGGTTGATAATGTTGGTGACAATAGGTTATGGATTGATTGGATTTATTGACGATTACCGTAAACTTGCCGGTAAGAGTTCCAAGGGCATCTCCGGTAAAACAAGGCTGGTCGCGGAAATCATGATCGCTCTGTTTGTCAGTATAATTCTTTACTTGAAACCCGGTTTCAACTCGCAAATAATAGTTCCTTTTTTTAAAACGATATTGCCTAACCTTGGTTGGGGATATATCCTGCTTTCCACATTTATCATCGTGGGTGCAGCCAATGCCGTAAATTTGACAGATGGCTTGGATGGTCTGGCTATCGGCCCCATAATTATCTGTTTTGCCACCTATCTGCTTTTTGCCTACTTTGCCGGAAATGTGAAAGTCGCTAAGTATTTGCAGATTGTCTACGTTTCCGGCGCCGGTGAATTGGCAGTATTCTGTGGAGCTCTTGTGGGGGCAGGCCTTGGCTTTCTTTGGTTTAATGCTTATCCTGCGGAAATTTTTATGGGAGATGTCGGCTCCCTTTCGCTTGGTGGAGCGTTAGGCACGATGGCGATTATAACCAAACAGGAAATATTACTGGCTATCGTCGGCGGCATATTTGTTGTGGAAACATTTTCGGTTATTTTTCAAGTTGGTTATTTCAAACTAACTGACGGGAAACGCATTCTCCGGATGGCGCCTCTGCATCATCATTTCGAATTGAAGGGATGGGCGGAGCCGAAAGTAATTGTACGGTTTTGGATCATTTCTATTTTATTAGCCTTAATGGCCATGAGTACATTGAAGTTACGTTAGAGGAAGCATGGATTTTACCGGTAAAAAAATAGTCATAATCGGTATGGGCAAAACGGGGATTGCCGTGGCCAGGTTTTTAGGAAAACAAGGCGCAAAAGTAGCCGTCACGGACGAAAAGCCGGTTGATCAATGGGGGTGTGAGTTTGAACAGCTTGCCAAGGAAAAATGGCTGGAAATCGGCGACTATAATACCCGTATTTTAAAGGGTGCAAGCATGGTTATTCCTTCTCCCGGCGTTCCTCCCTACAATGATTTATTAGTTGACGCGCAAAAAAAGAATATACCTGTTTTCAGCGAAATCGAACTAGCTTACTGGTTTTTAAAAGTTCCGGTAATTGCTGTAACCGGCACTAACGGTAAAACGACAACAACAACCCTGTTGGGTGAAATTTTGAAAAGCTCGGGAAAGAAAACGTTTGTCGGCGGGAACATTGGCACTCCTTTGATTGAATATGTGGAGGGTTCACAGAAAGATGATTTTATCGTTGCTGAAATCAGCAGTTTCCAACTCCAGTGGATAGAAAAATTCCATCCGTTTATTGCTGTGCTTTTGAATATCACCTGTGATCATATCAATTATCATGGGTCTTTTGCGGAGTATCGCCGCATCAAGACCAGAGTATTTGCTAATCAAACAAAAGCTGATTTTGCGATTCTTAATGCCGCAGATCAGGAGCAGAAAGGAATAGCCCGGGTCGTTAACGCACAAATTGTCAGGTTCAGTTCGAAAAATATTCTGCAAAAAGGAATATTTATTAAGAACAGTAATATTGTTCTGAGGATGCCCGGAGCGAACGAAGAACAATATCCTCTAAGCATTATTAATCTTCCCGGCTTGCATAATATGGAAAACGTGATGGCGGCTATAATGGCGGCGCGCTTCTGTGGTTGCAGTCAGAAAAATATAATTGCGGCTGTTGCCGCCTTTCGCGGATTATCGCATCGCATCGAATTTGTTGCTGAGAAGAATTCGATCAAATTTTACGATGACTCCAAGGGAACGAATGTTGGTTCCGTTGCGCGGGCGCTGGAGACATTTGCCCAGCCCGTAATTTTACTTTTGGGTGGCCGCGATAAAGACGGTAATTTTGAAACTCTGAAACCATTGCTCGCTACAAAAGCCAAAAAAGTAATTTTGTTTGGCGAAGCGCGCAATCGTATTGCGTCGTTAATTGGCGAGGATATGCCGACGTTAAAAAAAGCGAAATTACAGGAAGCTATTGAGAGCGCTTATAAAAATGCAAAGCCTGACGATGTTATTTTACTCTCACCTGGTTGCGCCAGCTTTGATGAATTTGCCGATTATAAAGAACGGGGCAATTTTTTTAAGGATGTAGTGGGGAATCTTTAAATGGATGCTGCGGTTAAAAAAGAAAATAAATTGCCGGACATTATTTTGCTTTTAGTTACTTTGATTTTGGTGACTGTGGGCACGGCGATGATTTATTCGTCCAGTTCCATTATTGCGTTGGAAAAGTTTAAAGACGGCCAATATTTTTTAAAAAAACAACTCTTCTTTGTTTTTGTGGGCCTGAGTTCTATGATTATTATGACCAGGATTCCTTATATGCAATTAAGAAAATGGGCTTATCCGGGGATGTTATTATCTTTCCTCTTACTGTCGATGCTGCTGATACCGCATTTGGGAATGAAGCGCGGAGGGGCGACGCGCTGGTTGAATTTGGGAGGATTTTCTTTCCAGGTAACCGAGATGGTTAAAATTACAATAGTAATTTTCCTGGCACACTTACTAACCCGCAAGGCGCATCAGCTAAAGGATTTCAGCAAGGGTATTTTGGTTCCTTTAGTGATTACCTCTATTATCATTTTGCTGATTTTACTGGAGCCTGATTTTGGAACGGCCGTAATTATCGCCACAATTTTGCTTTTAATGTTGTGTATAGCAGGCTCACAGATAAAGCATCTTTTCTTTTTGATAGCAGCCTTTATTCCTGTCGGAGTATTGTTGATTTTTTATAAAGGATACAGGTTAACACGTTTGACCGCTTTTTTGGATCCATGGAAAGATGCTGACAATACCGGTTTCCAGATTATCCAATCGCTGCTCTCTTTTGGTTCCGGTGGAACATTTGGCGTGGGAATAGGAGACGGCATGCAAAAATTATTTTATTTGCCCGAGCCGCATACTGATTTTATTCTTTCTATCATTGCCGAGGAAAGCGGCTTTATCGGAGTGGCTATTGTAATAGTCATGTTTGCTATTTTTGCTTTTCGCGGCTTTATGATTGCATTGAAAGCGCCGGATCTTTTCGGGACGCTGTTGGCCTCGGGATTGACCATGGTAATTGCGTTGGAGGCATTCATAAATATTGCCGGTGTAATGGGACTTATACCACTAAAGGGTTTGGTGCTGCCTTTTTTGAGTTATGGTGGGACCGCATTTATTATGACCATGACGGCTGTAGGCATTTTATTGAATATTTCCACCCAGACGTGATGAATGAAATGTCAAGGAAAATTTAGCTATTTGCTAAAAGAAAAGTTGAAAAGGTTTGATTTTGTCTGAAGAAAAAATGCGCATAGTAATTGCGGGAGGAGGAACAGGCGGACACTTGTTCCCCGGAATTGCCATCGCTGAGGAATTTTTAAGAAGAGATGATAAAACGAGAATCATTTTTATTGGAACGAAAAAAGGCATTGAAAGCAAATTGCTTGGTCAGCTTGGTTATGAACTCAGAGAAATTGATATTGAGGGAGTTAAGGGACGAGGGGGTAAGGCATTGGTAAGAGGCGCTTATCAGATTCCGCTAAGCATGTTGCAATCAGGGCGCATTTTGAAGCAGTTTCGCCCTAACATTGTTATTGGTGTGGGCGGCTACGCTTCAGGTCCGGCAGTGCTTACAGCCCATTTTATGAGTATACCTACCGCAATCGCGGAACAAAATGCTATCCCGGGTATCACTAACAGAATCCTGGGTAATTTTGCAGATAAAATATTCGTAACATATGCGCAAACCCGAACATACTTTCCGCAAACAAAAGTGATTTTAAGCGGCAATCCTGTACGGGCGGCATTTGTTGTGAAACGTGATAAAGCAAAAGATAAAAAAGATTATTGGCAGTTGCTTATTTTCGGTGGATCGCAGGGAGCGGAGGCGATCAATAAAAGCATCATCGATATATTGCCGCAATTGCAGAGTATGAAAAATAAGGTTCATGTTTTGCATCAAACCGGTTCACGGCAATTGGAAGAGATAAAGAAAGCTTACGAACAATTCGGTATTCGGGCGAAAGTTACGCCTTTCATTGTTGATATGGCCGGAGCTTATGCGGATGCGGATTTAATCATTTGTCGCGCCGGCGCCACGTCGCTTGCGGAAATTACCGCGGCGGGTAAGGCTGCGATTTTGATTCCGTACCCTTGGGCGGCAAACGATCATCAATCAAAAAATGCACAAGCTCTGGCTTCCGAAGGCGCCGCTGTCATGATTTCAGAGCGGGAACTTAGCGGCGGTAAGTTATTTGGTGCAGTTGAGAATCTATTGCGAGATGAACAAAAGCTGCATCAGATGGAAGAAAATTCATTAAGACTGAGCAAGATTGATGCGGCGGAAGCAATAGTTGACAACTGTATTAAATTAATGGCTGAGAAAAATTAGGTATATGCAGTTCATAAAGATAGAAAGAAAATGGCAGGATAAATGAGAGTAGATAAAAAAAACAGCTTAATGCAACGCAAAGTAAAATGCATTCATTTTGTCGGGATTGGAGGCATTGGTATGAGCGGGATTGCCGAAGTTCTGGTTAATCTCGGTTACCATGTCGGCGGTTCCGACGTTCAGCCTTCAGAGACAACGGCGCGATTGCAGAAGATTGGGGCGCATGTAGTCATAGGACATGCGGCGGAAAATATTGGCAATGCCGATGTGGTTGTTACTTCCACGGCAGTAAAGCCCGATAATCCGGAAGTTATAGAAGCGCACCGGAAAAATATTCCGGTAATTCCGCGGGCGGAAATGCTGGCGGAACTTCTCAAAATGAAATTTTCTGTCGCCGTCTCCGGCAGCCACGGAAAAACCACGACCACATCAATGATTTCCACGATCCTCGCGCAGGGCGGTTTAGATCCGACGATGGTCATCGGGGGAAAACTGGCTAGCATCGGCAGCAATGCCCGATTAGGCCATGGTGAAATCATTGTGGCGGAAGCGGATGAAAGTGACGGCTCATTTTTAAAATTGTCGCCAACAATTGCCGTCATTACAAACATCGACCGCGAGCATTTGGATTTTTATCCGGGCATTACTGAAATCAAAGAAGCGTTTCTTAAATTTGCCAATATCGTTCCCTTTTACGGCTGCACGGTTATTTGCAGCGACAATATCCACGTGCGGGAAATTACTCCGTTGATCAAACGCAAGATGATAACTTATGGCATTGAGTTGCCTGCAGACTACAGCGCCCAGAAGATAAAATTTCTAAAAAGAAAAACCACCTACGGTCTCGTTTATAAAGGGGCGAAATTGGGGACGATTGAGTTAACTGTGCCCGGGATGTTCAACGTCTATAATTCTTTAGCGGCAGTAGCGGTAGCCCGCGAACTTAATTTAGATTTTGCAACCATCAAGGAAGGTCTGCAAAGCTTTTCCGGAGTACAGCGCCGTTTGGAAATTAAAGGAAGGGTAGGCGATATCACCGTAGTTGATGATTATGGCCATCATCCGACAGAAATCAAAGAGACACTGACCGCTATACGGCAAATATGGAAGGACAGGCTGATCGTAGTCTTCCAGCCGCACAGGTTCACCCGGACAAGGGCGCTCTTTGATGAATTCACGAAAGCTTTCAGGAATGTCGACATCTTGATTATCAATGACATATATCCGGCCAGTGAAGAGCCTATTGCCGGAATTAATTCCGCCGCACTTTGCGAGGCTATCAGACAAACCGGGCAACCACATGTAAAATATATTCCGCAGGCGGAAGGCACTATAAAATACCTCTTAAAGACGGTAAAAGCGAAAGATACTGTTGCCACCCTGGGGGCAGGTAGTATTTATAAAATTGGCGAAGAATTTTTAAAACAACTGACGGCAAGGAAAACAAAAAAGTGATGGCCGTTAAAAATGAAATTAAAGAAGCGTTGGGCAGTATAATTGCAGGGAAAATATTATATGATGAACCGATGTCGCGTCATACATCGTTTAATGTTGGCGGCAATGCTGGCGCTCTGGTGTTGATAAAAAGTGAAGATCAACTTGTTGGCGTTGTCAGGAAACTTAGAGAAAAGAAAATAAAGTTTTTGCCGGCAGGAAATCTGACTAATATCATTGTGCGGGACGGTGGATACAGGGGAGCAATTTTGCTGATGACCGGAATGAAAGAAATCAGATACGAATATACACCGGGAGGCGGTGATTTCATCTCCGCCCAGGCAGGCGCGGCGCTGGCAAAAGTTGTCAGCCGGTCAGCAACAGACGAGCTGACAGGGATTGAATTTTGCGCCGGTATTCCCGGCAGTGTCGGTGGCGCTGTCTGGATGAATGCCGGAGCTTATGGGAAAGAAATTAAAGATGTTATAAAGGCGGTATTTTTACTTGATGCCGCAGGCGGGAAGAAGACAATGAACAGAGAGGAAATATCTTTTGGTTACCGCAAGACAGAGTTTCCTCCCGACACAATAATACTGGGAGCTCAATTTAAACTGGAAAAAGGTGAGCGGGTGAAAATCAAGAAAAAAATAAGTGAAATTTTGCAATGGCGTCAGAAAAAACATCCTTTGGAATTTCCTAATGCCGGTTCCATTTTTAAGAATTTGCCCATGCAGGCAGCCGGGGAACTTATTGAAGAAATGGGGATGAAAGGGATGAATGTGGGAGACGCGCAGATATCGCCTAAACACGCGAACTTTATTGTCAATAGGGGAAAGGCCACAGCTTCCGATGTTCTAGAGCTCATCGCGCTTATTCAATCCAAGGCCGAAAAAGAAAAGGGTGTGATTCTGGAGCCGGAAGTTGTGATTGTTGGAGAAAATTAATGTTGAAAAGATCAGGACTTAAAGCGAAAAAAAACCGGATACGTAGGCGTTTTACCAATATATCGGAAGATTTTTTGGCCGCTATGGGATTACTGATTGCCATCGCGGCGCTGAGCTCTTTGTTTATTTATGCTTACAACGTCCTTATAAGCAGACCGTATTTTGAAATAAAAGAAATTTCCGTGCGCGGGTTGAAGGAACTGACGGAAAAAGAAGTTCTGGCATCAGCGGAGATAAAGATCGCGCAAAACCTGCTAGCCATAAATACCGATGCGATTATACGCCGGGTTGCCGCGAACCAATGGGTGAAAAATGTTTATATTGGCAGGGAACTGCCCAACAAGCTTGTTTTGGAAGTGCAGGAAAGAAGTCCGTTGGCTTTAGTCAAACAGGGCAGTGATTTTTATCTGATGGATGGCGAAGGTTTTGTGTTTAAAAAAATGGGTAAAGGCGATGAAGTGGATCTTCCGATACTTACCGGAATCAACGCTCAAGACAAAACTAAGTCCCCGCTTTTTTTAAGCACGCTTAATTTATTGAAAACTGTATCCGGTTCCAGCCAGTATGCTTATTTAGGCACAATTTCCGAAATTCATATCGATGACGTATTCGGACTGTCCTTAATTTCCGATACAGGACTTTACTTAAAACTGGGCATAGGCGATTTTGAAAGTAAACTGAAGAAATTAACTCTGGTTCTGGCTGATCTGGAACAGAGAGGAATGAAAAACGGCTATTTATGCATTGATTTATCCGATGAATCAAAAGTTACGGTACAACGCAAAAATGCTCCGGGGCGGATAGAGCAGGGCAATAAAGGAAAGCAGTATCTGATATAAAAAGAAAAGCCCGCGGGCTGGTAAAATTAAGAAGAGGGGAAAGTGCTGATGAAAAAAAGAAGCAATGTGTTAGTTGGGCTCGATATCGGAACGACAAAAACCACGGCTATTGTCGGTGAGGTTACTGAAACCGGCATTGACATAATTGGCATCGGGACATCTCTGACCAAAGAAATTAGAAAAGGGACAGTTGTCAATATCGACAGCATGGTGGAATCAATAAAAACGGCGGTGGAAGAAGCTGAACACATGTCCGGATGCCGCATCAATTCGGTTTATGTTGGAATTTCCGGTAGCCATATTAAAGGACAAAATTCGTTGAGCATAGTTTCCATTAAAGGCCGGGAAGTGGATGAAGGCGATGTACAAAGAGCGGTTGAAGCGTCCAAAGCCATTGCCATTCCCATAGGCAGGGAAATCATGCACATTCTTCCCCAGAGTTATGTAATTGACGGTCAGGAGGGAATTAAAGATCCAATAGGAATGTCCGGCGTCCGGCTGGAGGCTAAAGTGCACATTGTTACCGGAGCCACCTCCGCCATCCAGGACATTGTAAAATCCGTCAATCGGGTAGGTTTGGATATTGATGATATCGTTCTGGAGCAATTGGCCGCCGGTGAGGCGGTGTTAAGCGCTGATGAGAAAGATTTAGGAGTGGTTTTAATTGATATTGGCGGATCCAATACTTCAATTACTATTTTTTCTGAAGCAAGCATCAAACATACGGCTATATTGCCTGTCGGAGGTAACTATCTTACTTCGGATATCTCCACCGGTTTACGCACGCCTTTGGGCGAAGCGGAAAAAATTAAAATTAAATACGGGTGCGCCATGACTTCCATGATTCCCAAGGATGAAACAATCATGGTGCCCAGTTTAGGCGGCAGGGAAGACCGCGAAGTATCGCGTCAGATACTGGGACGGATAGTAGAACCGAGAGTAGAAGAAATTTTAAATCTTGCTTACAATGAAATTGTCCGTTTCGGGTTCGAAGATTTACTGGCCGCCGGAGTTGTTTTAACCGGGGGGACATCGCTTTTGCCCGGTATCAGTGAGCTTGCCGAACAAATCTTTGATATGCCGGCGCGGAAAGGCATTCCTATTGGTGTCGGGGGCCTGATCGATATTGTGAATTCACCGGCGCATGCTATAGGCGTTGGTTTAATAATTTATGGAAATAATCAGTTAGGCGGCGATTCCATTTACAGAAAGACAACAGGTGTATTCGGCAATGTGGCAAGAACGGTAAAAAAAATGTTTTCAGAATTTTTTTGAAAGGAAGGAGAGGATATGTTTGAATTGACAGAGGTATGCAGTGAAAATTTGGCGAAAATAAAGGTGATTGGCGTAGGTGGCGGCGGCGGAAACGCCGTCAATACCATGATTTCATCATCCCTGCATGGAGTTGATTTCATCAACGCAAATACGGATGCGCAGGCGCTCGGTGTATCGAATTCGCCAATCAAAATTCAAATTGGTACGCAAATAACAAAAGGTCTGGGGGCCGGTTCCAACCCTGAAATTGGCAGACAATCGGCTTTGGAATCCCGCGATGAAATCAAGCCGTACCTGGAAGGCGCGGACATGATCTTTATCACTGCGGGAATGGGTGGAGGAACGGGAACAGGCGCAACTCCGGTTATTGCGGAGATTGCCCGCGAATGCAGCATTCTGACCATTGCCGTGGTTACCAAGCCTTTTCAGTTTGAAGGCAAAAAACGTAATATCCAGGCTGAAGAAGGCATCGCCCAGCTGCGGGAAACTGTAGATACGCTCATTGTTGTTCCCAACCAACGGCTTTTGAGTCTGGGCGGCCGCAACTTGTCGCTTTTGGAAGCTTTCAAAAAAGCGGACGATATCCTTTATCAGGCGGTCAAAGGGATATCAGATCTGATTCTAGTTCCGGGACTGATTAATCTTGATTTCGCCGATGTCAGGAGTGTCATGAGCAATATGGGTATGGCCATCATGGGTACCGGCGTGGCGAGCGGTGAAAACCGGGCGGTAGAAGCGGCGCAGAGAGCTATTTCATCTCCTCTTCTGGAAGACAACACTATCCAGGGCGCGCACGGAATTCTGCTCAACATCACCGGCGGACCGGATATGAGTCTTTATGAAGTTAATGAAGCTTCATCATTGATTCAGGAGGAAGCGGATGACGATGCTAATATTATCTTCGGTACAGTCATCGATCAAAATATGCATGATGAAATCCGCATCACTGTCATTGCCACGGGCTTTGATGATTTTATGAAGAAAAAGGAGTCACTGGGAAATGTTACACATTTAGGCGGTTACCGGCGGGAAGATTTATCGACGCCTACTTTCATGCGCCGAGAAAAAACAAACAGCCATGCTAATGTAGCGGCTATGGGCATCAACGGTGAAACTGAAAACATAGATATACAGATTCCGACATTTTTACGCCGCCAGGCTGACTGAAGTTTTGACAGGAAATAGGCCATGATAAAACCATGGATTGGAAACTGAAAAAAAAATATGTCGCCGTTCTGGAGAGTGAAACAGGATATGTAAAAAAAGTTTGGGGCACCTGCAATACGGTTTGTCTGGCTTATCCCAATTATTACCGGACGGGTATGGCGAACCTGGGTTTCCAAACGGTTTATAAAATATTTAATGAGCAGTCCTCCTTCCTTTGTGAGAGAGTATTTCTGCCCGCTTCCGGAAACGACGCCGAATTCGTTTCCGGAGCGGCGGAAATGGTTAGTATGGAGAGCCAAAAGTCAATTGCCGAATTTGACATTTTGGCTTTTTCTTTATCCTTCGAAAACGATTATCCCCATGTTTTAAAAATGCTGGCGCTGGCAGGGATCCCTCTCTTAGCCAGAGACCGACCGGATAGTTATCCGTTGGTTATCGGCGGCGGTATTGCGCTTACGCTTAATCCTGAGCCTCTAGCCGATTTTTTTGATTTGTTTATTCTGGGTGAAGCCGAAGAAACATTGCCGCAATTTTGCCGTTATTTTGAAGAAGCACGACACCTTAATTATGATCGCCGGAAATTACTTAAAAGTTTGCAAAAGAAAATAAACAATATTTATGTTCCGGGTCTTTATGAAGTAAAGTATTCGGCAGAAAGCAGGATTCAGTCAATTATGCCAAAAGATGCGGGATTGCCGGAGAAAATCAAAATCAAGCACATAAAAGATATCAATGCTTTTTGTACGGAAGAAGTTATCAGCGCGCCCCAGACTGAAATGGAAGATATGTTTCTGGTGGAAGTAAACAGAGGCTGTGCTCGAAGCTGCCGCTTTTGCGCGGCCAGCTTCGCTTATCGCCCGGCGCGTTTCCGCGGCAAGGCAGAGATTATCGCCGCAATTGATCGCGGTTTAAAGAGAAAAAAGAAGATAGGCCTGGTCGGAACGGCTGTCTCCGATCATCCCGACCTCATCCATATTTGTGAATACATCATCGCGAAAAAGGCGCAGGCGGGTATAGGTTCCCTGCGGATTGACCAGATCAATGAACAGATTGTTGATTTAATAAAGGCCAACGGCATTGAGACAGTCGCGCTCGCGCCGGAAGCAGGCAGCCAGAGAATGCGGGACCTTTTACGCAAAGACATAACTGAAGCGGATATAATCCGTGCCGCGGAAATACTTGTGGAAAAAGAAATTCCCAATTTGCGGCTTTATTTTATGGTTGGCCTGCCCAAAGAAGAAGAACAGGATATTGATGCCATCATTGAGCTTACCAGAAAAATTCAACATCACGTTCTGCAAAATTCTCAGGGCAAAAAAAAGTTCCGGCGCATTACGCTGAGCATCAATCAATTTATTCCCAAACCGGCAACTCCTTTGCAGTGGTGCGCTCTGGCCGATGTCAATGTCACCGGTAAAAAAATTAAAAAGATCGAGAATGCTTTTAGCCAGGAGAAGCAGATAAAGGTTATTCACGATGTTCCGAAGTGGAACTATGTTCAGGCCCTGCTTTCTCTGGGTGATCGCCGGGTGGGCGAAATATTGCTGGCTGTGAATCGTCTGGAGGGAAACTGGGCGCAGGCAATGAAAGAAGTAAACATCAATCCCGACTTTTACGTTTACCGCCAAAAGCAATTTGATGAAATTCTGCCCTGGGATATCGTTGATCTGGGTGTCTCTAAAAAAGCGCTGATCAGCGAGTGCCGGAAAGCACTGGAAGAAACTTGATTTCAATCCCAACTCAAAGCGCTATCTTTGTTGGCGGAGCCTGCCCGGCGCATGCCTGGGTCGTCGGCTTCCTCAGCGTATTTTCATACGTGTGACCTTTAGGTTATACGCCTCCGGTGCCTACTCCTCGCCGCCTCGATATCATCTTTGATTTGGAATTGAAATAATAGACAAAAATATTATTGACTGTTGCTTTCACAAAAAAATCAGCGGGAGCGAAGCGATCGGCTGTATTGCCTTTGTTCTTATGGCCTTCATGCTTTTTATTTGCTATTGCTGTCATCGGTCTTTTATTTGCGGAACTCAGCTTCAGTTAAAATGCAGGTTAATGGTGTAACCTTGCCGTGATAGTTCTTTTAATTCTGCTTCGGTGATGTATCCGCTAGCCAAGCGCCTTGTAAGATTAATAGCTTGTTGGTCTGTTATTGCGTCGAATTCAATTTTATATATCGGCTGGTTCACTATTTCCCCAATAGATGTTAGTGTGACTGTATAGGTATTTGACCCAGTGGCGCCGGGTAGAATTGTATTCGATTCACCATCAAATTCGCTTAAGGCTTCCTTAATTCCCTTTTGGTTTTTATCGTACATTCCGACCGTTTTAGGATAAATTTTGACGCGTTGTGCGCCATTGTTTTTAAAACTACACTCAAGCTTTACTGTTTTCCTATCACTGTTTGAGCCGTCACACGAAATAACTATATTAGGCCTAAGATCATTCGAAAGCTTGGCGATATCGGGTGTGAGTCTTGTTTGTTCATGATTACTTTTTTTATTTTCGAGTTGAATCTTTTTAGATTCCAATTGTGCCATTGTCGCTACTGACTGTCTTTCTTGACTAATACGCGCCTCGTCGATCTTTGCAACAGACTCTGCAGTTTTTTGTGCAGATAGCGCGATGTCGACTTTAATTTTTTCGAGAGCAATGGTTTGCGCTGCAATATCAGTGCGGGTTCGCTCAACCAACCAATAATTGAGAAGCAAAGTGACGATTGCAGTAAAGGCTGCCAATAGTGCAACTATTATCGCAGTCCGACTGGACAGCAACCCAATATCACGTTGTCTTTTGTCATCTTTTTCGGTTTCTTTGTCCGATAACATATATTCTCCATTCGATGTTGCTTTTATTGCTGCTAAGTTATGCTGTTATTATCATTTATTTACTCAAAATAATTAATATACTCTTAGGCTGGTTCAATCTTGTAGATTGAACCGAGCATTTAGATATTTTTATATTTGCTGATTCGATTGTCCTTCGATAAAAGCGAATCATTGGGAATTTATAGCAAAATTAAATAAATGGTTCAATCAGAATGATTGAACCAGCAGGAAGCCGGCATCGCTGCCTCTGTTACCGCAACTCCGTGCCCTGGCGAAAATTGTTCTTGCAATCACCTTTTTCCGTCAAGGAAATATTTTGCTCTTGACAAGAAGAAGCCTTATAGGGGTTATCTATTTTTTTATGTATTTTATGTACAGGCTATCCGCAGCTTGCGCCAGTTTCTTATCCAGTGTCCAGACAGGTACACCCGTTAATACAGCGGATGTAATAAGATGGACATCAACATAGCCCATCCCTTTTCCCATTAAACGGTTATTCTCTATAAATGACAATACTTCATCATGTTCGGCTTCGATGCTCATCGGCAGCAATTGCAAAAACGAAAGGATGCCTGCTCTGTCTTTGAGATTCCCGCAGGCAAGTTCGCCTACAATTAATGGGTGGCATAGTACCCTTCCATTATTGAGCAGGTTTGCAAGATCAGCATTTCCATCCCTCAAATGTGAAACCCAAACCGATGTATCCACAAGCACCATTTCTTATAATGCTCCTTTTCTTCTTGGTATTGCCTGCAAATGCTTTTGAGTCCCACCAAGCCTTGCAAGCCTCTTGCCACTTTCTCTGGCAATAAGAGCCTCAAGCCCAAGCTTAACGAGTGCGGTTTTTTCCTTGATCCCAGTCATTTTGGATGCCTTGTCCATCAGGTTATCTTCGATATTCAAAGTTGTTCTCATAGTTTCACCTCATACAATTAAGATGTCTGAGTATGTATCATCTATGCATATCTGTCAAGACATTCTTAGATAACAATTAATATACCCAGTGGGTATTTTCCGATAACCTAAAGGTCACGAGTATTTTGTGCAATCCTATATCAATTCAAAAAAATGAAAAGAGAAAAATGTGTCATAAAATCAAATATAAATAAATTTTTCCTACCGGGTATTTTGTGGTAATAAAGACCAATCCCGATACGCTACGCAATCGGGATAATTCGACCATCAAGTTTCAGTGCACTGCGTTTCTAAAACTTGGGTCTCATTAAAGTCCGGTGGGTAAAATATGGGAAATTTGTCCAACTGCTGTCAGATGGAACACGGCGCTATATTATTACTGTCACATTGATTTTATTTTCAGTCGCTGATTCTACTTTCTTTTTTTAATAAACAGACTGGATAATACAATCAGGGAAACCAGTATCAATATGGTTACTGTGATTTTTGTGCCTGTATTTCCGAATTTCGGTAGAATTACGAAAGGCAGCAGCCACAGGTAAACCGTCATGTGAAGAGTACCGATAAATCCTATTCTCAATATTTTTTTCATAAGTTGAACTATTTTTTCGCGTCTGAAGAAATTAATTAAACATGTCGAATGGATCTGATCTGCCTCCGATGCCTGTACCACATGTCAGGTTAGAGTTCAGCAGTTTTTTTATTGTTGAAACTCCAATTCCTAAAGCGAAGCGCAGCGGAATTGGTAATTTGTAATGAGACTCAAATTTCATAAGTGCAACGTAATGAAATTTGGTAGTCGAATTATCCAATAACCAAAGGTTTATTGGAAACAATCCCGCAGCTTGCTGCGAAATTTGTTTCCAAACCTTGCTTTGGGGTTCATACCCGTGATTTTTTCCGAAGAGAGAGTATAAAGGGCGTATTCCTTTACATTTTGGTTGGTTATTTCTTATCTTTACACAAAATTGTTCCAATCGCGCAACTTGGTTTATCATCAATTCATCAGTTATTTCGGTAATTTCGGCGATAAGTTTTATTTTGGCACTGTCCTTGCCTTAAGTATAGTCGAAAGCCACGGGTATGAAACCCCAAAGCAAGCTTTGGGTTATTCAACTCTTGCTTATGCAGGATAATTCAACCTGCAAGCTTCAGTCGCAGATGACCTTTAGGTTATGCACTTCGTTTCTGAAGCTTGGGTTTCATTACTCTCCGCCTTTGGCGGGATAATTCAACTTGCAGATATTACTGCACGGCGTTTGTAATATCTGAGTTTCATTAAATTTGAGTCTCATAAAAAAAATTTTCGAGGAGGTATTAAAAATGAATTCAGGAGATACAGCATGGGTTTTGATGTCCACGGCGCTGGTATTGCTGATGACCATGCCGGGCTTGGCATTTTTTTACGGGGGACTCGTTCGCCGGAAGAACGTTCTTTCTATTTTAATGCAATGCTTTATTATTTTGTGCGTAATCAGTTTGCAGTGGGTTTTGTTCGGTTACTCTCTGGCCTTCGGCCCCGATTTTCACGGACTAATAGGCAATTTGAGTTGGGCAGGCCTAAACGGTGTAGGTTCCTTGCCGAATAAGGATTACGCCGCTACTATACCGCACAGTGTTTTTATGGCCTTTCAAATGATGTTCGCCGTTATTACACCGGCTTTAATTATCGGCGCTTATGCGGAAAGAGTGAAATTTCCGGCCTTCCTGCTCTTTACTATTCTCTGGGCGACTTTTGTTTATGATCCTCTGGCGCATTGGGTTTGGGGAACAGGCGGCTGGCTGAAAAATCTGGGCGCGCTTGATTTTGCCGGTGGTATGGTTGTCCATATCAGCTCAGGAGTTTCGGCTCTGGTTTTGGCTTTGTTGCTGGGAAAGAGAGTTGGATTAAATTACGGGCCTATTCGTCCGCATAATCTGCCGTTTGCTGTTCTGGGTGGAGCACTCTTGTGGTTCGGCTGGTTTGGTTTTAATGCGGGTAGCGCGTTGGCTGCCGATGGCTTAGCAGCCAACGCTTTTGTCACCACCAATACGGCAACAGCCGCAGCGGGACTAACCTGGGCGCTCATTGAATGGTGGCACAATGGAACACCAACTATTCTGGGAACGGTTACCGGAGCTGTGGCCGGACTTGTCGCGATCACACCGGCCTGCGGTTTTGTCAACCCGATGAACGCGTTGTTTATAGGCATGATTGTTGCTTTTGTTTGTTATATTGCTGTTGCTGTCATTAAAGGCAAACTGGGCTACGACGACTCTCTGGACGCGTTCGGCGTGCATGGTGTTGGTGGAACTGTCGGAACGATAGCCACAGGACTATTTGCGGAAAAAGCCGTCAATGCGGCAGGCGCGAACGGTCTTCTTTTCGGCAATGCGCATCAGCTTGTGGTTCAATCTTTATCGCTTTTAGCCACAGTCGCCTTTGCTGTAATCATGACCTTCATAATCTTCAAGATTGTCGATGCTCTTATCGGCATGAGGGTTGAAGAGAAAAATGAACTCGTCGGCCTGGATTTGACTCAACAAAGCGAAGCCGCTTATACCGTGATTGAATAGGAGGAAAATAATATGAAACTAATCATTGCTATTATTCAGCCGCACAAACTTGATGCGGTTAAAAGAGAACTGGAGGCCGTGGGAGTAAATTTGATGACTGTTACCAGTGTTCTGGGGCAGGGCAGACAAAAAGGGGTCACCGAAATATACAGAGGCGCGAAAGAAGCAGGCGGCCTGCTTACTAAAATCAGACTCGATATCGCCGTAAATGACGATTTTGTGGCGCCGACAATTAAAGCGATTGGCAAAGGAGCTCATACCGGAGATGTCGGCGACGGCAAAATTTTCGTGATGCAGCTTGCGGAATGTATCCGCATCAGCAGCGGCGAACGAGGCGACGGCGCCATTGGCTGAGGTTATCTCTTATGGACAATAATAAATTAAATACCGAAGAAAATGTATTGGAGCGCTGTGTTTTAGACTGCGAGAAGACAGTCATCATTCATGCGTTGACAAGAACTAAGGGCAATCAAACGGCCGCCGCCAAACTTTTAGGAACCACACGACGCATTCTGGATTACAAAATCCATAAATATCGGATTGACCGTGAACAATTCAGAGGTGCGGGATAGTTCCTACCTTTATGGCGGAGTTACTTTAGGTTACACTTTCTAAGAGGTGACGTTTGTTTTAAAGCCGCTGCAATTTTTCTGAAATAAAATTGCAGCGGCTTTTTATGTAAGGGTTTTGAAATATTTTTCCTGATCAGTCGTGATAAAGAAGGGATTATTAATATGCCTAAACTGCGCGTAGGAAGAAGCACACCTGAGATAAGAAGACACCCGGTTATTGAATCAATTGGTTGGGAAGGACAAATCGTTATACTATTCGCGGATATTGTTGGATGCTCGGAAATTTCCAATTATGAACCACTCGAAAAATACAACAGGATATTACGACAATTCAGATCGCTGTTTGAAGAAATAACCAATAAATATAAAAAGGAGTTCTATGTCTCCCCAAACAACATTGATTTTAAATCCCAGGTTAGAGGCAATGAGGGTCATTTAATGATCTTCAGGAAAGATCCGGAAGAATTAAACCAGGATTTATGGGCAGATGATATTGATACTGCAATAACTATTGCCTTGGATCTTAAGCGGAGATGGCTTCTGAGTGAATCCAATAAAGAGAAAATCAACTCCGGAAAACATACTTCCGATATTGCCGTTGGGATTCATTTTGGGCAAGCATGGATTAATAAAATAGGCAATAATAAATATCAACCTGAAGGATATGCAATTAATTTAACTAAAAGGATCGAGAGCCATTCGCGGGAAGGAGCTTTTACGCACATTTATCTCAGCGAAGCCGCATATGAGAAACTATACCCTCTAACAGACAAAACACCATATACTTTTGATCTCCCGCATTTAATCAAACCTAAAGGCATTCCCGCGGGCATTAATGTATTTGAGGTAAAACATCATTTTCTTCCGACAGATTGGGCCGATGAAACAACCAAAGCCTCCAAGTGGAAAACATTTGAACCATCGACAGATGACATTGAAAAAATTGAAAAAGCCCACCTCGCAAATCCTTCAAATCTCTGGTTGTTGGAAGAATGCATTATGATGCAAATTCAACATGGATATAAAGAATTATTAAAACAAGGAAAGGAAGAAGAGTTGCGCAACCTTGGAAACGCATATAGCGAGTCGGTATCCATCGCCAGAAAACTTGCCACAAGCTCAATGCGTGATGCCGTGAATCTTCTTGTCTGCATGGCTTCATATTGGGGGAAGATGGAAACGATAAAAAAGATCAACAGCTCCATGAAGAAGCAATAAATGAAGGCATGGAGATACTAAGATTATAAGCGACTTTCCGTTGGGACTATCCTCACATTTTTGGGACAGCCTCAAACCTTGCATAGTGTCAATTACACGCTTTCGCCCACCAACGCATCAACGAAATACGGCATTCAAAAAACCAAAATTACTGATACTAGAATTAACTATAAAGAAATTTTGCATCTGGTCACCGGTTACTTTATGCACCACAATTCTGTACGGTTTTTCAATTATTCATAACGAAACAGTTCTTTAATCAGGGATTGTTCGTCGACTTTTATCATGATTATATCTTTAATTTTCATGGCTTATAATAACAATAATCAATGGCATGAATCTTGATGTTATAAAATGTTTATAGTAATATGCTATATAAGATTGAATGGAGTATTTCGTTATGACGCCTTGCAATGAAAGTGACAGGGTCTCGCGTGAAATAAAAGAGCTTTCCCTACTTTTTGAGATAAGCAAGAAACTGAGTGAAAGCCTCGATCTTAAGGCAGCCCTGAAGTTTGTCCTGAAGAGCATGGCCGAAAACACGGAAATGCCCCGTGGCGCCCTGACAATATTGAACCGTGAGAGTGGGGAAATTGTCATCGAAGAGGCTTACGGACTCCTGCCTGAGGAACAGGTCAAAGGAAAATACCGGATGGGTGAAGGCATTACCGGCAAGGTGATCAATACTGGCAAGACGATCATTGTACCCAGTATTTCCGATAATCCATTGTTCTTGGACAGGACGGGTTCCAGGAAAAAATTAAATAAAAGGGACATTGCGTTTATCTGTGTCCCCATAAAAATCGGCAATGAAGTTATCGGAACCATTTCCGTTGATCGTCTCGTTACCGAAGGCACATACTTTGAAGAGGATGTCCGGCTGCTCACGATCATTGCCTCCACAATTTCGCAGGCCGTACGTCTGCGTCAATTGGCCCAGGAGGAACTCGACAAGATCAAAGAAGAAAACCGTCGGCTGCAAGATGAACTGAGGATCAAGTACGGCCCCAAAACCATCATCGGCACCTCAAAAGTTATGCAAAACATTTATGGGATGATCGAAAAGGTCTGCCGCACAAATGCAACAGTTCTGATCTTGGGTGAAAGCGGCGTCGGCAAGGAACGCGTTGCCCATGCGATCCATTACAATTCGAGTTACGCGAGAGGTCCTTACATCATCGTCAACTGCGCGGCCCTGCCGGAGTCCCTCATCGAAAGCGAGCTTTTCGGGCATGAAAAGGGCGCTTTCACCGGAGCTACTGAGTTTCGCAAGGGACGTTTTGAACTCGCTAACAACGGTACTATCTTTCTTGACGAAATAGGCGACCTTCCGCCAGCCGTTCAGACAAAATTACTGCGCGTCCTTCAGGAACGGATGTTCGAGCGCCTCGGTGGCAATATGAGCATAAAAGTGAACATCCGGATTATCGCCGCAACAAATAGGGATCTGGAGGCGCTCATACGAGAAGGAAAGTTTCGGGAAGATCTCTACTATAGGCTGAACATCTTCCCCATCGTCGTTCCGCCCCTGCGGGAGCGAAAGACGGATATCATCCTTCTGGCCAATCATTTCATCGAGAAATACGCCAAGGAGATGGACAAGAAGATTGTGAGCATCTCCGTCTCGGCAACGGACATGCTCATGCACTATCATTGGCCGGGAAATGTCCGGGAGCTTGAAAACTGTATCGAACGGGCCATCATTCTCTGTACAGACGGCGTCATCAAAACCCATCACCTGCCGCCAAACCTGCAGAAAAGCGATGACTCCCCCATCCAAGAATCGAAAGGCACATTGCAGGACATGTTGATCTCTCTGGAAAAGGAGATGATCAGCGATGCATTGAAACGCTGCCGCGGTAACATGGCCAAAGCTGCACGAATCCTGGGATTGACAGAAAGAATCATGGGCCTCAGGGTGGCAAAATTCAGGATCGACCCGGGGAAAATGAAATAGTCTTTCCTGATAAATTGTATTCAACAGTATTCCTACCGATCTGAAGGTTAATGTTCATATTCCTACCGCTTTGTCGTTTTTTCTTTTGTCTTTACAAGTCTTACAAAACTTCAATTCAGAAAAAATTATTTCTTATGTCGTGATTATCACGGTACATTAAGAATGACGATATCCAGATAATAAACGCTCTTTATGTTCTGGCACGGCTCTTGATCTACAAGAAGGCAAATGTTGCATGCAGGTGAAAGGAGAACAACGATGAGAAAAATTGCAATCTATGGAAAAGGCGGCATCGGAAAATCGACGACTACGCAGAACACCGTGGCCGCACTTACTGAAATGGGAAAAAAAGTCATGATCGTGGGTTGCGACCCCAAAGCGGATTCAACCCGTCTCATTTTGGGTGGATTATCCCAGAATACCGTTCTCGATACGCTTCGTGAATCAGGCGAAGATCTGGATCTTGATGATGTTATCAAACTCGGTTTCAAAGGAACACGCTGTGTGGAGTCCGGCGGACCAGAGCCTGGCGTAGGCTGCGCGGGTCGAGGTATTATCACATCGATCAACCTGCTGGAGCAGCTTGGTGCTTACTCGGAAAAATTCGGCATCGATTACGTTTTTTATGACGTTCTGGGCGATGTCGTATGCGGCGGGTTTGCCATGCCGATGCGCGAAGGCAAAGCCAAAGAGATATATATCGTCGTTTCCGGCGAGATGATGGCCATGTATGCGGCAAACAACATCTGCAAAGGCATCGTCAAGTTTGCCGAGGCTGGTGGTGTAAGACTGGGCGGCCTCATCTGCAACAGCCGGAAAGTGGATAATGAACGGGCCCTCATTGGAGCTCTTGCGGATAAATTGGGTACTCAGATGATCCACTTTGTGCCGCGCGACAATGTCGTACAGCGGGCTGAAATTAATCGTAAGACCGTCATCGATTTTGAAGCAACGGCAGGTCAGGCGAACGAGTATCGCCAATTGGCCAGGGCCATTGATCAAAACCAGATGTTCGTGATTCCGAAACCCATACCGATGGATGAACTCGAAGCGCTCCTGATCAAATTCGGCATGGATCAGTAACCAACAACAAAGGAGGAACAAAAAGATGTTGATGATAAGAGCCATTGTAAGGCCCGAAAAGGTAGATGTCATTTTGGAACAGCTCATGTCGGAAGGATTTCCGGCAGTGACCAAGATGAATGTTTCGGGACGAGGCAAGCAGAGAGGTATCAAGATAGGTGATATCACTTATGATGAATTGCCCAAGGAACTCTTGATGCTTGTGGTTCCCGATGCCGATAAGGACCTGGTGATCGGCCTGATCATGGGCGCTGCTCGGACGGGTGATAGAGGTTCATACGGCGACGGCAAGATATTTGTTTCCTCTGTTGATGAGGTTTACACCGTCAGCTCCGGGATCAGGGAAACCAACGCCGGAACACAGGAGGTTTCATTATGAAAGAGATCCTGGCCATCATCCGTATGAACAAGATTAATCAGACGAAAAAGGCCCTTATCGAAGCCGGCATTTCCTCGATGCATGCCCGTGATTGCCTGGGGCGCGGCAAGGGCCTGGTGGATGTTCAGCTCCTCAAAGGCGCAGAGCAGGGTTACGAAGAAGCAATATCCCAGTTGGGAAATACCCAGCGGCTCATTTCCAAAAGAATGATCGCCATCGTTGTCCCGGACAATCTGGCGAATAAGACCGTATCGGTCATCATCGCCGCCAACCAAACGGGAAAATCCGGCGACGGCAAAATATTTGTCCTGCCCATACATGACGCTGTCCGCATCCGGACCGGAGAGTTGGGAAATGACGCACTGGATGAAGCATAAGAAGGGAGATAAACCATGTCTACGAATAGCAACATCGCGCAGGATGATACAGCCGTGGCTCAGGAAGTCAGAGAACTCATCCTCAAGAAATATCCGGCAAAGGTGGCCCGTAAACGGGCGAAACAGATTATCGTAAACCAGATTGAAGACAATGATCAGGCTCCGGAGATCATGGCGAACACCAGAACGATTCCGGGTATCCTCACCATGAGGGGATGTGCCTATGCCGGTTGCAAGGGCGTTGTCCTCGGTCCGACACGCGATATCCTACAGATTACTCACGGACCGATCGGCTGCGGATTTTACAGTTGGCTGACCAGACGTAACCAGACCAGGCCCAAAACAGCGGATGGCACCAATTTCATGCCCTACGCTATGTCCACTGACATGCAGGAAGAAGAGATTATCTTCGGCGGTGAAAAGAAGCTCAAAAAAGCCATTGAAGAAGCGATTTCTTTATTTCACCCCAAGGCGATTGGTATCTTTTCCACCTGTCCTGTCGGACTGATCGGTGATGATGTCCATGCCGTCGCCCGCGAAATGGAAGAGAAGTACCCGGAGGTTAACATCTTCGGTTTCAGTTGCGAGGGGTATAAGGGCGTGAGCCAGTCCGCAGGCCATCATATTGCCAACAACAAGGTTTTTTCAAAAGTGGTCGGGCAGATCGAGCAGCACGTAGAAGGAGAATACCGTTTTAATATTCTCGGCGAATACAACATCGGGGGTGACGCCTTTGAAATCGAACGGATTATTGAGCGCTGCGGGATGACCCTCCATTCCACTTTCAGCGGCAATTCGGAATACGAGGAGTTTGCCAGCGCCCATACCGTCGATCTGAACGTCGTCATGTGTCACCGCTCGATCAATTATATGGCGGATATGATGGAGAAACGCTACGGCATCCCCTGGTTCAAGATCAGCTTCATCGGCGCGGAGGCCACGGCGAAGTCGCTTAGGAAAATTGCGGCCTACTTCGGCGCGCCTGAATTGATGGAAAAAGTGGAAAAGGTCATCGCCGAGGAAATATATCATGTGGAGGCAGTCCGTCAGGAGGTCAAGGCCCGTTGCGAGGGCAAAACCGCCATGCTTTTTGTCGGCGGATCAAGGGCGCACCACTATCAGGACCTCTTCACCGAGATTGGCATGAAGACGGTTTCCGCAGGGTATGAGTTTGCTCACCGCGACGATTATGAAGGGCGAAAAGTCATTCCGAATATCGTCGTCGACGCCGATACACGCAATATTGAAGAACTGACCGTAGAGGCTGATCCGACGCGATACCGGCCCCGCAAAACAGCAGGGGAACTCCAGCAGTTGGAGCAGCGCGAACATATGGGCTTTAACGAGTATCTGGGGATGATGGCGGAGATGAAAAGCGGCGATCTGATTATTGATGACCTCAACCATCATGAAGCAGAGGTTCTGATGGAAAAATACAAACCGGATATCTTCTGTGCCGGCATCAAGGAGAAATATGTCATCCAGAAAGGCGGCGTGCCGCTCAAACAGCTGCACAGTTATGACTATAGCGGCCCTTACGCCGGATTCCGGGGCGCTATCAATTTTTACCGGGAGATTGACCGGATGGTCAATTCCAACGTCTTTCGATTTATCAAAGCGCCCTGGCAAAAAAATCCCGAACTGTCGGGAAGCTACGCTTGGAACAGGTAAAAAGAACAGTTAAAGGAGAAACATCATGCTACTTAGACACACACCCGAGACACTAACAGATCGATCGGCCCTGACAGTCAACCCGGCCAAGACTTGTCAGCCTGTGGGGGCCATGTACGCAGCGCTGGGCATTCACAACTGTTTGCCGCATAGCCATGGTTCTCAGGGTTGCTGCGCCTACCATCGGAGCGCGTTGACCAGGCATTATAAAGATCCGGTCATGGCCACAACCAGTTCCTTTACGGAAGGAGCTTCCGTTTTCGGCGGCCAGGCCAACCTAGTTGAGGCTATTAACAATATCTTCGCAATCTACGGCCCCGATATCGTGGCGGTCCACACGACTTGTCTGTCTGAAGTCATCGGAGACGACCTCGGACAGATTATCAACAAGGCGCTGGCGGACGGAAAGATTCCCAAGGGGAAACGGGTCATCCACACGAATACGCCAAGTTTCAAGGGGTCACATGTGACGGGTTTCGCCAACATGACCCAGAGCATGGTGCAGTATCTTTCCGAACATACAGGAAAAGGAACAGGGCAGATCAACATTATTCCGGGATTTGTCGAGCCATCAGACATGGCCGAGATAAAAAGAAACTTATCAATGATGGGAATCAAAGGAGTCCTTTTCCCCGACACATCCGAGGTCGTTAACGGCCCGCTGGATGGGCGTTTTCACATGTATCCCAAGGGTGGTGCAACGGTCAGTCAGATCACCAGCGCCGGAGACAGCGCTTTTACTGTTTCCCTGGGCCGTACGGCATCTTTGTCAGCAGCGAAACTCCTGGATACAAAATGCGGCGTTCCCTTCACTAACCTCGATCTGCCCATCGGGATTTCGGCAATGGATGCCTTTGTGGATTGTCTGCGAAAGACCGCCGGTGTGAGCGTGCCCGACAGCATTATGGTCGAACGGGGACAGGTGGTTGATGTGATGACAGACATGCATCAGTATTTTTACGGAAAGAAAGCGGCCCTTGTTGGAGATCCCGATCAGTTGGTCTCTCTAGTCCAGTTTCTTACCGATATGGATATGAAGATTCTTTATGTGGTGACCGGAACTCCGGCAGGAGAAAAATTTGAGGAACGCATTCGTTCTTTCACGGGAGATGATACCGTTATCAAATATGGTGCGGGAGCGGATATGTTCTATTTCCACCAATTGGTTAAAAGCGGCAAGCCGGACCTCATTTTCGGAAACACCTACGCGAAATACATTGCCCGCGATGAAGATATACCCCTCATCAGGATTGGATTTCCGATTTATGACAGGGTAGGTCATCAGTATTTTCCGGTCGTGGGATACCGCGGCGCGATGCGTCTGATGGAAAAGATTTTGAATGCCGTTATGGATAGGCAGGATCGGGATGCACCGGAAGAAAGTTTTGAACTGGTCATGTAGCACAAACATAAACCCGCCCTCTTTTGCCAGGGGAATACTGGGGGGATTTTGAAGCTGAGTATCTGAGTCTTCCCGGTTCCCCTTTCATTAAAGCGGGAACAGAAAATGGTGAAAGACGATGATTGAGATTCTTGAGGCCAGAAAAGGTCAGATTTTTGAAAAGGGCACGGAAGGAACTTTCGATATGGCCTGCGATAAGGTCAGTGTCGCCGGTTCCGTGAGCCAGCGCGCTTGCGTATTCTGCGGGTCCCGGGTGGTCCTTTATCCTATTGCCGACGCCCTGCATCTGATCCACGGTCCTGTCGGCTGCGCCGCTTATACGTGGGACATCCGGGGCTCTCTCTCCTCGGGGCCCGAGCTGCACCGGCTGAGCTTCTCCACAGATCTGCGCGAGGAAGAGGTCATTTACGGCGGTGAAAAGAAACTTTACGCTGCTTTGACGGAACTTATCGGAGCATACCACCCGAAAGCCGCCTTTGTCTATGCCACCTGCATCATCGGCCTGATTGGCGACGATATCCAGGCTGTCTGCCGGAAAGTTTCCGATGAACAGGGCATTGATGTGATCCCTGTCCATTCGGAAGGATTCCGGGGAACGAAAAAAGACGGTTATAAGGCGGCATGCGAGGCATTGTTCCGGCTGATCGGAACGGATGAGCAATCGATTGCCGCACCTCACAGCATCAACATCCTGGGAGATTTCAATCTGGCCGGCGAGACATGGATCATCAAGGAATATTACAAACAAATGGGTGTTGAGGTGGTCTCGTGCATGACCGGCGACGGACGAGTGGATGAAATCCGCCGCGCTCATAAGGCTGCGATGAATGTTGTCCAATGTTCCGGGTCCATGACCTATCTTGCCAAGATGATGGAGAAGGACTATGGCATTCCCTTCGAGCGGGTCTCCTATTTCGGTATTGAAGATACGGCCGACGCGCTCTACAAAGTTGCCCGTCATTTCAACGATCCGGCCATTCTGAAAAATACGGAGGAATTGGTGCGCAAGGAGGTGAGCCGTATTTATCCTGAAGTCGAAGCGTATCGGAAGTATCTGGAAGGGAAAAAGGCAGCTATTTATGTGGGCGGGTCGTTCAAGGCGTTTTCGCTGGTGAAGGCACTGCGCCATCTAGGCATTGCCACGGCCATTGTCGGTTCCCAGACTGGAAACAGGGAAGACTATGAATATCTGGAAGAAATATGCGACGAAGGAACCATTATCGTTGATGATACGAATCCCCTGGAGCTGTCCCGCTTTATGTCGGAAAGGAACGTGGATCTGCTGATCGGCGGCGTGAAAGAGCGGCCCATCGCCTATAAAATGGGGATTGCCTTTTGCGACCATAACCATGAACGCAAGGAGGCGCTAGCCGGCTTTGAGGGAATGATCAATTTTTGCCGGGAAGTTCACGGATCCATCATGAGTCCGGTCTGGCAATTTTCGCCAGCGAAATGCCTGCGGGCCCAAAAGGAGGAAATGGAAGATGCAAACTCAATCCGTCAAGCTGCACACAGTTAAAAAAACAGCGCCATCTTTTGTTTCTACGAGGAACGCCTGCAAACTTTGTGCGCCGCTGGGCGCCAGTCTTGTTTTTCGCGGCATCGAGGGCTGTGTCCCTCTTATTCATGGTTCACAGGGCTGTGCGACTTATATCCGCCGTTACGTGATAAGTCATTTCAAGGAACCAATAGATATTGCCTCCTCGAATTTCAGCGAAGCGACGGCCATCTTCGGCGGCGCGGATAATTTAAGAATCGCTCTGGACAATCTGACACGCCAGTATAGGCCTGCGGCAATCGGCATCGCTTCCACCTGTCTGTCGGAGACAATCGGTGATGATGTCCGCAGTTATATTGAACAATATAAAGCGGCAAATAAGGGTGTGGAGATTCCCGCCCTGATTTATGCCTCGACTCCCAGTTACCGTGGCACTCATATGGATGGTTACCACGAGGCTGTCCGGGCAACTGTTATCAGTCTCGCCGCCGGCGGCCCCCGGAGCAGAAGGTTGAATATAGTTCCCGGATTTTTATCGGCGGCCGATTTGCGGCATATCAAGGAGATACTGGATGATTTTCACTTTTCTTATACCATGCTCCCTGATTATTCGGAAACTCTGGATGGCGAATCCTGGTCTGATTATCAGAAACTCTCTCCCGGCGGGACTCCGGTTGCATCGATCCGGTCCATGGGACAATCCGTAGCGACAATTCAGTTAGGCGGAAGCCTTGCTTCGATGGATACCGCAGCCTCTTATCTTCAAGAGACATTTGGCGTCAAGGCCGTAACGCTGGGGATTCCTATCGGCATTGGTGAAACGGACCGCTTCTTTGGTGCTCTGGAGGAAATGTCGGGCAGAGCCATGCCGGATAAGTACAAAAAAGAAAGGGGACGGCTTGTGGATGCTTATATAGACGGTCACAAGGTTGTCTCCGGCAAACGTGCCGTTATCTATGGAGAGGCGGACTTCGTGGCATCGATGGCCTCGTTTCTGGATGAGATCGGCATTGTGCCGGCCCTGTGCGCAACCGGCGCCTCTATAAAAAAATTCAAGGAAATCGTTTCCTCTGGATTGTCGGAGGGACATAAGGATATCATTATTCGGGACGATGCGGACTTTGAAGACATGCTGGAGATCTGCCGGAGTATCGGCGTGGACATCATCATCGGCAACAGCAAGGGCTATTATCTGGCAAAAAACCTGAGCATTCCCTTGGTACGAGCCGGTTTCCCGATTCATGACCGAATTGGCGGTCAGCGTATTCTTCATGTGGGATACGCGGGAACGCAACAGCTCTTTGACCGGATCGTTAATGCCTTGATTGAGCATAAACAGAGCAGCTCGGCTATTGGATACAGTTACATATAGGAGGAAGCATCATGAAATACCAAGACCATCCCTGCTTCAGCGAAGGCGCACGCCACCGGACAGGAAGGATTCACCTGCCCGTAGCGCCTGCGTGCAATATGCAGTGCAACTACTGTAATCGTGATTTTGAATGTGTCAACGAATCCCGGCCGGGCGTATCGAGTACGATCCTGCTGCCCTGGCAGGCGGCGGATTATCTCGACGAGGTGCTGGACAGGATCAAAAATATAGCCGTGGTGGGAATAGCCGGTCCCGGCGACCCTTTTGCTAATCCGGAGCAGACACTGGTGACGCTTCATCTGGTCAGGGAAAGACACCCGGAGATGATGCTCTGTGTGGCTACAAATGGTTTGGCTTTGGCAGACTACGTTGATGAGCTGGCGGATCTGAAGGTCAGTCATATCACCTTGACGGTCAACGCCGTTGACACTGCTGTCGCGGAGAAAATATACGCCTGGGCCAGGTTGAAAAGCAGAGTTTATCGGGGTGCTGATGCCGCGCGGGTCATTTTAGAAAAGCAGCAGGAGGCTATCCGACGCCTCAAGGCAAAAAGCATCACCGTGAAGATCAATACCGTGATCATTCCCGGCATTAATGATGATCATGTCATAGAAATTGCCCGGCAGATGGCGAACATGAGGGCGGACATCTTTAATGCCATTCCCATGTATCATGTGGCCGGTACGCCATTTGCGGATATTGCTCCGCTGGCGCACGAAAAAGTAGAGAGACTGCGCAAGGCTGCCGGTTCATACCTTCCCCAGATGTCTCATTGCAGCCGGTGCCGCGCTGATGCCACAGGAATGATCGGAGAGAAACAAAATGATGAAATCATGGATCTTCTCCGAAAAGCCTCTTTGCCCCATCAAAGTCCGGAAAGACCCTATGTGGCCGTAGCCAGCATGGAGGGGTTCTTTGTGAATCAACACTTGGGTGAAGCTGCCGGATTATGGATATTTGGCATGCGTGACGGGAAAATTGTTTTGATTGAACGCCGTTCCACACCTCCTCCTGGCGGCGGGCCGGAGCGCTGGGATGCCATGTCTCTTTTGCTGCGTGACTGCAATACCGTTCTCGCCAGCGGTATCGGTCCCAGCCCTCTGGCCATTCTTGAAAACAGCGGCGTTAATGTTGTCGTCATGGAAGGGTTGGCCAAGGAGGGCATCGAGGCCACCCTAACGGGAAAAGCCATACCGAAAATCCTTCTGCGTAAAGCTGGCCATTGCGGCATTGGCCAGCAATGCAGCGGGAATGGCACGGGGTGCGGATAATCAATAATAAAAAGACTAATGGAAAGAGAGGAATTAAAATGAAAAAACCAAAACATCATATTTTCGTTTGTGGAAGCTTCCGAGCTGCGGGAGATTCCCAAGGCGTCTGTAGCAAAAAGGACTCCATGCAATTACTTCAGTATATGGAGCGGGAACTATCCGACAGGGGCTTAACGGATGTTGTCGTATCGAGCACCGGATGTCTCAAGGTCTGCGATCGGGGACCGGCCATGGTGATCTATCCGGAAAACTGGTGGTACGGTAAAATCGAGAATGAATCAGCCATTGATGAAATCATCGATGCCCTGGAAGCCGGCAGAACTGCGGACAATTATCTCATATAGAAAGGAAAATAATTACCATGAAAACCCGTTTTTTCCGATATATTCTTTTATTATTATTGATAATGCCTTCCTTTGCTCATGCGGAAGAAAAAATTCGCGCGGCGGTGGCTGCTAATTACATCCAGACGATGAAAGAGCTTGTCGTGGAATTCGAGGCAAGCACGGGCATCAAGGTAGAGACAACCTTCACATCTTCCGGAAATCTTTATAGCCAGATCATCAACGGGGCGCCTTATGATATTTTCCTGTCCGCCGATGAAGATCGTCCGAGTCGTCTTTATCAGGGAGGTCTTGCCGAAAAACCGTTTATTTATGCGACAGGCAAGGTGGTTTTGTGGTCGGCTAAAAAAGATTTTTGCAAGACCGGCGATTGGCGTGAAGCATTAAGAAGAGAGTCTGTAAAAAAAATAGCCCTTGCCAATCCGGTTACTGCCCCTTATGGAACAGCCGCCATGAAGGCCATGAAGGATACCCAATCATGGGAAGCTCTGCAAGGCAAGCTGGTCATCGCCCAGGATATCGCCCAGACATTTCAGTACGCCTCTTCCGAGGCCGTCGATGCCGGATTCTGTGCGCTATCATCAACGGTAACGGATGGCGGCAGGAAAGGATGTTTCTTCATGGTGGCCCAAGCTCCGCCTGTGGTGCAGTCGGCCTGTGTTCTGAAAGGAAAGAATAAACCTGCGGCTTCCAAATTTGCGTTATTTCTAATTTCTTCCGAGGCTGAACTTATCAAGAAAAAGTATGGATACAGGTAAAATGGATCTGATACCTTTATATGTTTCATTAAAACTCTCTATTGCGACGACAGCCATATTGACGGTTCTGGCGGCGCCTCTTGCCTATGGGCTTGCATTCCTGAAGTTTCCGGGCAAATCATTCATCGAGGCGCTGATCAACCTGCCTATGGCGCTGCCTCCTACGGTCATGGGTTTTTATCTCTTGGTGATAATGGGTCCGAAAGGAGTAGTCGGACGTCTTTGGGAGAGCATGACGGGCGGATCGCTCCTGTTCACTTTCTTGGGAATTGCCGCTGCATCGGCGGTTTGCAGTCTTCCCTTTGCGCTGCAGCCGATGAAGGCCGCCTTTCAAAAGATTGATCGCCGGCTCCTGGAAAATGCATATGTTCTCGGTCTATCCCGCACAGAGGCCTTCTTCCGGGTGATCATTCCTAACAGCTTAAGTGGTATCGCGGCCGCGGCGATCCTGGTGTTTCTGCACAGCATGGGGGCCTTCGGCATCATCCTGATGGTCGGGGGCAGTGTGCCTGGAGAAACAAAAGTCGCTGCTATCGCTATTTATGAGGCTGTGGAATCCATGAATTACCGGGAAGCCGGGCTCATGTCCCTTTGTCTGGTTCCGGTAAGTTATATATTTCTATTAATTGTAAACAAACTGAATCGTGAGGAATCTTGATATGGCTCTCCGGGTTTGCATCAAAAAAAAGTTGAATTATTTTGATCTGGATATAAACTTTTCCTGTTTCCCTGAAGAATTACTGGCGATGATCGGGCCGTCGGGCAGCGGCAAAACGTCCATTATTCGTATGATCGCGGGACTCGAAACTCCGGACGAAGGCCGCATCAGCTATAGAGACGAGGTCTGGTTCGATTCATCACAAAAAATTTATGTCGCCCCTCAGAAGCGCCGCCTGGGATACGTGTTTCAAGACTATACCCTTTTCCCCCATTTGACGCTGCGTGAAAATGCGGCTTTTGCCACCAGGGATCTTAAACGGGCGGACGATCTGCTCGAAATGTTCGGCATAAGCCATCTTCGAGACCGTAAACCCAACAGGGTTTCCGGCGGCGAACGTCAACGCTGCGCCATCTGTCAGGCTCTGGCCCGCAATCCCAGAGCGCTTCTTCTTGATGAACCTTTTTCCGCACTTGATTTCATGAACAGACGGAAGCTGAGGGAAGACGTTAAACTATTAAGGGATGAAATGACTTTCCCTATTATTTACGTTACCCATGACATTCAAGAGGCATTCTCTCTGGCCGACGAAATATTGCCTGTTGTCGAGGGGAAAATCGATAAAGGCTGGTTGCAAAGATCCATCTCGTCCACACCGTCAACGGGTGCACCTGCCAAAGCAGCGCACGCGACATGGCTGACGCTGGCCTTATAATTTTATGGGGATTGAAACTATGAAGAATATTCGCATAAGGAAAGGAGAGCCCGGAGATATCCAGACGATGGTTACTTTTCTCCATCATCTTTTTGAGCTTGAAAAAGACTTTGCCATAGATGCTGATAAAAATAGGGTCGGCCTGCAACTTCTACTTGTGGACCAGCATGCCGGGACCATTTATATTGCCGAAGCGGCGGGCAAGGTTGTGGGTATGGTTACAGCGCAGATCGTCGTCTCGACATCCAGCGGCGGATACTCGATTTTACTGGAAGACATGTATGTCGCTTCCGGATTCCGGCGTAAAGGTATCGGAACAAAGCTTTTGGAACAGGTCATTGTCTGGGGTTCCGGGCAAGGTGCCCATCGTATTCAACTCGTTGCCGACGTCACAAATATCGGGGCACTGATGTTTTACCGGCAGGCAGGCCTTGTGACGAGCCGGATGACCGCACTCTACGGAAAACTGGACGCCATCAATAAAAAATTAACATGATCCGTATGGAGAGAGCCATGCCGGGGAAAAGAATTTTTATATATGATACGACCTTGCGGGATGGAGAACAGTCACCCGGCGCCGGCATGATGCCTGACGAAAAGCTTCGCTTAGCGCGGCAACTGGAAATACTGGGCGTGGACATTATTGAAGCGGGATTTCCTGTCTCCTCCGCGGGAGAATTCACCGCCGTTCGTCAGATAGCCCGGAAAATCAGAGGTTGCCAGATCGCCGCCATCGCCAGAGCAAGAACCACCGACATCGACCGGACATGGGAGGCCATCCGGGAAGCGGCTGTTCCCCGCATCCATATTATTCTTCCGGCTTCCGATATTCTGCTTAAATATCAGTTAAGAAAAAGTCGGCAGGAAATAATGGAAATAACAAAAATGTCCGTAGCCTATGCCCGAACCTATACGGACAACATCGAGTTTTCGCCCATGGACGCAACAAGAACGGACAAGGATTTTCTTTGCCGGCTTCTGGAGGTGGCCATCGATGCGGGCGCAAAGATCGTCAATGTTGCCGATACGGTGGGTTATGCCATTCCTTCTGAATTCGGTGAGTTGATCAGCTACATCTTTGAGCGCACCGGAAATATCGGCGATCATATTCTTTCCATCCATTGCCATGACGATCTTGGCCTTGCTGTGGCCAATACTCTGGCCGCTGTGGAACAGGGCGTAAGCCAGGTAAAATGCACCATCAACGGTATCGGTGAACGGGCAGGCAACGCCGCGCTGGAAGAAGTGGTCATGGCCTTAAAGACAAGAAACGACCATTTCGACGTGCAGACGAGGATCAAAATGGAGCAGATATACAAGACGTCCCAACTCCTGACGGAAATCACCGGAATTTCTGTTCAGCCTAACAAGGCTATCGTGGGAGCTAATGCTTTTGCCCATGAAGCGGGCATCCATCAGGATGGCTTACTTAAAAATACGCAAACCTATGAAATCATGACACCCCAATCGGTAGGCATACCGGAGAGCCGGTTCGTCCTCGGGAAGCATTCCGGCCGTCATGCTATCCGAAGTTATATTGAAAAAATCGGTTATGTAGTTAACGAAAAACAACTGGATGACATTATGACCCAGTTCAAGGAAGTGGCCGTTCACTGTAAAAATATATCCGCTGCTTATTTGGACGCCATTGTCAAAAAAAATGAGGAGCAAATATGACATATTGGGTTTGGCTTATTTTCATTGGTGCAGCAATATTAGAGGTTAGCGGTGATGCGATTGTCCGTAAGGGATTGCGCGGAAAAAACGTAGCTGTCATATTGATAGGGTGCGCTATACTGGGTTCCTATGGCGTACTTGTCAACACGGTCAAATGGGATTTTTCAAAACTGCTCGGAGTCTATGTGGCAATCTTTGCAATGATAAGCATATTATTCGGCCGTTTTGTATTTAGAGAGAATATACCATACACAACTTGGGTCGGGTTGATGATTATTATTTGTGGCGCAATGATAATCCAGTTTGGAAATAATTAGACTGAACATTGATGGATAGAAAATCTGACATATAAACCGGAGAAATCGGGCTACTTGGAGCGAACATAGAATTTTGATGATTCAACATCGGTTTGTAAATTTCGGTATCAGCCGCCGGTCTTACCCCGTGTCTTCGCGGACCTGCGCACAGTAGCAGTTCTCGCGGCCTTTAATTCGTGCTTCATATGATTGATACTTTAATGATGGAGAGAAAGGCTCTCCCCATTACCGTCGATGTATCGATATTCCTACATATCAGAAGGTTACAGTTCATATTAATACAGTTTTGTTATTTCTTTTTATCTGTCTTTGCGATCCTCTGAAAACTGCAATTCAATTATTTTACCTTTCATAATGCTGTCTTATGACTTCTGCCGGATCAAATCTTAGACGTTGGCACGAAGGATGCTCTATCTAAAGCCAATGATAAATTCGAAAAAGGAGGAAAGAGCAATGGTTAAAGAAAAAATTTCAACTTTAGTAAAGCCTACACTGGGATTATGGGGTGCGACCGTGAACGCGATGGCACTCATTGCACCAGGTGCATTTTTATGGATTACGTACCAGATGCAGGCCGCGGCTACCGCACCCAGTGGGGCATCGGTGGCAAGCGATATCTGGGCAGGGATTGTGGTTGCCTTGATTATTTGCTTTCTCACAGCTCTTTCCTATTCGCAGTTGGCGAAGATTTATCCGGAGGCGGGCTTTGCCAGCGTTACTTACTTCGCGGAAAAGGCTTTCCTCGACAATGCAGGAACAAAAAGAGCGGCTCCCAATTCAATGGCTCGCCTCTCCAAGCTGGCGACGGGCTGGGCCGCGCATTTGTTTTACTGGGTCTACCCGGGTGTTATGGTGGCCATGTTCGCCACAATGATCGGGTATATCTATACCCAATTCTCCGGTGGAACCTTGTCCAATATTTCCCTGACGGTTATTGCGGTTATCATTGCAGTAGTCATCGGATATATTGCCTACCGCGGCGTGACCGGGTCCACTATGACCTCCATCTGGATCAATATAATACAGCTTGTTACTCTCGTTATTTTCAGCGGCCTGGCTATCTTTTACCGGCTGGGAAACCCGCAGGGAGCTACTACATGGGCATTCAGCAGCGGATGGGATATCATCATGCCGCATTCGCTCAACGGCGTCCTTGTCCAATCCACTCTTGCCATCCTTATATTGGTCGGTTTTGAGAGCTGCACGGCTCTGGCTGCCGAAACCAAAGAACCGTCGAAGAATATTCCGAAGGCTATCATCATTTCTCTGATTATTCAGGGTTTGTTTGCCTATCTGATCGAATATTTTGCCGCGGGCACCATGATCAGTGAAAAACTGATAAACGGCAGCGGGAAGACTCTTACTACAGGAATGGCCGCCGCGGCCGCTTCTTCCGCGCCCATCGGCGATCTGGCAGTGCTTATAGGCAACAACGTGCTCCCCGGCATAGGATTCGGCCTTATGATTACCATGGCGGTTACAGTAGTTATCGCAATCATCGGCACGACCCTGAGCTGTATGAATACAGCCATCCGCGTAAGCGCGGGTATGGCCGGCGGCCGGGAATTGCCGAGCATGATGGGTTTCATCCATCAGAAATTCAGCACCCCGCATGTGGCTATTGTTGCCATGGTTATCGTTTCTTCAGTCATCGCGGCGATCGGCGTGCGGTCGGTGGTCGGACTTACCGGCATCGCGCTTGCTTCAAACTTCGGAACTTTCATTCTCTACGGTTTAACCTGTGTGTGGACCATCATCGCCTTCAAAAAAAGAGAAGATTTCAGCATCCTCAAGCACGGCCTTATTCCGGTGCTAGGTGTCATCGGCAATGTTATTATGGTTATTGCCATCGTTTATCTGTATTCCATAGGCAATGCCGATTCCAAGGCCGAAGTGGATATCTGTTTCCTCATCGCCGGTGCTTGGGCGCTTATCAGCTTTGCCTATGTAGCCATAACGAGCGTAAAGAGATCCTATAGTTTAAAGATGGTTTCGGCAATGATCCGTCCCGATATGCTGAATGTCTTGGTGGATGTCTTGAAAGATGAAGATCTAATTCTGGGCATGACCGTAACAAAGGTTCACGGATTCGGCCGTCAGAAAGGACATCTGGAAAAAGACGCTGAACGTATTAACGACAAAATTTCCTTTATTCCCAAGGTTAGAGTTGATCTGGTGGTAAATGATTGGGATGTGCCCAGTATCATGGAAATCATCCAGGACACCCTCTTTACCGGTGGTGTCGGTGATGGCAAGATATTTGTCTTCGATGCCGTAGACGCCATGCGGGTCAGTACCGGGGAAAAAGGCGTCTTAGCAGTATAGGTATAAAGGGAGTCAATAAATTACATATTCAATAGTAATTATTAAACTTAAAAGTAGAGGTGATTAAAATGAAAAGAATAGAAGCAATTGTGCGACCTGGAAAAGTTGGCGATGTATGCGCTGCTTTGGAACTGGCTGGTCACCATGGTGTCATGATTACCGAAATTGAAGGCCACGGCAATCAAAAGGGCATTGAACAAAAGGTGCATGGTAAATCGTATAAAATTAGTTTGCTGACCAAAGCAAGGGTGGAAGTGATCGTAAAGGATAGTGAAAGCGACAGGATCACCAAAGCCATTGCCGCCGCCGCTTATACCGGTAAAATTGGCGACGGAAAAATATTTATTCATCCCGTAGATGATGCTGTGCGTATACGCACGGCCGAACGAGGCGATATTGCAATAGGGTGAGGTTGTTTTATGAATAACGACAAATTAAATACCGGAGAAAATGTGTTGGAACGGTGTGTTTTTGATTGTGAAAGAGCTGTCATCAGTCATGCTTTGGTACGAGCTAAAGGCAACCTATCGGCCGCCGCAAGACTTCTGGGAACTACAAAACGCATCTTGGCATACAAGGTCCATAAATATGGGATTGACTTTGAACAATTCAGACATGAATTAAATGTAAAGGAGAATTAAACACTATGAAAATTTATATGAATAAAATAATTACAGCGGTGTTACTTTTACTGATTATTGCCGCTTTGCCGATAACTATCTGGGCGGAAGAACAGAAGTCAGCCGCGCCGGCGCAAACGCCTGTGATGAATCAAGCAGCCCCGGCGACAACTCCGGAACAGAAGCCCG
>Ga0224555_1000304_pt1 | contig 74903 bp, 73 predicted proteins | sample 714S23034metaG_FD_180687 | JGI IMG/M metagenome (GOLD analysis project Ga0224555, IMG submission 180687) | Peat soil microbial communities from Stordalen Mire, Sweden - 717 S2 30-34 | ecosystem: Environmental > Terrestrial > Soil > Wetlands > Peat | place: Sweden: Norrbotten County, Stordalen... | reverse complement strand
AGAAACCCAGGAAACCCCGGCGCCCCCAGCGCCTCCAGCAAGGACCAAGGACGAGGTATCCCTGGAGCTGATGAAGTTTATTGCGGTAACGACAGGCTACGGAAAGGGGAGCGCGACCGCCACGGGATTCTCCGGCAAACCGGCTGGCCGGTCTGCCGAAGAATACGCCGAAGCGTTACTGGAACTATTCGAACGCTGCCGGACGGTGGTAAACAAGTAGGCGCGGCTACTTCTTCCCGCCCTTTTTCTTGGCGGCTTTCTTGGCCGGCGCTTTCACCGCAGCCTTCTTGGCCGGGGCCTTCTTTGGGGCTGGCTTGGGTGGCGCTTTCTTGGCCGCAACCTTCTTAGCCGGCTTGGCCGGCGCTTTCACCGCGGCCTTCTTGGCTGGGGCCTTCTTGGCTGGGGCCTTTTTCGCCGGGGCCGCTTTAGCCGCGGGCTTGGCCGGGGCTTTCACCGCAGCCTTCTTGGCCGGGGCTTTTTTCGCCGGAGCCGCTTTAGCCGCGGGCTTGGCCGGCGCTGCGACCGCAGCCTTCTTGGCCGGGGCCTTCTTGGCAGCCGCCTGGGTGGCCTTCTTGGCCGGTTTCTTGGGCGCCTCGGCCGCGGGGGCTTCCGGCGGTGGTCCGGCAGGAGCGGGAGCGGGAACTGGCGGCGGTGCTTCCATAGTGGCAACCACCACAGTGATTTCTTCTTCCTCCTCGTCCTCGTCTTCGTCGTCGAACTCGTCGAGCTTCGAAGTCAGGTCCGGATGTTCTTCGTCGTCGTAGTCCTGAAAGTCTTCCATATCTTCTTCGTCGTTGGCAGAGATCTTCTGACTGTCAAACATTATAAACGCCTCCTGTTGTCGGGGCACAATCATCCATAGAATAACCTTTTTTCGCGCGGAGGCAATAGCAAAAAAGCAAAAAGTGAAATATTTCTGTGATGGTGCATGCGGGCGCGCGCGTGATGGGGGCGCCGGAAGGGATTGGCTCGCCCGTTGGGATCGATTGCAAACAAAGGGCCAAATTGGATTCGCTGCGTCGCTACTCGTTTGGTTTCAGGGCATCCAGGGCGACCTGGCGAAGCTGCTCTTTGAGTTTGCGGATCTCGTCGGTATGCGCGCCGAGGCGTTCGAACAAGTCCTTTTGGCTGGCGATGCCCGCGCCAATCAGAAAGGCGGCACACTCCGAACGGCTGCCGAACAGCGAGGCTTCCACCAACTGGTCCATGCGCGCCAGGGCGTCGTCGTTGACGCGGGCCATCACCACGTTGCCGCGGCCATCGCCCTTGTTGACGAACTGGCCGAGCAGGTCCTTCAAGTTTTTGCCTTCTTTGCGCTCGGCGATGATCCCGACCTTGCCGCGCAACCGGCCGGACCCGAATTCAAACGTCTTCTTCATGAGGTTACACTCCTTTCAAGCCGCCTGAGCCGGTAGGTACCGGCTATGGCAATGACCAGCAGCAGTGCCGCGCTGCCATAGAAAACCGCCGCGATGCCCAGACGGGACGCCAAGTCGCCCGCAAACAGCAGCGCAATGCCCTGCGATATCGAGATCAGCGACATGGAACTGCTGCTCACGCGCCCGCGCATTTCGGCGGGGACTTGCCCCTGCATCAGGGTCATCGCGGCAATGGTCAGCAGCGAGGCGCCGATGCCGATGGCAAAGCACCCGGCCAGCGCAGCCGCGGTGTTCGCCGCCCAGGCGATAGCGGCGATCGCGACTCCGCACAACAGGATTCCCGCGGTGATCAGGTGCGCCTTCTGTTGGATGCGGCGGCCCAGCGGTGTCACGACCAACCCGCCGGCCAACATGCCTGCGCCGATGGTCGATCCCAACGCGCCGAACAGATAGGTATTGGCGTGCAGCACGTCCCGCACGTACACCGCGATGAGAGAGCCGAAAGCGCCGATGGCGAAGGTTCCGGCCGCGATCGACAGGATTACGAAGCCAATCACCGGATGGCCAAAAATGAAGCGCACGCCGGAGAGCAGGTCGCGCACCACCGGTTTGACCTCCCGGTTGGCGTGGGCCGGCCGCGCGGGGATGGCGATGGTGGCGATCACCAGGCCGGAGAACACAAAGCTGGCGCTATCCAGGTAGTAACAGGAACTGGGTCCGGCCCACCCCGCCAGCGCGCCGGCCAGGACGGGGCTGCCAATTTGCAGGATCTGCACGGTCTGTTGGATCAGCGCGTTGGCGCCCATCAGCCCGTTGAGCGGCACGATCTGAGGCAAGGTTACCGAGCGCGCGGGGGTGAAGAAGCTGGAGAAGGTGCTGAGGGCCAGGAACACGACGTAGATGTGCCAGGGGGCGCGCGCGAAGACCAGCCCGAGCACCAGCACGGCGCGGGCGATGTCGCTGGTCACCATGGTGCGCCGGGGATGCCAGCGATCCACGAATACGCCGGCCACGGGTCCCACGAAGGCCAGGGGCAGCAGGAAGAAGACGGTCACCAGGGTGATGGCCCGCGCGGAGGCGTGCATGCGAAAGGTCATTTCGCTGAAGATGGCGTAGAGCGCCAGGAAATCGCCGAAGATGCTGACCAGGGTCGCCAGCCACAGCTTGCGGAAGGCGGGGATGGCGAGGGCCTGACGCATGGTGAGCTGCGGCGCGGCGGAAGGAGCCATACGGGTATTGTAATTACACGTAATCTGTAAGTCAAGCTACTTAACGCTCATTTCCGACTCCCTCATCTGCGCCAGCCGTACGCGACTGCAACTTGTGCAGGGATGGCGGCCTGCTCCGCCTCGTTGAACTTCAAATGACGCCGGTTGAGCGCTTCCAATTCCTTCTTGCTCAACGCCGCCCGCATCAGGCCGTTGGGCCGATGACCCGCGCCGATCAACAAGTGCCCCAACTCGTGCGCCATAGTGTAACCCATCAATTGTTCGCTTCCCGCCACGGGATAGAGATTCGCCAGCTCGCGGATGGCTCCGTAATACACGTCCGCCATATTCCCGGTGCCATCGACGTTCATGAACGCACGACCCATGGCTTCGAGGGAGGTGGCGCCCGCCTTGGGAAGATGCCCGCCGACGCGCACTCGCACGATGAAATCCGGGCGCAGCCGGGCGTCCGCCGCGTCCACTTCCGCGCCGCAACCGGTCCAGCGGACCTCGACATCCATGGACTGGAACACGTAGCCGGCCTCGGCCTCGGCGCGCTCGATCACCTGGGCGGGTAGGTCGCCTATATTGCAGACCGCCACGCTCATGTGCTCGGCACCGAATGCCGGCGCCAGCGAAAACATCATCCCGATCAATAGTCCGTTCCTCATTTCCCCTCCTTCAAATCCCGCTTTGGCACCCTCCAGAGGCGATATAATTCCTGGAAAGGGACAGCCACCGGAGAAAACATTTTGGGCCAGACCGAGTCCGCGTCAGTTACGGAACTACTGCTGCGCTGGAGGGCAGGAGACCAGGAGTGCCTGAACCGGCTATTGCCGCAGGTGGAAGGCGAACTGCGGCGCATCGCGCGCCACTACATGCGGCTGGAGCGGGAGGGCCACACGCTGCAAACCACCGCTCTGGTGAACGAGGCGTACCTGAAGCTGGTGGATCAGGCACATGTAAACTGGCAGAACCGGGCCCAGTTTCTGGCCGTGGCGGCGCAACTGATGCGGCACATCCTGGTGGATCACGCGCGCGGGCTGTGCCGGGGCAAGCGAGGCGGTGGGGCGCAGGTTCTGCCGCTGGAGGAAGGCCTGGCCTTTTCACCCGCGAAATCGGCGGCGCTGGTGGCGCTGGACGACGCGCTCACAGAACTGGCGGTTTTCGACCCACGCAAGGCGCAGGTGGTGGAGCTCCGTTACTTCGGTGGGATGAGTGTGGAAGAGGCGGCGGAGGTGCTGGGCGTGCATCCGACCACAGTGAAAAACGACTGGCGCATGGCCAAGATGTGGCTGAAGAATGAACTCAGCCCAGGATGCGCCAGTGGAGGCTGAGCGCTGGAAACAAATCGAGGAGCTTTGCCAGGGTGCCCTGGAGCAACCGCCGGAGACGCGTGCCGCATTCCTGGAGCGGGCCTGTCCCGACGATGCAAAGCTTCGCGCAGAAGTGCAGGCGCTGCTGAACCAGCAGGCCGATTCTTTCCTGGAAAGCGCTCCGATTTCGGCGATCAAAGCACTCGGCGCGGGCGCCAAGCTGGGCAACTTCGAGATTGTGGAGTTGCTGGGCCGGGGCGGGATGGGCGAGGTCTGGCGCGCCCGCGATGCGCGGTTGAAGCGCGACGTGGCTATCAAGGTGCTTCCCGCCGGCCTGGCCAGCAACCCGGACCGTATCGCCCGTTTCGAGCGGGAAGCCCGTGCGGCCAGCGCGCTCAATCACCCCAACATCGTCTCTGTTTACGACATCGGCTGCGATAACGGCACGTACTGGATAGCTACCGAACTGGTCCGTGACGACACTTTGCGGCGCACGATCGAGGCTGGCCCGCTTCCCGCGCCGAGGGCGGTCGATATCGCCACGCAGGTGGCCAACGGGCTGGCGGCGGCGCACGCGGCCGGTCTGGTGCATCGCGATCTGAAGCCGGACAATATCATGGTCACGCGCGACGGCCATGTGAAGATCCTGGATTTCGGGCTGGCCAAGCAGCGGCGTCCGACGCCGGATTCGACCACGGCCGATCTGACCGATGAAGGCATGGTGCTGGGCACGGCAGGCTATATGTCGCCGGAGCAGGTACGCGGCGAGCCGGCCGACCACCGTTCGGACCTGTTCAGCTTCGGCCTGGTGCTCCACGAAACGCTTTCGGGTAAACGGGCCTTTTCCGGAGCTTCTTCGGTCGAGGTGATGCATGCGATCCTGAAGGACGATCCGGCGGAGTTACCCGCGTCGGTTCCGCCGGCGCTCGCGCTGATCGTGCGGCGGTGCCTGGAGAAGGAGCCGGACCGCAGGTTCCAGTCCGCCGCCGACCTTGCATTCGCCCTTCATGCGTCGTCGCCATCTTTGCAGCCAGCGGCTGCGCCCAAATGCCGGTCCTGGCTGAAATGGGCGGCGCTCGCGGCCGCGATCATCGCGGGTGCGGGCGCGGCCTTGCTTTGGCTCACTCGGCCGCTGCCGCCACCGCGAATAACAGCTACGGTCCAGATCACCAACGATGGCCGGCCAAAGGGTCTTCCATTGCTCACCGACGGTTCGCGGGTGTTTTTCTATACGGACAATGGGGCTTATCAGGTATCAGTGAAAGGAGGTGAATCGGTCCCTCTGCCCTTGCCGGTCAAGGATGCCAGCCTGGTGGATATTTTTCCGGACCGTACGGAGTGGTTGCTGTGCCGGAACGTGGGTTCCCCGAAGCTTTGTGAGCTGTGGGTGGCACCGCTGATGGGCGGCTCCGCGCGGCGGCTGGGCGATCTTGCCGCTTCGTTCGGTGCAGCGGCTTGGTCCCCTGATGGTCAACAAGTCGTTTATGCGAGGGACCGGGAGTTGCACCTCGCGCGTAGCGACGGGACCGAAGTTCGCAAGTTGGCAACGGTTCCTGGCATGCCTTTTTGGGTACGCTGGTCGCCCGACGGAAGCAGAGTGCGCTTCTCTGTTGATCCCGGCGGACCCTTCTATCCTTCCCTCTGGGAGGCCCGAATTGATGGAAACCGAGCGTATCCGCTGCTTCCTGGCTGGAACCTATCCCAGTCTGGGGCCTACGGCAGCTGGACACCGGACGGCAAATACTTCGTTTTCGATGCGGAGGTGAAGGGAAACCTGAACGTCTGGGCCCTCCGCGAGAGTGCGGGGTGGTTCCAGAGCGGGGAGCGTGGGCCGCTCCAGTTGACCAACGGTCCACTGGATATCTTCTGGCCGGTTCCCAGCGCCGACGGCAAGCGCTTATTTGTCGTTAGTGCCCAGGGCCGCAACGAATTTCTCCGTTATGATCTGAAATCCGGCCAACTCGCTCCCGCATTCGGTGGGCTATCGGGGGATCAGCTTGAATTCTCCAGAGATGGGAGATGGGTTGCCTACGTTTCGGTACCGGATGCATCGCTTTGGCGCTGCGCGGTAGATGGTAGCCAGCGCCTGCAGCTTACTTCGCCTCCCTTTGCGGCCAGCCTGCCGCACTGGTCTCCGGATGGGAAGCAGATTGCATTCGCCGGAGGGCGCGTGGGAGCCCCGAACCGGATCTACGTGGTGTCTTTCGATGGCGGCGCCCTCAAGCAGGTTACCAACGGAGAGAGCGGGAAGGAGGGCGACATTGACCCGTCCTGGTCGCCGGATGGAGTCTCGTTGGCTTTCGGTGGCTCCGGTAACGAGTTGGCCAGCACTGAGCCCACTCATGTGGTGAACATGGTGGACCCGAAAACGGGTCGGATCTCACCCTTGCCGGGTTCGGAGGGGATGTGGTCTCCCCGCTGGTCGCCCAATGGACGATTCATCGCGGGCCTCTCGGTGTCCGGTTGGAAGATCGTGCTCTACGATTTTCAGACGCATAAGCAGTCCGAGCTTTCCAGCGTACAGAGCGGTTATCCAGGCTGGTCCGCCGACGGCGAATCCCTGTTCTACAACACCGGCGGTGATGATGCCTCCTGGTGGAGGGTGCGCCTGCGCGACCGGAAAACGGAGCGCCGCGCGCGGTTGAAGGACATGCGGGTGGGTGGCTGGTTCGCGCCGGCTCCAGACAATTCCCTGATCACCGCGCGCAGCGTCGGTGCCGACGAGATCTACGCGCTCGATTGGGAAGCGCCATAGGCCAAGCCTCCTCGCATGCACGGGTTCGCGGCGCACGCGGCCTTCCCGCATTGCGGCAAGCCGCAAACCGAGCGCCGAACGATCCCAGCGATAAACAGCGTAGCGGGTCTGGAGACCCGCTGCAGGCGTGGACGCCCGCCCCACACGGCCGCGGTCAACGCAGTTCGGAGCGAGGGGCCGCCGCTTTCGCATCGAGCCTCAAGACGTTCCCGGCGAGGCCTGCTGTTTTGGCCGTTAACTGGATCGCCCCACTCTGCCCTTGTGTCCGTACCACCACCAGCGCACGTCCCTGAAACAGCTTGCGCCGATCGCCTTGATAAGGGCTCTCATCTTTGCCGTCCGCGTTACCCACCGCCGCGATCGCGCCGGGCCCGGTGATGGCGAACTGAACCTCCTGGTCCGCATTTGGCTGGAATCGCCCTTCCGCATCGATGGCCTCGACGGTCACGAACGACAGGTCCTGCCCGCCGGCTTGAAGCGTGGTGCGGTCCGCCGTCAATCGCAGCCGGGCAGGGTTGCCGGCCGTTGTCAGGACACTCTCAGCAACCGCCCGGTCGCCTCGCATGCCCACGGCTTTCAACGTGCCAGGCGCATACGGGACTGTAAACAGCGCCTTGAATTCCTCTGAGCGGCCCGTTGCTTTCTCGCCGATCAGCTTGTCGTTCAAGTAAAGGCGGACCTTTTCCACTCCGGAGTACACTTCCACCTGCAACTCCTTGCCTTCCTGAGTGGGCCAGGTCCAGCTTGGAAGGGTCGGGTACACGGCCCATGCCACGGCGACGATCTTCTTCCCTTCCGGCTCCGGCAGGCGCACGGTTGCATACACGCGATCTCCGCCGTTCCAGAGAATGTCGCGATAGTACGACTGCGGTTTGCGGTGTCCCGTCAGGTCGAGATCGCCGCACTGTGCTGCGTGCCAGGGATAGCCGGGGGCCAGAAAGCTCATGGGGGACTGCCCGCCCTGGTTGCCGCCGGCCTGGGCCATCATCGCCTTCATATCCACGCCATTCGCCATGGCCAGGAACATCTTGTCTGCCATGCCCTGCATGCCGGTCATCATCATTCCCGCTTGCGACGCCTGTTGGGGAGTGCCGTACGCCCAGGCGCCGATTCCCGATTCACCGAGGTAATCCATCGCGGTCCAAACAAAATCGCCGAGGATGAACGAATTGTCTTTCGCCACTTGCCATTGCTCGAACGCCGCGGCGGGGAAAGATTCCGTCGTCATCATGAGTCGCGAGGGGACCCGGCGATGGTCGTTCGCGTAGTTCCGGGCCAGGTTGTAGTTGTAGCCCGCAATGTCCAGGACCGCGAGCACCGCATCGGGGAACGGTCCGGATGTGCTCGTCGGAACGGCCTGCGTCAGCGGGCGGCTGCTGTCGAGCGAGCGCACCTGATCCGCTAGCCGCTTGGCAATCGCAGGACCCCTCTCCACCAGCACTTCGGGAATCTCGTTCCCAATACTCCAGAGAACGACGGAGGGATGGTTGCGGTCCCGCAGCACCATTGCCGAAATGTCCCGCTGCCACCATTCGTCGAAATTGCGGCCATAGTCGTACTTGACCTTGTTCGCTTTCCAGGTATCGAAGGCTTCGTCCAGCACCAGCAGACCGACGCGGTCGCACGCATCCAGAAACGCCGGCGACGGCGGGTTGTGCGACGTTCTCACTGCGTTGTACCCGGCCGCCTTCAGCAACTCGACTCTGCGCTCTTCCGCGCGATCGAACGCTGCCGCCCCCAGCGGTCCATTGTCGTGGTGAACGCACCCGCCCGCCAGCTTGATCGCCTTGCCGTTCAACAACAGTCCCTTCTCCGCCGACCACGCCAGGGTCCGAATGCCGAAGATCGTCACTACCTCGTCGATCGCCTTGCCATCCTTGCGCAGACGCGTCACCGCCCGGTACAGCGCCGGCGCCTCCGGCGACCACAAGGCCGGTTTAGACACCGCGATTTCCTGGATGGCTTCGGTCCCACTCCCCGGCGCCGTTTCGACGGCCGATTGTGCATGACCGACCGGTTTCCCGCCACGGTCCAGAATTTGCGTCTCCACCGTCACTCGGGCTGTCGCGGTCGACTCGTTTTCGACTCGCGTGCGAACGGATAACGAACCGCTCTCGGTAGAGGCGCTGGTCGTCGAGACCAGCACTCCCCAATGCGCCACATGAACGGGATCTGTCACCACCACCCGCACGTGCCTGTAGATTCCCGATCCGCTGTACCACCGGCTGTTGGGCTGCGCGGAATTGTCGACTCGCACGGCCAACACGTTTAGCCCGGAGAAGTCCAGGTCCGGCATGACGTCAAAACTGAAGCTGGTGTAGCCGTACGGCTGGTTACCCAGTTTTTTCCCGTTCAGATACACCGTTGCGTCCCGGTACACTCCGTCAAACTCGACGCTCACCCGCTTGCCTCTCCACTCCGGAGGCGCGCTGAACGTCTTGCGGTACCACCCAGCGCCGGCTGGGAAATAACCGCCTTCCGAACCCGTTGGGTTGTCCTTGCTGGGGCGTCCCTCAATGCTCCAGTCGTGCGGAAGTTCTACTGTGCGCCAGTTTGCATCCTCAAACGAGCGGGCCTCGGCGCCGCCCGGATCGCCGAGGACGAATTTCCAGTTCGAATCCGCGGCCAGTTCCAGCCGGGACCTTTGAGGTTGCGCCGCCGCTGCCGGAATCGTCACGAGCATCGCCGGCATGGCGGAGATGGCGATCATGCGCCAGAGAGTCGGTTTCACGAGTGCCTCTTTCTTTTGGGCTGCGACCGTTTGCGAATGCGGGGCGCCACCGGCGGGCCGCTTGCCCGCAAACCAAGCAAGATGATGCGGATCATTTCACGGAACAGAACGTCGATCGGCTTTCCGTATTCCAGTTCCACGCGGTCTCCTAAGGATGCGAGCCGCCGCTGCGCCCCGATCACCGCGTTGATGACGGCATGCATGGTCAGACCGGGGTCCAGGTCGGGACGGAGTGACCGGTCGGCAATACCCTCGCGGATCAAAGCCGAGAAGGACTCGAAGCCTTGGGGGCTGATGCGCGCTTCGAGCGAGAGAAGCCGCTCAACGGGCCAGTGTCGCGCATACATCGCATCGAACTGGGCCACGAAACGCACCTTTGCCGGATCGTTTGTCAGCCCGTCGGCCATGAATTCGAGCAGCGCGGCAATCTTGTCCAGCGCCGAAGTCCCGGCTTCCATCGCCTGCTTCGCACGCACGGCTGAATCGGCAAACAGTTCGCCCAGGATGGTCCACACGACGTCATCCTTATTTGAAAAGTACTGATACATCGTGGACGCCCGAATCCCGGTCGCCGCGATGATGTCGGCCATGGTGACGCAGTCAATTCCCCGCTCGTCGAACAGCCGGGCGGCTGCGTCGAGAATGCGCCGGCTCTGGCGCTGTCGATGAGAGAAGTAGGTCCGCCCGGTTTTAGAGATGCCGGAAGCCGATGCGAATGACTGCTTCAAATTCGAACACCTAATACAAGATATACTCCGTTCCCACAGGAGGGCGGCCAATCTTGGCCGCAGCCGCCTTTCAGGCGGCAGAGCCGGCTAAAAGCCGGCTGCGGGCATGATTGCCCGCCCTCCCAGGACGCTTACCGGAACGGTTCCGCTTGCAGCTCCGACAGCCGGGACTCGATGGCGGTCAGGCTGCCTTGCACGCGCACGATGTTGACGTTCGCGCTGCTGTAGGGGACCATGCCCTGATAAAGTTCCAGCGCGCGGCGATAGTCGTCGGCGGCTTTGCGGATCTGGTCCTTCTCCTGCGGCAGGCCGCGCACGTCGCGCGAGTCCCACCAGAGGCGGTCGCCGCGGTCGCGGTAGCCATCGGCCAGTTGCGCCTTCTGGCGATTGCCCAGCTTGTACCCGCGCCGCTCGGCCTCTTGCAGCGCGTCATAGCCTTTATCGATATCTTTCAAGCCGGAAACATAGACCCCCGCCAGGCCCAACTCCGGATCGGGCGAGTGGGGCAGGGCCTGCTGCGCCTCTTCGAACTTCTGTACGGCTTCGTTCAACAGCGCCGCGTTGTGGTGGCTGACACCATTGATCCGATCGATCTGCCCTTCGCAAAGCCGCAGCTCGCCGCGCACGGTTTCGTCAGCCGGATCCATCTCCAGCGCGCGGGCCAGGTACAGTTTGGCGCGCTTCCAGTCGTTCTCGTAGACCGGCTGGCTGTCGCTCGTGCGATATGTCCCGATCACCTTGTCCGCGGCTGCTACCAGCCTCTTCTTCACCGAATGGCGCGGCGTAAATAATGCCAGCGCCTGCGGGTTGCCCTTCGAGATATCGGCCCAGCGGCTCCAGATGGCTTCCGGATCGGTCAGCACTTCGGCGTGGATATCCCGATCCAGTTGTTGTCCATGACGCCAGAGGACCACGCCGGAGGTCACCGCATATACAATGTAAGCGAGCGCCAGCCCGGCCAGCATCACCAGGACGCGCCGCGCCCGGTATCCCAGGTGCGCGGGTTTCGCGGCGGGCTTGCCGTATCGCACCGGGGCCATGGGCGCTGCCGGCTTGGCCGTGCGGCGGGTGTCTTCGTCCGCACCCGGCCCGGGATGGAATGTGCGGCGCGTGGCGTTGGCGTCTTCCTCCGTTTCCGCGCGCACCGGCGCCCCCGCGCGAAACGCCACCAGGTCCGCGGCCAGGTCGGCGGCCGACTGATAGCGCCGCTCTGGCTCCGGGTCCATGCTCTTCATCAGGATGCGGCGCAGCGCTTCCGGGCAGGGGTCCGGCGCGGGCGGCGCTGGAATACGCGAGCGGATCATGCTCTCCAGGCGCTCGGTCGACTCCGCCTGATAGGGCTGCGATCCGGTCACCAGCTCGTATAACAGCACGCCCAGCGACCAGAGGTCCGACATGGAATTCACGTCGCCCGAATCCAGCCGCTCGGGCGAAGCGTAGGGCACGCTGCCGAACTCGTTGCGCGTCAGCTTGCGCGAAAGCGACAGTGCTTTGGCGATGCCGAAATCCAGCACGCGCACGCGGTTCTCGTTATCGATGCGGATGTTCTTCGGCTTGATGTCGCCGTGTACGATGCCGCGGTAATCCTTGCCGTCGATGGTGATTTCGAGCGTGTGCGCGTTGTGGAGCGTCTGGCAGATGGCCAGCGCGATATCCGCCGCATCGTCCACCGGCGCAGGCCCGTGGCGCATCAGGTCGGACAGGTCTTGCCCCTCGACGTATTCCATGGCCACGCCGAAGTAGCCGTCCATGTCGCCTGCGTCGAAAATCTTCACCACGCGCGGGTCGATTTCCGCGAGTTTGGCCTGCAACTGGGAGCCGCGCCGTTCGGCTTCGATGGTTTCGCGGGAATCGGCATCCGGCCCGTGCTCGATCACCTTCAGCGCCACCGTGCGCTGGTTTTCGGTGTCCTGCGCCAGGTACACGTCGGCCATGCCGCCGCGTCCCAGCTTGCTCAGGATTTCGTATTTGCCGACCTTGCGCCTCTCCGGGATCACCATTAGTGTGGCACTCCTGCCCGATTGCGGGCCGGCGGCCTGGTGGCCGGAAGGAAGAAGTTGAACTTCGCAATCGGAGCTTTATCCATGTCTTCCGGTGTGCGCACCGGCTCGCCGCCGTTTTCCCCAAATGTGTTGCCGATCAGCACGGGATGGGCGGGCGCTTCGATCAGCACTCCGGGCCCCAGGGGCGTCTCTGCAACATGCGTCCGGCGCCCATTGCGCAGGATGGCGTTGTACAAAAGCCATGGCGCGGAATCGCCGGAGATCCGGACGCCGGCGTCGCGGCAATCCTGGATGGAGTTGGCGCGCAACACGGCCGTGGACTTTCCGCGGATCTCCACACCGGTGGCCGCGCCCACGATTTCGGTGTCTTGCAATTCGAGGTCGGAATTCGAGATCGACACGGCCACCGCCAAGGGCGCTTTCTCGTCCGCGCGGATACGGAAGCCGAAGACGCGCGCGCCCTGGACGCCCTCCGCCAGAATGGCGACGGCCGGTCCGTTTTCGATGGAGGCGGCGCGCAAGACCGGCACATCGGGCATGCGGCCCCGCAGGGTGACCCCGTTGGGGAGCCGGAGCTGCTCCGGATACTCGCCGCTGGAGACTTCCACGGTATCGCCGGGGCGGGCCTTGGCCAGGGCGTCGCCGATCTTGGCGAAGCCGCCGGTTCCAACCCTGAGCGTCTGCGCGGGCGGGACCGCGGGTTGCCGGTCCGCCAGACCAAAATAGCGCAGGGTGGCAAAGACGAGAGATGCGAATACCAGGCCATAGGCGAACATGGCGGTCCTGCCGGCGAACACGCTTCGAGGCGGTGCGGCTCCCGGCGAAGGCGCCCGCGCGTCGGCGAAGCGGTCGCCTTCCACGATCACGACGCTGACGTTGTCCTTGCCGCCCGCGCGGTTGGCCGCCTCGATCAACTGGCGCACGGCGGCGCCCGGATCTCCGGCATTGGCCAGCACCGTGCGCCCGATTTCGGCCGCGGTCACCTGGTCGGTCAATCCATCGCTGCACAACAACAGCGCGCTATCCGGCTCAAATGGGATGCTCAGCAGCTCGATGAAATCGGGATCGTCCGGCGCGTGTTCTTGCGATCCGACGTCGCGGTAGACCTCATTGCGGCGCGGGTGGCGCATGGCTTCCGCCTCGGAAATCTCGCGGTTGTCTTCGCGCTCGCCCACCGGCGAATGATCGTGCGTGATCTTGCGGATCTCTCCCGGCCGGATCTTATACAAGCGCGAATCGCCAACGTGGCCGATGAGGACGCGGCCATTCTCGGCCACCGCCACGGTCAGGACGCAAGCCATTCCGTGCCACTCGGGGTTGCCGGCGGCCGCGTGCACGATCTCGTTGTTGGCTACCGTGATGGCTTCGCGGATACGCTCTTCGGCCGTGCCTGTTTGGCGCTCCAGCCGCGCGCGCACGCGGTTGAGGGCGATGTCCGCGGCCTTCTCGCCGGCGGCTTGCCCGCCAATGCCGTCGACCACGATGAAGATGCCGCGGTCCGGGTCGAGGTGCACGCGGTCTTCGTTGTTCTGGCGCACCATGCCCATGTGGCTCTCGCCCGCGCAGCGAAGTCTGGTCTTGATGGGCATCTCAGCGGCCGCCGGGGTGCCCCTCGGGCCCCGCGGGTCTGGCTGCGGCTTCGAAATCCAGATAGACGACGTCCGCCAGGCCGATGCGCGCCGTGGCAGGCAACTTCACCTCCACGTTTTTGTCGCGCTTCTCGCCATCCACGTATTCGACGCTGGTGGGAATCTTCTCGCCATCCACGCTGGTTCCCAGGCGGCTCAGATCCTTGATGAAGAACTCGCCGGATTGGGGGTCGCGCCGCAGCCGCATGTGTTCGCGCGAAACATCCGGGAGCGTGTTCAGCTTCAGGTCGGTCCAGTAGTCCCGGCCGCCGCGCCCGATAACGATCTGGTTTTTAGCCATGCGGTAAGTCTGTCGGCCGGACTGGTCTTCGTATTCGATGGTGGCGTAGGCCTCCATCTCCTCGGTTTCAGCCTGGGTGGCGGGCGGTTGTTCTTCATATTTCCGCGAGGCGGTCGCCGCGCCGGCGATGCGGCTCGTCTGGATGCGCATGGTCATGCTGCCGGCGCCGAATTCCGGCTTGGCGGGCAGCGCCAGCTCGGAGTAGATCACGATATCGCCCGCTTCCACGTCTTCATCGGTGTTCTCGAAGAACTGGATGCGCCAGCCGCCATCGGGAGCCACCACTTTGGCCGCGGGCTTGCGCGCCAGCTTCAGGCGTTCGCCCAGGGAGGCGCGATTCATCTCCGCCATTTCGGCGTCCAGCGCCTGGCGGGTCTCCTCCAGCATGCGCGGAAAGATGCCGCGCAGCCGCTCGAAATCCTCGGAATGCAGGTAGACGTGGTAGATGGCGGGTGGCAGCGTGGTGTAATGCAAGGGCTCCAGGCCTTCGCGCATATTCCGGACGACCTCCAGAATGATGTCGCGCGCGGTGGCGGGGCGGCGGACTGCCGGGGTGCTCATGGTCTTGGGATGGAGAGCCGTGCGGCTCTTCACTCGATTTTAGCATTGGGGCGCGGGCTGAGTTCCGAACTCGGCGGTAAGATTTTCGCGTCTACCGCCGCCACGGGAACAAAGTTATCCCGGTGCTGATGCCGGAATGAAAATCGGGTGGCCATCACGCGAAGATCAAGCGGCGGCCCTTCGGCTCGGGAATCGGATCCCCGAACTCTTTGGCGGTCTCGATCCACAGGCGAATCGCATCCAGCGCGTTGCCAAGGGCCGCGTCCTGCGTGTCGCCGTGCGCCATGCACCCCGGAAGCTCGGGCGCCTCTGAGACGAATACCCCGTCCTCTTCGCTCCAATAGATGATGACTTCGTATTTGATCATGGTTTAGAACCAAGCCTGGCTTTCAGGATCACAGCGCGGACCTGTTTGACTTGATAGGGCTTGGCCTGTGCGCCCGCCCTCTGCAAATTGATCTTCTCCTCCACACCACTCCTTCGAAACAGATGATGGCTTCCCTTTACGCGTTTCTCAAAACCCAGACTCTCAAGCAACTGGCACAGGTCGTCAAAGCGAATCGCCGCGTCGGCGGTGCCACTGAGAAGCCGTCGGAGCGTTTTCTCGGCTCACATAACGACATTCTACACGCTCGCCCCGCCGACCGCTTTCCGACCATCGCCCGCAGCCGCGGCGGGCGAAGAGTCGATCCGCATATGCCAAAGGACGGCCATAACCGCCGCGGTTGTCCCACACTGCTAGAATGTGACAAGCTGGCATGGCCATCGACTCCATCAAGGGTTCCTTGCGCGAGAAGGGTGTCCGCCTCACCCGCCAGCGAGAGATCCCGCTCGAGCCGATCGACCAGACCGGAGAGCATCTGGATGCCGAGCGGTTGTTCCAACTGGCCAAGCAAGAAGATCCCAAGCTCAACCGCGTGACGGTCTACCGTACGCTGAAGATGCTCAAGAACAGCGGCATGGGGGACGAGCTGGACCTCATGCACCACGAGGGCGGCCAGCACTACTACGAAACCCGCCTGAAACAGGAGCACGCGCACGTCATCTGCCTGCGCTGAAGGCAATTGCAGGACTTTACTTCCACGCTCCGCCAGCCCGTCCTGTTGCGCGGCTTGCTCGCGCTGTCGGTCGCCTACGCCGCCCTCATCAGCCTGCCGATGCCCTGGAGTCTGTACGACATCGGGCTTGATGCGAGCTGGATACTGGGCCTTAACCTGGCGCACCGGCAAGCGATGGCAGCAGGCCGCGACATCGTGTTCACGTACGGCCCTCTCGGATATCTGGTGTATCCGGATGGCGTCTCCGGCTCGCCCCTTCTGCCTCTCCTGTACCGGATCGGTCTGTACGTGCTTTCGATCGCAGCGCTGTGCCGCCTGGTCTGGGTCCACCGGTCGAAAGCGGCTGCCTTTTGGACCGCCCTGCTACTGGGTTTGGGGGTCGCTCTCGATCCCATGCCCGAGCAGAGCCAGGGCATGATCGCGCTTACGGCAGTGGCCCTGCTGGTACTGGCGGACCGCTCCCCGTGGCGATTGCTGGAGTCGGCTCTGCTGGCTTTTCTGGCAGCCGTTGGGTGCCTGGTAAAGCTCGACCAGGGAGCCGAGGGGATTGCCATCTTTTTCGCGGTGGCGATTGCCGCTGTGTTTGAGAACCGCCCGCTGGGCTCGCGTGGCCGGCGCCTGTGGCCCGCCGTTTTCGCCGTGCTGCCTCTCTCCATCGTGGTCCTCGATTGGGCGTCGACCGGCTCAATACTGAGCGTGGGTGCATATGTACGATCCGGATGGGAGATCGCTTCAGGTTATTCGGAAGCGATGGGCCTGCCGGGACCGCTATGGCAAGCTGCCTTGGCCGCCGCCACTATCGCGACCACCTTTGCCGCTGTTTTGCTGGTTGCGGGCGATCTGCGCGCGCTGCTGCCGGGCCTCTCGCCCGCCCTGATTGTCGCGTTCTTCGCCTTTAAGCACGCCATGGTCCGGCAGGATGTCCATGCAGTGCTGTTTCAGATCAGCTTCGCGGTTGGTCTGCTGTTCCTGCTCGTTTCCGCCAGGTTGGCTCGCGATCGCCGCCTGGTTCTGGTCCTCACGCTATTCTCCGTCGCTATGGCGTATGTCATTCCGGCGGAACAGCTCCCAAGATTCAATGATGATGTCCGAGCTCGCCTGGAGCTCCGCAGGATAGGCTCAACGCTAGCTGCATTCTGGCACTGGCGGTCTACCTGGGACCACGTCAATGCCATTGAAAAGGACCTCCGCGGGCGTTTGCGCCTGCCCGACCGGTTTCATCAGATCGTTGGAAACGGCACGGTGGACGTGCAGCCATTTGAAACCGACATTGTCCCGGCTAATGGCTGGAGATGGGAGCCCAGCCCCGTATTCCAGTCTTACGCCGCGTACACGCCGATGCTGGATCGCATGAACGCGGAGCACCTCGAAGGCAATCGCACGGCGGACTTTGTGCTGTTGAACCTCTCCGCCATTGACGGTCGCCATCCCTTCCTGGAAACGCCGCTCTCCTGGCGGGCCCTGCTGGATCGATACGATCTCAGCTTGTCCGCCGGGGGTTGGCTTCTATTGCGCCACCGCGGCCAACGCCGCTATGGACCTCTGGGGTGCCTGGGAGATTCGACGGCGCATTGGGATGAAGATGTGCCCGTGCCCCGCACAGGCGGTTTGCTGGTCATGGCTCCGCGCATCGGCCCGAGTCTTACAGGAAAAGTGACGTCGCTGCTCTTTCGATCCTCTGCCGTGTACGTAGATGCCGTTTTCAGCGCCAGCGGAAGGGTCCACTGCCGATCCGTGCCCCGCAACCTGGCCGCCGGCTTCCTGATTTACCCGTTTCCGAGGAACCTTCCGGAGTTGGAACCGCTGTTCCAGCCGGATGCGTATCCAGCGCCTCAGGACCATATCATTACGGTCCGCTTCCACGCCGATAAGCCTGGTGAATTCGTCCCAGAAATCCCGATTGCATGGTTCTTGTTGCCGCCTGCCGGCCAATAGCCTCATTACAGGGGGGTGCTTAGTAACCGTTTTGGGGAGCGGTTTATGTCAGAATCCCCAGAACGGTTAATTAAGCACCCGTTGAAGCCCTCACTCCCGCCGGGCGCACCCCACGCTGCTAGAATGTGAGAAGCCGGTATGGCCATCGACTCCATCAAGGTTTCCCTGCGCGAGAAAGGCGTGCGCCTCACCCGCCAGCGGCAGATCCTGCTGGAGTTGATCGACCAGACCGGACAGCACCTGGATGCCGAGCGGTTATTCCAACTGGCCAAGGAAAAAGATCCCAAGCTCAACCGCGTGACGGTCTACCGTACGCTGAAGATGCTCAAGGCCGGCGGCATGGTGGATGAGTTGGACCTCATGCACCACGAAGGCGACCAGCACTACTACGAAACCCGCCTGAAGCAGGAGCACGCGCACGTCATCTGCCTGCGCTGCGGCAAGGTGGAGGAATTTTTCGGCGAGCCCCTGCAACGGCTGCGCAAGCAGATCGAAAGCCACTTCGGATTTCAAATTCTGCTGGCGCGCACCGAGGTGGGGGGATACTGCGCGCATTGCCAATCGCTGCGCGCGCTAGAGCTGGAGAGGGCGCGGCAGCACGGGCTGGCGGATGCGGTGTTGGCGAGCGGGGTGGCTCCCGGACCCGGCGCGCCGCATCGGCCCCGCGCCAAGCGCACCGCCTGATGGACACGCTCACGGCGGAGATCGCACCCTCGGCCTCCGTAATCGTCATCGATCCCAGCGGCCACCGCTCCCGCGTGGAACTGGCGCCGCTGCCCTTCAAGATCGGCCGCCAAGCCGACAACGACTTGATCCTGCGCGACAGCCGCGCCTCGCGCGAGCACGCCCGCATCGTGCGCAAGGGCGGCGAGTACAGCGTTGAAGACGCCGGCAGCCTGCATGGCGTTTATGTCAACGGCAAGCGCGTGGAAAGCCACGCGCTGCGCAACTCCGACCGCATCGAGTTTGGCTTTCCCGATTCCTACCAGCTCATCTTCGCCATGGACGGCGCCGAGCTGAACCGGCTGATCGGCCAATTCGGCGCGCACGAAAAGACCGGGCCCATGGGCAGCGTGCCGGGCGCTGGCGCCAACCTGGCCAAGCTGCGCGCGATCCTGGACGTGGCGCGTACGCTGCAAACCGGCCTGTCTCTCCAGGATGTGCTGAATTCCGTGGTGGACGCGGCGCTGGCCATCACCGGTGCCGAACGCGGCTTCCTGCTGCTGCGCAAGAACGGCGACCTGGAGACGCGCGTGGCCCGCAATCGCCAGGGCGCCACGCTCCCGGCCAGCGACCTGCGGGTCCCTCGGCGCGTCATCAGGCGCGCCCTGGAGCAGCGCCGCGATCTGCTGTCGATGAACTTCGATCCGCAGGGCACCGGCGAGTTCCAGCCGGAGCGCAGCGTGGTGGACCTGGAGCTGCGTAGCGTCATATCCGTGCCGCTGGTGCGTATCAGCAAAGTGCGTGGCGATGCGACCAGCGTGCTCTCCACGGACGAGGAGACGGCCGGCGTGCTCTACATGGATTCCCGCCTGGCCACGGCCGACCTGGCGGGAGGCAATCGCGAACTGCTGCAAACCCTGGCCATCGAAGCCTCCACCATTCTGGAGAATGCGCGCCTGCTCGAGGAAGAGCGCATCAAGCAGAGGATCGAGGAAGAACTGGGCGTGGCGCGCACCATCCAGCAGGGCCTGCTGCCGCGCAGCCTGCCCGCCGATGGCTGGTTCCGCGTGTGCGGCAGCAGCGTGGCCTCGCACCAGGTGGGCGGCGATTATTACGATTTCATCCCCTCCGGCCCGGATGCCTGGACTGTGGTGGTGGCCGATGTCTCCGGTAAGGGCGTCAGTTCGGCGCTGCTGGCCGCGTTGTTGCAGGGCGCCTTCCTGGCGGTCAGCCATAGCGATGCCGCTTTGCATAAGCGCCTGGAACGCATCAATACGTTCTTGAACGAGCGCACCGCGGGGGAGAAATACGCCACGGTTTTCTATTGCCTGCTGGAGCGCGCCGGCCAGTTGCTTTATGTGAATGCCGGCCATTGCCCGCCGCTGATCGTGCGGCAGGCGGGCGGCATCGAATCGCTGGCCGCCACCGCTCCGCCGGTCGGGCTCATCGAATCCGCGGAGTTCGCGGTGGGCGAAACTACGCTCGCCGACGGCGATAAGATCGTGATCTACAGCGACGGAGTCACCGAAGCGCAGAACCTCGAAGGCGAGTTTTTCGGCCGGCAGAGGCTTCGCCAGGCGGTCGCGGAGCACCACACGGGCTCCTGCCACGCCCTGCACGAGGCGGTTGCCGGCGCCGTCGCCGGGTTTACCGAGAGCGCACCGCAGGCCGACGATATCACGCTGGTAGCGATCGAGTATCGCGGGGAGTGTTGACAGCTTTAGCGGGTTGGGGCATCCTGCCGGGCAGATCCCAGAAGGGGTTATCGTAAATCTCCACATCCTGGTCGTCATAGAGAGGCCAAAATCTGTTTGGGGGAGTCATGGCTGTACCTCTATTTATTATAACGGACACCCCGATTTATTTTAGGTTGCAGCAGCAATCCATGTATTATCAGTCGATTATGGGAGAATCGCGGTCAGTCCGACCGCAGCGCATTGGCCGGATCGACGGCCGTGGCCCGGCGCGCGGGCAGGTAACAGGCCAGCGCCGCGACGGCAATGGCGATGGCCGAAACCGATGTGAACGTCACGGGATCGGCGGCGCTCACCTGGTAGAGCAGACTCCAGAGCACGCGGCCCAGGACGAGTGCGCCCACCAGTCCCAAAGCCACGCCCCCGAGCGCGAGCTTCACACCCTGGCGCAACACCAGCCGCCGCACATCTCCCGGCTGCGCGCCGAGAGCCATGCGCAGGCCGAATTCGTGCGTGCGCTGGCTCACTGCATACGAGATCACGCCGTAGATGCCGATTGCGGCGAGCGCCAGGGCAAGCCCGGCAAAGAGCGCTACCAGGAACAGGGCGAACCGCGGAGTGGAGACGTTGGCGTCCGCGATATCGTCCATCGGACGGATGTTGGCGACGGCGAGCGTGGGATCGAGCTGACGCACGGCTTGCCGCAATGCGTTCGCCAGCGGGGCCGGGTCGGAGCTGCCGCGCATCACCACCGCCATGTTGTTGTTGACGCCGACGGGCGACTGTTCGATGGGCCACCAGAGCGCCATCTCCGCCGTGGGGCTATCGGGCTTATCTTTCACGTCGCCCACGATGCCGACGACGGTCATCCAGTCCTCCACTTTGGGGTGGTCGTCGATCGCGACGCGCTTGCCGAGTGCGTCTTCGTTGGGCCAATAACGGCGAGCCATGCTCTGGTTGACGATCAGGGCCAGCGGCGCTTTCATATCGTCGCCGGAAGTGAAGAACCGGCCGCCGACGAGCGGAATGCCGGCGGCGCGAAAGTAGCCGGCGCTAGCGACATGATAGCGCGCATGGAAATCCTGGCCGGCGGGGGCCTTCCGGCCTTCGATGTTGAGGCCGCCGATGTTGTCGTCGTAGCCGGTCCAGGGCAGGTCCGTACCCACGCCGGCGGCGCGCATGCCGGCAGTGGAATCGAGGCTGGCGCAGAGGCGGGTCCAAAAGCGCGGCGCATCGGTGGGCTTGTAGGTGGCGTACGGGAGAGATACGCGGGCGGTGAGAAGATGTTCGGGGCGGAACCCGGGGTCGGCGCGCAGGAGGTTCACGAAGCTGCGCAGCATCAGGCCGGCGCCGATCAGGAGCAGGCAGGCGAGACCGACTTCGCCGACCACCAGGGCGCTGCGCAAGCGCAGGTGTCCGCGATGGGCGCCTGCGCCGCGGCCGCCGGCGCGCAGGTTGTCCTGCACGTCGGCGCGGGCGGCTTGCAGCGCGGGTGCGAGGCCGAAGAGGACGCCGGTGGCTAAGGCAATCAGCAGCGTAAAGGCGAAGACGGCGGCATCCACGTGAATGGCATCGGCGCGCGGGAAGCCGGCAGGCAGCAGGGCGACGAGGGTTCGCACACCTGCGACCGCAAGGGCGGTGGCGAGAACGCCGCCGAGCGAGGCGATCAGCAGGCTTTCAGTCAACAGTTGACGCACCAGGCGCGAGCGGCTGGCGCCCAGCGCGGTGCGCACGGCAATCTCGCGCTGGCGGGCGGTGGCGCGGGCGAGCAGCAGGTTCGCCGCGTTGGCGCAGGCGATCAGCAGTACCAGGCCGACGGAGCCCAGCAAGACGAAGAGCAGCCGCTCGCTGGGGCCTACGATTTCCCGGTAGAGCGGAATTGTCAGCGCCTGCCAGCCATCGAGGAAGCCGGGATGTTCGCGGGCAAGCTGGGCGATGAGCGCGTTCATCTCCGCTTGCGCGGCGGCGGGGGCGACGCCCGGCTTCAGCCGTCCGATCGCTTCCAGAAAATGCGAGCCGCGCTGGTTGGGATCGCCCTGGAAGGCAAACGGCCACCAGAGGTCTACCGTTTCACCGTGCGCTACGCCGTTATATTCGTTGCCGGGATGCTCGGTGCCGGGAGGCATGACGCCGGCGACGGTGAACGGCCGGGAATCGAGCATGATCTTGCGGCCGAGGATGTTGGGGTCGGCGGCAAAACGGTTGCGCCACAAGCGGTCGCTCAGAATCACCTGCTGTTGGTTGCCGGGGATCTCATCGTGAGCGGTGAACTCGCGCCCGCGCGCAGGGCGCAATCCGAGGGTGTGGAAGAATCCGGCGGTCACGGCGAAGCCGGTGAAGCGCTCCGGCTGGCCGGTACCGGAAAGCTGCAGATCGGCGTGGGCGTAACCGGCCAGCGATTCGAAAGAGCGATTCCGCGCGCGGAAATCGCGAAAGTCGAAAGGGTTTAGGGGGAAGTGCGGGTAATCCGCGCTGTGGAAGAAGACGCGCACAAGGCGGGCGGCGTTCGGGTAGGGGAGCGGCCGTAGCAGGACGCCGTCGATGACGCTGAAGATGGCGCTATTGGCGCCGATGGCGAGGGCCAGCGTGAGCGCGATCACCACGGTGAAGCCGGGGTTCCTGCGCAGGGTTCGCAGCGCGTATCGCAGGTCGCGCCAGAAGGTTTCGACGGAATCGGTGCGTCGCATATCGCGGCATTCCTCCTGAATTTGCGTCACGCCGCCCAACTTGCGGAGCGCGGCGCGGCGGGCTTCGGCGGGCGGCATGCCCGCGGCGAGGTTCTCTTCCAGTTGCTGTTCGAGATGGAAGCGCAGTTCCCGGTCGAGATCTTCTTCGACGCGATTCCGTCGGGCCAGAGAGCGCAGCCGCATCCGGACTATATCCCAGGTGCGCCGCAACTTCATTGCACGATCACCAACCCCACGGCCCGCGACAGGCGCTCCCACTGGGCCAGTTCTTTCTCGAGCTGCGCGCGGCCGGCTTTGGTCAGCTCGTAAAACTTGGCCTCGCGTCCGGTCTCGGTCTTGCGCCACTCGGCGCGTACCCAACCCTGCTGCTCCAGGCGATGCAGCGCGGGATACAGCGCGCCCTGAGTGACCTGCAGCACGTCTTCGCTCACCTGCTCGATGCGCTTGGCGATGGCCCAGCCGTGCTTCGGTTCGAGCGAGACGGTTTGGAGAATCAGGAGGTCCAGGGTTCCCTGGATGAGATCGGATGGTTTGCTCATGCCTTGTCGAGTCGATGCCTAATTGAATTACAACAGACGCCTAAACCAATTACAATACGACCGGAGGGATGCAATGTCAAGAGGCATGTTGGGGGAGAGAGGCTTCAGCCAATCTGTTTGGTGCGGACGCCCTGCAAAGGCTGGGTTATCAGATCGCCGACCGCGCCGATGAACCGCTGCGTGTGGGGCAATTCGACATGCTCGTCGAAGGCCGCTTCGTCGATCCACTCGGAGTGAATGTAGTACACCAGGGGCCCGCGCGAGGATTCATAGAGATGGATGCGTACGCAGCCGGGCTCGGCGCGGGTGGGCTCCACAACGCGCATCAGTTCGTCACGCAACTGCAACTCTTTTCCGGGCCTGGGCTCCAGGCGGGCAAAGATGTAAAGCAGCATGCCCTCCAGGATAGCTGAAAACACGGCAAATATTTCTCTTGACAGATATCACAAATTGCTATATTCTGATTACGATCTGCAATATATGAGGCTAGGCGAAAAGCTCCGGTACCTGCGGGAAATCGAAGGCGCGTTGCGGGGCCGCCAGGGCGCGCTGACGCAGGCGGAAGTCGTGCGCCTGCTCAAGAAGGAGCTGCGGGAAACCATCAGTCAGGCGTATCTGTCGCAGATCGAGAGCGGCGCGCGGCCGCACCTGACCAACTCCAGCCGCATGCTGCTGGCGAGGTTTTACAAAGTGCATCCGGGTTACCTGGTGGACGATCCGGAGGGCTACCAGGAAGAACTAATGTCCGACTTGGGCGCGTTGGAGGACAAGCTGGATTTGTGGCTGATCAACGGCGCGGAGCGTTTCCGCGGCGACCCGGAGATGAGCCAGGCGCTGCTGCGCGTGGCACGGCACGACGATTCGCGCATGTGCGTGGTGTTGCTGGGCGCCATCCTGGATAACCCGGGCCTCGCCGAGCGGTTGTTGCAGGTATTGAAGCCGTCCCCGGCGGCGGCCATGGCGGAGGCTGTGCCCAAGGCTCTGCCTAAACTAAGGAGGCGATCGCAATGACGTGGGCGGATTTCTATCTGATCTGTTTTCTGTTGGGCCTGGGGCTGAGCCTGCTGTCGGTGCTTACCGGCAGCGCGCATCTGCATCTGCCGCACCTGCCGCACGTGCACGTACCGCATGTGCATGCGGGGGGCGCGGAGGCGGAGGGCGTCCCGTGGCTGAATTTCGGCACCATGACCGCGTTTCTGGCGTGGTTCGGCGGCACGGGCTACTTGCTGGAGCGCTTCTACGCGGTCTGGTTCCTGGTGGCGCTGGCAATTGCCCTATTAAGCGGACTGGGCGGCGCCGCCATCGTGTTCTGGTTCCTGGCGAAGCTGTCCTCGGACGACGTGGCGCTGGATCCGGCGGACTACGACATGATCGGCGTGCTGGGCAAGTTGAGCATCCCCATTCGCCAGGGCGGCACCGGCGAGATTGTCTTCTCGCAGGAGGGCGTGCGCCATGTTTCCGGGGCGCGTAGCGACGATGGGACGGCGATCCCCAAGGGCACGGAAGTGGTGGTGCAGAGGTACGAGAAGGGCATCGCGTATGTGCGGCGTTGGGAGGATATGGAACAGGAGTCGGAAGACAGAAGTCGGGAGACAGAAGTCGGAAGTCGGAAGACGGAGGAGTTAGGAAGTCTTTAAAGGAGAAGTATGGAGAAGGACATGGTTGTGGTTGTTGTGTTGTTGATGTTACTCGCGATCGTGTTGATCGCGTCGATGCTGGCGAGGTTGTACCGCAAGGCGGGTCCGCATGAAGCCCTGATCGTTTACGGACGCAGGGGCACGCGCATCGTCAAGGGGCGCGGCACGGTCATCTGGCCCGTGGTGGAGACCTACAAGAGCCTGTCGCTGGAGCTGATGTCGTTCGACGTCGCGCCGCAGCAGGACCTCTACACCCGTCAAGGTGTGGCGGTCACGGTGGAAGCTGTCGCGCAGATTAAGGTGAAGTCGGATCCGGAGTCCATCCAGACTGCCGCCGAGCAGTTTCTGACCAAGACCGATCAGGAGCGCGAGGGCCTGATCCGGCTGGTGATGGAAGGCCACCTGCGCGGCATTATCGGTCAGTTGACGGTGGAAGAGATCGTCAAGCAGCCGGAGATGGTGGGCGACCGCATGCGCTCCACCTGCGCGGACGACATGAACAAGATGGGGCTGGAAGTGATTTCGTTCACCATCAAGGAAGTTCGCGATAAGAACGAGTACATCTCCAACATGGGGCGGCCGGACGTGGCGCGGATCAAGCGCGACGCCGATGTAGCCGCCGCCGAAGCCGAGCGCGACACGGCCATTAAGCGCGCCGAAGCCACGCGCGCCGCCGCCGTGGCCACAGCCCAGGCCACCCAGGAGCGGGTGCTCGCCGAGACGCTCTCGCAGGCCAAGCAGGCTGAAGCCACGCGCGACCTGGAGATCAAGAAAGCCAACTACAAAGAGACGGCTCAGAAGCAACAGGCCACGGCCGATAAGGCTTACGAGATTCAGACCAACATCATGCAGCAGCAGGTGATCGCGGAACAGGTGAAGATCCAGCAGGTGCAGAAGGAGCACGAAGTTGCCGTGCAGGACGCTGAAATCCAGCGCCGCGAGCGAGAGTTGATCGCCACCGTGCTGAAGCCGGCAGAAGTGGAGCGCCGGCGCATTGAGACGCTGGCCGAAGCCGAGAAATCGAAGCTGGTGATGGAAGCCGACGGTCACGCCGCCGCTATCCGCGCGCAGGGCGAGGCCGAAGCTGAAATCATCTTCAAGAAGGGCGACGCCGAGGCGCGGGCGATGAACGTGAAAGCCGAGGCTTACCAGGAATACAACCAGGCCGCGGTCGTGGACAAGCTCATCACGGGCTTGCCCGAGATCATGCGCGCGCTGGCCGCGCCGCTGGCCAACGTGGACAAGATCACCATCGTCTCGACCGGCGATGGCCACGCGGCGGGCATGAACAAGATCACCGGAGATATGACCGCCATGGCAGCGCAGATTCCGGCGCTGTTTGAAACGCTCTCCGGGATGAAGATGTCCGAACTGTTCGCCAAGGTGAGACAGATTGGGGACAAGCCTAAGGCGCCCGAGGAGAGCGGCAAGGGGTAAGGGCGGGAGACAGAAGTCAGAAGACAGAAGTCAGAAGTCAGAATGGCGGCGGGTCACTTGCGTTAGCGGGTGGCCCGCCGATTAAAAGGAGAAAGGTTATGGCACTACTGGAACGAGTATCCACATTGGTTCGCGCGAACCTGAACGACCTTATCGATAAGGCCGAAGATCCGGAAAAGATGATCAAGCAGGTGATTCTCGACATGCAGAACCAACTGCTGCAGGTCAAAACACAGGTGGCCATCGCCATCGCCGATATGCATGTGCTGGAGAAGAAGCACCAGGAAAACGAAGAGAAGACCGCGGAATGGGTGCGCAAAGCGGAGATGGCCGTGGACAAGAAACAGGACGACCTGGCGCGCGTGGCGCTGGAGCGCTCGGTGAGTTACCGCAACATGGGCGAGAGCTTCCGGCAGCAGGTGGCCGATCAGAAGCAGCAGGTGGAGAATCTGAAGTCCGCCTTGCAGAAGCTGGCGCAGAAACTGGCGGAAGCCGAGGCCAAGAAGGATGTGCTGATTGCGCAGCATCGCCGCGCGCGCGCCGCCACTAAGGCGACCGACGCGCAGTTTGCCACCAGCGAACATTCCACGGCCGCTACGTTCGACCGGATGAAGGACAAGGTCCGCCACAGCGAGGCCGTCAGCCAGGCGAGGGCGGAGTTGTTCAAGGACGACGTGGAGGAGCAATTGGCCACGCTCGAAAAGCAGGACCAGATCGAGAAGATGCTGGCGGACATGAAGGCGAAGCGAGGCTGAGGACCGAACATGACGCCCCTGGAAATAGCTTTGTTGTTCGCGATCGCCGCGCTGGTCTACCAGGAAATTTCCTGGAGGGACAGAGCGCGGCGCATCCAAGCCGATTACGAGAAACGCATTTCGACCGAAGTGGCGATGGCGTACGAAACCAGTCTGGCCGGCGATGAGACGCCCGTGCGCGCCCTCACTTTTCAGGCGGAGAAGCAGGAGCCGCGGGGGCTGTTCCACGAAGTGACTCGCCACCTGTTTATCGCCATCGCCATGAACAGGGACGCCGTGCAGTACGCCGCCGGCGATTTGAATGAGATCGAGCGGTTCAGCATTCCGCCGGAGATCAAGCGGGCGTTGCTGGAGTTCATGACGCCCGCGCGGGAGATGGCGGTGGGGCGGTGATTCAAACGCTGACTAGGAACTGGGTGTTGCTGGCATTGTGTGGCGTTCTTGACGCCATCATTTCGGTCATCTACTTAGTCATGCGGGAAACGGATGGACCACTGACTTTCCACTCATGGAACGGCATGATTGTGTTTGCCGGTAAACTCGCGCTGGCGGCGGGAGCTTGCACGATCGCCGCCGGCATTTGGAGGTCCGCAACTGGCAAAGGCTGGCTTTTGATGCTTAATGGTCTGGCACTGGGCGCACTTGGACTGATCCAATACGGCTTAACCCGTTTTCGAATTAGCTTCCTCACTGTCGCGCTCCTGATCGTCGTGATGGCAATGAGCATCGGCAGTCTTGAATTGGTGGTCGCACGAACCTTGCGGCATCGGCGTCATTTCGCCGACGCATGGTTTCTGGCCTTGGCCGGAGTGGCCTCATTTGGTTTTGCCGTGACGTTTCTGGGTTTGGGGTTGCGCTGGATCAAGATAGAACCGGGATCGCACTCAGACCTTCTTTGGCTTGGCTCCTATTTTGGGTTCAGCGCAATCTGCATGCTGGGGCTGGCCCTGCGTCTGCACAGGCTGGGTCCGTTCCAGTCCGGCCAGTGGGAAGCCTTGCCACCGTTGGGAAATCCAAAACACGCAAAGCCGGCTGAAAGCCGGCTGCGGGCATGATTGCCCGCCCTCCAGCTACACCTGCTTCGCGCGCGCTTGGGGACGCGCGACCGCATCGGCGGAACTCGCCGGCTTGCGCGCGGGCGGCTGGCTCAGCAGCCGCTTGACCGAGCGCGTCAACTGCCCGACCTCTCCGGCGCTCTTCACGATGACCACGTCGGCGCCGGTGGACTGTTCCGTCAAACCCAGCGGCTCCACGAATCCCGAAAGCAGAATGATGCGCGCGCCGGTTTGCGCGCTGCGAATCCGCTTGATCAGTTCCACGCCGTCCATGCGCGGCATTTTGAAATCGGTTACCACAACGTCGAAGTTCTGCTTGGAAAAAAGTTCCAGCGCCTCGTCTCCGCTGGTAGCGGTCGAAATGTTGTAACCAAGTTCCTGGAGCAGCGATTTGCGCGCGATCAAACCCTGGCGGTTATCGTCGACCAGCAGGATTTCGGGAGTCTTGGCGAGGGATGGGGCGGGGACGTGTTTCATGCTAACGCAGGCGAGGTTACCACCCCCGTAACGCAACTGTCAACGCTTTTGCATCAGGTTGTAAAGAGGCAAGATGGAGTGCTTGACAAACGCCGCGCTATTCCACTTCGCGCGGCGCGGTGTAGCCGTTCTTGGCTACGATCTGGTATTTGATCGGCTTACCCTTCTCATCCACGACGCGCAACGGTTCGTTGGTGGCGGGGTTCACCAGCTCCACTTTGATTTTGCGGAATTTGCCGTCCCTGGCCTTGTTGGCGGGTTCATAGCCGATGGAGTACTGATTGCGCAGGGAGTCCTGGATGCTGCCGAAGATCGATGGAAACTCGCCGTAGAAGCGCGGAAAGAAAGCCATGCCGCCCGTCTCTTTGGCGAAGGTGGTCATCTGGTTGTCGGCCTGCAGGAAACCGATGCTGTCTCCCCTGGCGCTCATGATGCGCAGCGCCTGCATCAGCCCGATGGCGTAGACCGGAACGCCCGAATCCTGAATGATCTTGCGCGCCTTATCGTAGGTCAGCTTGCTGAACGTATCGACGCCGGAGGAAAGCAGCACGATGGCCTTGCGCCCCTCGATCTTGGACATGCGCTCTTCGGTATCGGCCAGCGCGTCGAACAGGTTGGCTTCCGAAAAGCCCGGGATGCGCAGGCGCTGCATGGCTTCATACGTCTGATGCTTGTCGGTAGTGAAGTCGGAAAGGATTTCCTCCCGCATGTCGTAAGCGATCAAGGCCACGTAGTCTTCGGGCTTCAGGGTTTGCACAAAGCCGTACGCGGCGGACAGGGTTTGATACCACGTCTGCGACCCATACCACTGGAATTTGGCGCTGAACTCGACCAGCAGACACACCGTCATGGGCGCGGTGCTCTTGCCGAAGGATTTGATCTGCTGCGGAACATTGTCTTCCAGGACGCGGAAGCTGCCGCGCGGAATATTGGGAATGAAGTGGCCGTGGTTATCGAGCACGGCGACGTCCACGCTCACCACGCTGACGTCGCTCTTGAAACTGGGCAGGTTCTCCGGGATGTCGGGCTGGGCCTTCTTGCTGAGCTTCGACGGAATGGGGGCTACTTCGGGCTCCTCCGTGGCCTTGCGCGGCTTGGCCACGGTTTGGTCCACATCCTTGGTGGGACCGGATTGGTCTTGGGCAAGGGACGTGGCGGCCAGCACCAACAGCGCTGCCAAGGCTACCGGCAGCGCCGGAATTCTGTTCCAGGATTTCATAGACATACCAATTCCCCAGCTAAACTATAGCAGAGAAGACGCGGGCGCCGGTGCTTTGGTTTCGGGAGAAGAACCTGGTCTTTGCGCAGGGCGGCGCCGTAGCGCAGTGCGATCCAATCGGTCATAATGTATTCAGGTTCCGTCCCATGATCCACCATGCTAAAGATCTATCTGTCGACCAGAAGGCAGCCATTGAAAGCCTGCTGGGACGCCGCGTGCTGGAGAATGAAGCCATCAGCATCCGCGCCATCGAACCCCCGGCGGTCTCCGACCGGCGGCGGCGCGAACAAACGGCGGAGCTGCGGAAATATTTCTCCGATGTGGATGCCCTCCGCCAGCCCGGCTCCCCAGAGGAAGCCGAGGAAGTCCTGACCGAGGCCATCCGAAGCTCGCGGCCCGGTTATCGTCCGCATCGGTGAAAATCGTCCTCGACACGACAATTCTGGTACGCGCCAACGAACGCTCCCACGGCCTTGCCCGTGAACTCCTGACAAACATCGTAAAAGGCGAGCATAGCCTCCTGCTTTCAAATGAGATGCTTCACGAGCTTGCCAGGGTCCTGCGCTATCCGCGATTGCGGGAGTTCTACAGTCTCACCGAAGAGATGGTCTTCGAGTACGTAAAGTTCCTCCGGCGATCCTCGGAAATCGTGACCCTGGACCCCCTTGTGATTGCGCCCATCCGCGACGTGAACGACATCATCGTGATGCAGACCGCGATAATCGGCGAAGCGGACGTACTGTGTACGAAGGACGAGGATTTTTTTGAAAACCCCGCCAGCGAATACCTGCGCAAAATGGACATCGCCGTTCTCGACGACATTGCCTTGATCGATCGCCTGCGCTCCCGATGCTGGAGCGTCCACGCCTGTCAGGGTGGCCTGCGGCCCACGTTGGAGGGCGGGCAATCCTGCCCGCAGCCGGCTTTCAGCCGGCTTCGGGCCGCCTAAAAGGCGGCTGCGGCCAAGGTTGGCCGCCCTCCAATTTCAATAACTTACGGTTGGTTTTCGACCGTGCTGCGGGCCTCCATAGCAGGCCTCCTGGCCCGCCGCTGGCGCTCGAAGAACTGCTGGAGCAACTCCACGCACTCCACCGCCAGCACCCCCTCAACGATCTCCACGCGATGGTTCAACAACTCGGAATCCGCAATCCGGAACTTGCTGCGGACGCCGCCGAAGCGCAGATCGCGCGCGCCGAACACCAGCCGCTCCACCCGCGCCGCCACCAGCGCGCCGGCGCACATCGCACAAGGCTCCAGGGTCGCGTAGACCGTGGCCCGCTCCAGCCGGTAATTTCCCAGGGCCGCCGCCGCCGCGCGCAACGCCAGGATCTCAGCGTGCGCCGTCGGATCGTTTAGCCCGATGGCCGAATTCCGGCCGCGCCCTACGATCTCGCCCGCAACGACCAGCACCGCTCCCACCGGCACTTCACCCGCCGCCTCGGCTTCGTGCGCCAGCGCCACGGCCTCCCGCATCCAGATGTCATGCATGCCCCTATTAGCTTAGAATAGGAAGACCCCCGTATGTTCCGACACCTCCCGTTGATCGTCAAGAACTGCTGGCGCAACCGCCGCCGCACCACGCTGACCATCGTCAGCATCGGGGTCTCCATGTGCCTGCTCGGCGTGCTCATTGCCGTCTACCACGCCCTGTACCTCAGCGACGCTACCCCCGACCAAGCCCTTCGCCTGGTCACCCGCAACCGCATCTCGCTAACCGTCCCCATCCCGCTGTTTTACCGGGAGCGCATCCGCCAGGTGGTAGGCGTAAAGGAAATCATGAGTTCCCAATGGTTCAACGGCACCTATAAGGACGCCCGCGATCCCAAGAACTTCTTCGCCCGCTTCGGCGTCGATCCACCGGAAAAGCTCTTTACCATTTTTGGCGAACTGAAAATCCCCGAGGATCAGAAGCAGGCTTTCATCCGGGACCGTACCGGCACCGTTATCGGGCGCGACCTCGCCAACAAGTTCAATTTCCACCTGGGCGATCGCATCACCTTGATCGGCGACATCTATCCCGGCAACCTGGAACTCACCGTGCGCGGCATCTTCGACAGCCCACGCAAGAGCGAGATGCTCTACTTCAATTGGGCTTACGTGCGGGAAGGGTTGCCGGAGAGCCGCAAGGGCGAGGTGGGTACCTTCGACATTCTTTGCGACAACGCGGACGTGGTCCCCCGCGTGGCCAAAACCATCGATGACGGGTTCCATAACGCCCCGGTCGAGACCCGCACGGAGACCGAGCAGGCCTTCCTGCTCAGCTTCGTTTCCATGCTGGGGAACGTGAAGCTGTTCTTGATCGCCATCTGCGGCGCGGTGATGTTCACCATCCTGCTGGTTTCCGGCAACACCATGGCCATGTCGGTGCGCGAGCGCGTGCGCGAAGTCGGCGTGCTCAAGACGCTGGGTTTCACCGGCGGGAACATCCTGTTCATCATTCTCGGCGAAGCCTGCGTCATTTCCATCGCCGGCGGCGCCATCGGATTCCTGCTCTCGACTTTCCTGGTCGGCGGCGTTCAGAAAAGCCCCGCCGGCATGTTCCTCCCGCCGATCCAGCGGTTCGACCCGGCCGTAGGGTCGGTTTGCATCCTGGTAGCCCTTGGTATTGGCCTGATCAGTTCTTTCATCCCTGCCTGGAACGCTTCCCGCACCAATATCGTGGAGGCTCTGCGCAGTACCGATTGAGATTCGCCCATGGCCATCCCTATCACTTATAACCTGCGTAATCTGGTGGTTCGCAAGACCACCACGTTGATGACCGCCCTGGGCATCGCGCTGACCGTGGCCGTCCTGCTGGCCATGATGGCGCTGTTGACCGGCCTCGGCGCCACGCTTTCCGCTAGCGGCGATTCGCTGCAGATCATTGTGATGCGCAAGGGTTCCGAGTCGGAGCTGGTCTCCAACTTCACCCGCACGCAGTTCCAGGATTTGAAATTCAAAGCGGGCATCGCGCGCGCGCAGAATGGCGATCCCATGGCATCGCTCGAAGTGGTGACCGTGATTAACCTGCCCAGCATCGATCAGCCGGAAGGCAACAACGTGACGCTGCGCGGCCTCTCGCCTGTCGGCATCGAGATGCGCCCTGGGCTCAAGATCTCCGCGGGCCGGTGGTTTGAGACAGGTAAGCGCGAAGTGGTGGTCGGCAAGTCCATCGCCAAGCGCTACCCTGGCGCGGCGCTCGGCAAGCGTCTCACGTTTGGCCGCGGCGAATGGGATGTGGTCGGCGTCATGGACGCCGGCCAAAGCGCGCAGAACAGCGAGATTTTCGGCGACCTGAACCAGGTGAGCTCCGACTTGCAACGCGCGGACGTACTCAGCTCGGCGCTGGTGCGGGCCACCGATGCTGGCGCGGCCGCCGCATTACTGAACAGCATCAACGACGATCAACGGTTGAACATGAATGCCGTTTCCGAAAAGGAATACTACGCCCTGCAAACCCGGTCCGCCGCGCCGATCGAATACCTCGGAATCTTCGTATCCATCATCATGGCGATCGGAAGCAGTTTTGCGGCGATGAATACGATGTATGCCGCGGTGGCCCGGCGGTCCCGCGAGATCGGCACCTTGCGCGTGCTGGGCTTCTCGCGCGGCAGTATTCTATTCAGCTTCTTCGTGGAATCGGTGCTGCTGGCGGGCCTGGGCGGAATCCTGGGCTGCCTGCTGGTGTTTCCTTTAAATGGCGTGACTACCGGCATCGGCAGCACCACGTTCAGCGAACTGGCGTTTTCCTTCCGCGTGACGCCGCAGATCATGCTGGCCGGAATCGTCTTCGCCTCCCTGTTAGGGGCCTTCGGAGGCGTATTCCCGGCCCGCATGGCCGCCAACAAAGAAATCCTGGTGGCCCTGAGGGAAGTGTAATGACACAATCACCAGCCACCAGGGGTACCCGCCTGCGGGTCCAGCCACCGTTTGTATATGGATGCTGAACTAAAATCTCTCCAAATCGACCGCGGCAAAAAGCGTTCCGGTGAGCCATCCAAATGGGCCACGCGCTGGATCGTCGCGGGCGTCATCCTGTTCCTCCTGCTGGGCGCCGGCCGTTTCGCTTACATCCGCCTCAACGCGGCTACCGAAGTCGATGTGCAGCGGGTCAAAGCCCTCAGCACCGGACACGCCGAGCAAGGCGTGGTGCTCAACGCCACCGGCTACATCGTGGCCGCGCACAAGATCGAGTTGGCCGCCAAGGTGGTCGGCAAAGTCAAGTGGATCGGTGTAGACAAGGCCGACAAGGTGAAAGAAGGGCAGGTGCTCGTCCGCCTGGAAGACGACGAATACCGCGCGCAACTGGATCAGGCCAAGGGGAACCTGGCCAACCTCCAAGCCCATCTGGCCGAGCTGGAACACGGTTCGCGGCCGGAAGAGATCGCCCAGGCGATGGCCAATCTGAACTCCGCAAAAGCCGACCTGGAAAACGCCCGCGTCAGCCTGGAGCGCACGCGCAAGCTGGTGTCGCAGGCGGTCATGTCGCAACAGAATCTGGACGACGCCCAAGCCCGCTACGATTCCGCCGTGGCCAAAGTGAATTCGCTGCAGAAGGCCTACGACCTGGTCAAGATCGGCCCGCGCCAGGAGCAGATCGACGCCATGCGCGGCCAGGTGGAGCAGGCTCGCGGCGCAGTAGCCTACGCGGAAACCAATCTCGCGAACACCATTATCCGCTCCCCGGTCACCGGCACGATCCTGGAGCGCGCCGTCGAGATCGGCGAATTCGTGACCACCAGCTTCGTGGGCGACCGCGGCGCCAAAGGCTACGTGGTCTCGCTCGCCGACCTCAACGACCTGGAGGTGGAACTGGACATCAGCCAGAACGATTTCGCCAAACTGCACATGGCGCAGAAGGGCACCATCACCACCGATGCCTTCCCCGACCGCAAGTACGATGGCTTCATCCGCGAAGTTTCGCCCGAGGCCAACCGCCAGAAGGCCACCGTGCAGGTGAAAGTGAAGGTGGCCCATCCGGACGAATATCTGCGGCCCGAAATGAACGCCAGCGTGGCGTTCCTCTCCGATGAGAAGAACGCGGCCGCCACGCCGTCCCAGCCGATCGTGGTGGTGCCGGCTTCCGCCATCCGCGATAACAAGGTTTTCGTGATGCTGGAGGGCCGGGCCGTCACACGCCCCATCAAGCCAGGCCCCACCAATAGCCAGGGTGTGCGCATCGAGCAGGGACTCATCGGCGGCGAAGACCTCATCGTCAACCCGCCGGCCACGTTGAGAGACGGCGACCGCGTGCGCCAAAAAGCCTAATCCCCATGAGCGAAACCATTATCGAAACGCAAAACCTGACGAAAGAATTCATCCGCGACGAGTTCCACGTTGTGGCTCTCAAGAACATCTGCATCCGCATCGATAAGGGCGAGTTTGTGGCGCTGATGGGACCTTCCGGCTCGGGCAAGTCCACGCTGCTGCACCTGATCGCCGCCATGGATAAGGCCACGGGCGGGGAAATCCGCGTGCTGGGCCACAATCTGCGCGAGCTGAGCGACCGCCAGATCGCGCACTGGCGCAATGAACACGTAGGCTTCATCTTTCAGCAATTCAACCTGATTCCGGTGCTGACCGCGCTCGAGAATGTGGAGTTGCCGCTGAAGCTGACCAACCTGAAGAAGCAGGAGCGCCTGGAGCACGCCGCGACGGCGTTGAAGCTGGTGGGCCTGGGCGACCGCATGGGCCACTATCCGCGGCAGCTTTCCGGCGGGCAGGAACAGCGCGTGGCCATCGCCCGGGCCATCGTCACCGACCCGGCGCTGATCCTGGCGGATGAGCCGACCGGCAACCTGGACGCGGCCTCCGCCGACGACGTGCTCACGATTCTCTCGAAATTGAATAAGGAGTACGGCAAAACAGTGGTGCTGGTGACGCACGATCCGCACGCGGCGCGATTCGCCACCAAGGTGCGGCATTTGGAAAAGGGCGAGCTGTTGGCGGAAGAAGTGGGACCGGCCTCCGGGCCTGTCTGAGTCAAAAGAACAAGGGAAAAAAGCGAAATGGCGGAACTGGAAATTCATCACGAGGAAGGACACGAGCACGACCCCATGGGCAAGCGGGTGGGAGTTATGGCCGCGCTGCTGGCCGTATTCCTGGCGGTTGTCACTATCCTTTCCCATCGCGCGCACACCGAGGCCATCATCACCAAGACGGACTCCAACGACCAGTGGCAGTATTACCAGGCCAACAAACTGAAGTATCACAATCTGGAATTGGGCGAGCGGCTGATCGGAATCCTGGGGCCACATAATCCCGGCGCGAAAGAGGCCTTGGAACAATTCCACAAGGATAAGCAGAAGTACACCGACCAGGCCAACGAGCAAAAGGAGAAAGCCACCACTCAGATGGAAAAATCGGAAGCCGCCGAGCACCGCGGGCTGCGTTACGATCTCGGCGAAGGCCTGCTGGAGATCGCGCTGGTGCTCAGCTCGCTCTATTTCATCTCGCGCAAGATGCTGTTCCCGATAATCGGCTTCATCGCCGGCGTGGCGGGCCTGATCGTGGCCATCGCCGGGCTGCTGGTCTGAGCAAGACAGAAGACAGAAGTCAGAAGTCAGAAGTCAGAATGGCTCCTGCGGAGACCGCCTTCTGACTTCTGTCTTCTGCCCCAACCTCAACGCCTTTCTGGCCGTCGTGCTCAGCGGCAGTGAGGGCAGAGTCTCGATGGGAACCCACCGCAGGGGCCGCGCCACGCGCGCCTGCCGCGCGAGGCTGCCCGATCGCACCGTCACTTGGTAGCGATGATGTGTAATTGTGTGGCGAAACGTGCCGATTGCCGGCAGCGCACCCAACTCCGGCAGTTGCTCGGGCGAAGGCAGCTCCCAAAAGCCGCCCAGCCGCCGCGCATCCGCGTCCCGTTGCCAGAGCAGCAGGCGTCCGCGCCGTTCGATAATCGCGACTTCCATCGCGATCTTCACCGGTGCGGTGGCGGGCAGTTTCACCGGCAACTGCGCCTGGCGGCCCGCGCGCCGGGCTGCGCACATCTCCGCCAGCGGGCAGATCCCGCAGCGCGGGGAGCGCGGCAGGCACACCGTCGCGCCCAGTTCCATCATGGCCTGGTTGAAGGCGCCCGCCCGCCGGCGATCCAGTCCATCCAGATGATGCTGCGCGATGGCGCGAAACCGCGCGCGCGTGCGGCTGGCGCCGATATCGGCCGCATCGTTGGTCAGGCGCGCCACCACCCGCATGACATTGCCATCCAGCACGGCATAAGGCAGCCCGAAGGCGATGCTCGCAATCGCCGCGGCGGTGTAGTCGCCCACGCCCGGCAGGTCCCGTATCGCCTGGTAGCTGCGTGGAAAAACGCCGTCCATCACGCGCGCGGCTTGGTGCATGTTGCGCGCGCGCGAATAGTAGCCCAGACCGCTCCAACTCGCCAGTACTTCTTCCGCGGAAGCGGCTGCCAGCGCCGCCACGCTGGGAAAGCGATCCAGGAATCGTTGGTAATAAGGGATCGCGGCCTCGGCACGGGTCTGCTGCAGCATGATTTCGGAAACCCAGATGCGGTAAGGGTCGCGGGTGCGCCGCCAGGGGAGATCGCGATGGTGCGCGCCATACCAGTCGAGGAGTTTGGCGGCGAGGGAGCGCGCCGGGACGCGTGTCATGCGAGCGTTTGAATCCACTCGGCGACGACGTACTTGATCCGATCGGGCGTCAGGTCGAAGGCTTCGTACTCGGGGTTGAGCGGCTCCAGCCGGACCCGTTCGTGGCGCCACTCGTCTTCGCCGGCGGCCGATTTGCGGCTGGTGTACTTTTTCACGGTGAACCGCTCGTGCAGGCCAATCAGCTCCACCAGCACGATCTTGCCCTGGCGCGAACCCACCACCGGCCCGCGGAAGATATTCAGGCTGCCGTCCGGGATGCGCGGCTCCATGGAGCGGCCCTCCACGTGGACCACGAACATCCCTTCAGCGAGGCGCAAGCCCTCCGGCGCCCGCACCCAGTCTTCGGCTTCCACTTCTTCGTCGGCGCCGAACTTGCCCGCCGCCGCACGCAGGGTGTACAAAGGCAGGTGCGTGCGAAACCGCTGGACCGCGATCTTCTCGACGTGCCGCTCGAAGATGCGGTCCGCTACGCGCGAAAATGAATCCACCGGCACGGCTTCCCGCTGGGAGACCCGCAACACGTTCGAAAGCGAATCCTCCCACGACTCGAGCAATCGCCGCGGCCCCAGCTCGGCAATCTTGTCCTCAAAATCGCGCTCCAGTGCCGCTAAGTAGACGGCGTCTTCCGGGCCGGCCAGATCCTCCCAATGCGCGCGCAACCGCAAGGCGTGGCGTGCGGAATCCGGGTCCGCATCCACCAGCAGCACTCCCACGTCGTGCACGGGCTCGCCCGGCAGCGCGAGCTGCAACAGAACGTACTCCCCCCGCGTGCGCGCACTAATCGGAATGACCGCAGCCATACAATACCTTATCGTCCAAACCTAAGCGATCTTCGGAAAAAACGGAACCACAGGTAAACACAGATGCACACGGATAAAACCGGTTTTCATCTGTGTGCATCTGTGTCCATCTGTGGTTGCTTTCAGTTCACGGCGCAAACGGATAATACCCCTTCCGGAACCGCACCTTGGCTTGCGGTAAATCCGGCACTACAATCTTGATATTGCGGAACAGCTTCTCACTTGCCGGTCCCGTATCCGGCACGTAGCGCAGAATGTACTGCGTGGTCACCTCGCCCGCAATGGCCGCAATCGCGTGGAAAATCCCGGCGGAAACCTCCGAAGCATACGCGCCCATACCGACCGCCATGGCGTAATTGCCGTCGTCGGAAGGATGCGAAAGGTAACCATCCACGTCGGAATACAGATCGTTCAGCGGGTATACCAACCGGCCGCCGGTCTCGCTGGTCAGCCGCTGCAGATTCTCGTCGCCTTCCCTGGTGAAACCGAACGACGCTGTGCTGATCCCGTAGATCGTCACCAGGTTGCGCTGTGCGATCTCGATCACTTCATCCAGGCTCTTCTTGCTCGCCGTATCGTGCCCGTCGCCGATCACGATCAGCACCCGCCGCGGATCGTAGGGCTCGCCGTCCACCAACTGGCGGTGCTTGCAGGCCATGTAAATCGCGTCGTAGAGCGCGGCGCCGCCGCCCGGCTTCATCTTGGTCAGCTTCTCGACCAGCTTGTCCGACTGGGTCGTGGTATTGACCTGCAGCTCCGGCTCGTTGGAGTACGAAATCAGATAGCCGCTGTATTTCTTGTCTCCAGGCAACAGGTTGAGCACCAGCTCGATGGCCGCGTCCTGAAAATGCTTCCATTGAATGCGTGTGTTGTTGCTGAGATCGATCAGGAACCCCACCACCACCGGCTGATTGCGGTCGCGGCTGAAGAACTCGATGCGTTGGTCCTTGCCTTCATCGAGGATGCGAAAGTCCTTGGCTTCCAGATTCGAGACGAAACGTCCCTTCTCGTCGGTGACGGTCACCGGAACGATCACCTCGCTCACCTGGACCTTGATGAGCTTGGACGGTTTGTCGGATTGAGCCAGCGCCAGCGAGACAAGGGCGAGCGCGATAGGAATGCGTGCGACCATGGAGAGTACCAATGCCCTCTATTCTAGCAGGGGGAGAGGGAGTCGGGAGGCATTCTGCCTTCTGTCTTCTGTCTTCTGCCTTCTGTCTTCTTCTTTATCGCTGCACCCGTCCGGACCCGCCGCCCTTGAGCAATTGCTGCACTTCCTGGACGCTGAAGCGGTTGAAATCTCCGGGGATGGAGTGCTTCAGGCAACTCGCCGCGACCGCGAATTCGAGCGCCTCCTGGGGACCCTCCAGCGCCTGCAAACCATAAATCAACCCGCCCGCGAAGGCATCGCCTCCGCCCACCCGGTCGACAATGTGGGTGATCTCGTAATGCCGGCTCACCAGGAAGTTCCGACCGTCGTGGAGGCACGCCGACCAGCCGTTGTGCGAAGCGCTTATGGATTCCCGCAGGGTCACCGCGATGGTTCTCAGGTTGGGAAACTCCGCCAGCACCTTGGCGGTGAGCGCGGCATAATGTTGGGGGTCCAGCTTGCCCGCCTCGACGTCCACCGGGGCGGCGATCCCCAGCGCCATCTGGCAGTCTTCCTCGTTGGCGATGGCCACGTCGACGAAGCGCATCAGCTCCCGCATGACCTCGCTTGCAGGCTTGCCCCACTTCCACAAATTCTTGCGATAGTTGAGATCGCAGGATACGGTAATACCCTTTTTCCGCGCGGCGCGCACCGCCTCCAGCGCCAGGCCGGCCGCGGTCGCGCTGATGGCCGGCGTGATCCCCGTCACATGAAACCAGCCGGCGCCTTCAAATGCCGCGTCCCAATCCACATCGCCCGGTTTGGCCAGCGCCACGGAGCTGTAGTCGCGGTCGTAGACCACCTTGGAAGCCCGCTGATTGGCGCCCGTCTCCACGTAGTAGACCGGCATGCGCCCGTGCGCGCGCACGATGCGCGAGGTGTCCACGCCGAAGCGCCGCAGTTCCCCCACCACCGCATCGGCGATGGGGTGGTTCGGAGGCAGCAGCGTCACATAACGCGCGTCGAGGCCGAAGGTCGCCAGCGCCACCGCGACATTCGCTTCGCCGCCGCCAAAGGTCGCCACGAACTGGGGCGACTGCAGCAAGCGCTCGAATCCGGGCGGCGCCAGACGCAGCATGATCTCGCCAAATGTGACCGTAGTCTTGAGCATTCCAGCCTATTCTTTCACCGCGACTACGTCCACGGCAAATCCCGCGTCCATCGAAGGCAGGCCTTGGAAGGGCAGCATGGTTTCCGCCGGCGGACGCGCCCCGTTGTAGAATTCCCCGCGAATCTTGCGCACCTGCTCCGATATTCTGGTGGACAGCGGATACAGGCTCGCGAAAGCCACCTCCCGCAGGGAAGCGCCCTCCTGCGCCAGCGATTTCTGCAGGCGCTCGAAGGCCAGCCGCGCGTCCGCATCCTGGAATCCGAAAGCCTCCTGGCTGCCCGTCAGAACGACCCTCTGCGCGCCGATGAGGGCAATCTGGGAGAGTTGGGGCGATTGCGCCAGTCCCTCCGGATTCAGCATGTGAATGGCCGCGCCCGTATTCCATCGCAGCCGGGCCACCGCTTCGCACGCGGCCACGGCGCGCGCAGGCGCCCGCTGCACCTGTACGAAATTCAGCGCCGCGCCGGAGTAACTGGATTGCACCAACTGGCGCACTTCCGCATAGCGGTCCAGCGAGCTCAGGAAACAGGTGATGCGCGCCACGTCGCGCGGCTCGGACCCGGCCGCCTTCACGGCCGTCGCCAGCCAGCGCATGGATTGCTCGGCCAGCGGCAGCACCGGATCGAGCGGCTCGCCCGCCGGCGCCCCCTGCCCCGAAATGTACACCAGCCCATACTGGCTCATTTCCTTCTTGGCCACCGCGGTGGATTCCATGACCACCTGCGCGGCCTCCAGCGGCAATGCGCCCACCTGCACCACGCTCAGCACCGGCAGCGCCAGCTTGTGTTCGGTGAAGGTTTCGCTGACCAACTCGCGCACCCGGCGCAGATCGCCGCTGCCCGCCACGAACGCGCGCAGCTTCACTATCGCCGCGCCATTAGTGGAGTGCAGCAGCCACTTCAACGCATCGCGTGTCTGTTGGGATAGGAGACCCTTGGCCGAAAGCGGCGTGACTTGAAACACCAGCCGGCGCGTCTCGGCCGTAAGCGCGCTGGGGGGATCTTTAGGAAGCTGCAGGACCTGCGTCTCTTCCTCTTTTTTCTTCTTTCCCCAGGACGAGAACGTTACCGCCAGCGCGCCCGCTAGCGCCAGCAGCCAGATCCTTCGCATATTCCAAACGACGATTGTATCACCCCGTTTCGGGGATCTCGGGTGCTTAACCGTTTGGGGGAAACCGCTTCCTGACAGTCGCGGCTCGGCAACAGTCACTTTGATTTCGGAGGGTTTACCGAGCCGCGACCGTCAGGGAGCGGTTTCTGTCAATCAGGACCCCCAGAACGGTTAAATCAAGCACCCGGGGATCTCGCGGGAGTGAGGGGCGTGGATGCGCAGGGATTCCCTTATGCCTCGGCCGCGAAGCGCGGCAGCCCGCTAGAGTTAGCTGGCGGCCTTGAGAACCGCCGTACTCAGAGTGGTGTTGCTGACGCTCCAAACCTTGCTGACGCTGGTGCCGACATTGCTGAACAGGGCGGCGGAAGCTAAAGCCACAAAGGCTAGTAATAACGTGTATTCGATGAGGTCCTGGCCGGCTTCGTCCCGCCAGAAGCCGCCGATCGAACAGGCCAGGAATTCCCTTATCCTTAATCGCTGTACCATACAGAACCAGCTTACGGTCTCCGGCTGCACGGCGACAACCCTGCTTTTGGTTTACTGGCCGCTATGGTTTGTTTAAGTGTTAACTATGGTAGCCGGGTTTTTCCCGGAGGCGACGCGGCGGACAAAGAGAAGGCCCAGAGAGGTTAGCTGCCGTCGACCGCGGCCATGCTCAGGGTGTTGTTGCTGGTGCTCCAGATCTGGGTGATGCTGGTGCTGGAACTGGCGTAAAAGGCGGCGGAAAACAGGGCTACAAATGCCATCAACAGCGTGTATTCCAGAAAATCCTGCCCGTCCTCGTCCTTCCAAAAGCGTCCAACGGATGCGGCCAGGAATTCGCTTTTCTCGATGAATTCCTTCATACAAGGGCCTGGTGATGTCCTCCATTCCATGGTGACAAGCCCGGGCGCAATTTACTATAGGCTACTGGTTTGGAAAGCGCTTACCAAAGTACTGCGGTTTGTTCTGTGAACCGGGCGGGCCGGGTGCGACTTGCGCCGGCGGATTGCGGCGAGCGCCGCGAGTTAAAGTATGGAACATACGCAATGAGGTGCCGCATGCGAACTCTATCATGTATCGCCGCCGTGAGTGTGGCGATGGCCACCGCGCAGACCAGCGCGGACAAGCGCACTCACCAGTGGTGGAACGACCGGCCCGTGGGCGGGCGGCCGTACACCGCGAATGCCAGGAAGATGGCGTTGATCTCGGTTAAGGGCAACAAATTCGTCGACCCGCAGGGCAAGACCGTCTTGTTTCGCGGGTTATCCATCTCCGATCCCGACAAGCTGGAAGGGCAGGGCCACTGGAACAAGGACCACTTCGTCAAGGTGAAAGAGATGGGCGCGATGGTGGTGCGCATTCCCGTACACCCGGTGGCGTGGCGCGAGAGGGGGCCGGCTGAATACCTGAAACTCCTGGATCAGGCCGTGGAGTGGTCGACGGACCTGGATCTGTACATCGACCTGGATTGGCACTCCATCGGGAATCTGACCACCGGGTTGTTCCAGGATCCCATGTACGACACGTCGCAGCAGGAGACTTACAATTTCTGGCGTACCGTGGCCAGGCATTTCGCCGGCCACAACACCATAGCGTTCTTCGAGTTGTTCAACGAGCCGACCACCTTCCGGAACCAATTGGGTCCGGTCAACTGGATGGAGTGGAAGCGCATGCAGGAGGACCTGATCGCCGTCATCAGGGCGTACAATCCGCAGGCCATTCCGCTGGTGGCGGGCTTCGATTGGGCCTACGACCTGACGCCCTTGCTGCTCGCGCCGATTAACGCGGAGGGCATTGGCTATGTGACGCATCCCTACTCCAACAAGCGCTCGCGGCCGTGGGAGCCCAAGTGGGAAGAGGATTTCGGCTTCGCCGCCGCCAGGTATCCCGTGGTGGCCACCGAATTCGGCGGATTTGCGGGGCCCAATACGAATGCGGAATACGGACCGGCCATCATCAAGTATCTCGAAGGCAAGGGGATCGGTTGGATGGTCTGGTGTTTCGATCCGGAGTGGGGACCGACGCTCATTAGCAACTGGGAGTACCAGCTCACGCCCTCCGGGGAATTCGCTAAGATGGCCATGAAGGGTGGCGTAAAGTAGAGAGATGAAGGGCGGGCTTGAAGCCCGACGGAACATGTCAAACCTGCAAACACCGATCGGGCCGGAACTCGCGGCTTATATTCGCAGCGTGTCTCTGCGGGAGCCGGACTTGTTGCGGCGGCTGCGCGAGGAGACGGCTGCACGCGCCGACGCGGGGCTGCAGTTGTCGCCGGAACAGGGCCAGTTTCTGGGGATGCTGGTGCGCTTGATGGGCGCCACGCGGGCGCTGGAGGTGGGCGTGTTCACCGGGTTCAGCTCGCTGCACGTGGCGCTGGCCATGCCGCCGGAAGGACGCCTGATTGCCTGCGATGTGAATGCGGCATCCGCGGCCATCGCGCGGCGCTACTGGCGCGAAGCGGGCGTGGCGGACAAGATCGAATTGCGACTCGCTCCGGCCATCGACACTCTGGACGCGCTGCTCGGCGAGGGCGCGGCCGGCAGTTTCGATTTCGCGTTTGTGGATGCAGACAAAGAAAACTACGGGCGCTACTATGAGCGGGTCCTGAAACTGCTGCGGCCCGGCGGTCTAGCGGCCTTCGATAACGTGCTATGGCACGGCGCCGTGATCGATGACGCGGCCCAGGACGCAGGTACCCGCGCCATCCGCGAATTCAACGCCAAGCTGCATGGCGACGAGCGCGTGTGGCTCAGCCTGGCGCCCATCGGCGACGGGATTACGTTGGCACTAAAGCGGTAGCGGGCTGGGCCGCGCGCAAGAATCCGAGGATGTGCCCGGTGAGCAATTCGGGCTGCTCCAGCGGGCCGAAATGTTCGCCGCCGGGCAACAGCACCGACTTGCAGTTGGGCAGCGCCTCGTGCAGGAAATCATACGAACTGATGAAGTGCGAGTCGCGGCCGTAGACCAGCAGCGTGGGCGTTTCGATGGTGCGCACCGCATCGAGGGTCATGGCGCCCACCACTTCGTAGTCCTTCAGCAGGGTGGTATTGCGGATCAGGCGCAGCAGGGGCTCGCGATTGCGCGGCAGCCCGCGCGCCGGGCCGTAGAACTTGGGAGTGTCCAGGCTGAGCTGCAACAGGTATTCGGCGTCGTTGCGTTTGTCCTCGGGAACGTGGATACCGACTTCCTCCAACTTGGCCACCCAGGCCGCCCAGCCGATCCAATCCTTATCGTTGCGCAGGTGTACCAGGGCTGCCAGGCCCGGCTCCAGTGCTACTAATTTGGCCACGCGCTCGGGGTAGAGCAGGCTGAAGTACATGGCGATGTCGGCGCCGAAGCTGTGGCCCACCAGGATGGGGCGCTCGATTCCCATTTCATCGAGGAAGCAGCGCAGGTCCTCGGCCATATCGGCGGCGGTATAGCCAGTGGGGGTGACATCGCTGTAGCCGTGGCCGCGGAGGTCGTAAGTGGTGACGCGGTGGTCGCGGCGCAGGATGGGCGCCATGTAGAGGTGCCAGACGGCCAGATTGCCGAGGAATCCGTGCAGCATGACCACATCGGGGCCCGCGCCGACGGTAATGTAGTGCAGAGCGACGCCGTTCGCCTTGACCTTAGGCACTCCGAAGCATTCCCTCCCGTCGCGCGGCATCGGCCAGGACGGCTTTGTCGCGCCAGCAGCGCCAAGCCATGCCGACGCTGTGCAACACCTCTTTGGCATCGAACGGTTTCAGGAGCAGGTCGCAGCCCCCCAGATTCAGGACCTCCGCCCAGAGCCGGTCGTCGCCTAATCGGGAGGCTACGATCACGGACGGCGGCGGCGCGAGTTGCGCGGCGGCCTGCGCGATGTGCTGCCACGAATAGCCGTCCGGCAGGTCGGGATCGGCGATGATTACGCCGAGGGCAGGGTCGTCCAATGCGTATTGAGCTTGCTGAAATGTGGAGGCCAACCGCAGTTCCCAAGTGGAACGGGCCAGAATCACGCGCAGCGATTCTTGGTCTTCCGCGCCCGAAATCACAGCCAGAACGGTCAGTTTCCTGGCCGCATGCCATTGCATGGTTGCACGCTCTTTCATTTAGTATAGTATGACTATAGACTATATGCCAAACATACGCAAGTGTCAAACTGTTTGCGGATCGGCGGGGACTCAGGCTGAGGTGCGGCGGGGTGGTTTCGGATGCCGCTATTCCGTGATGGCGCCATGAAGGATCGCGGCGATCCTCACGCGCACGATTTGGCCCCGAGGCACTCGGGATGATCGTCTCGCACTTCTGGCGAAAGCCGGTTGATGGCTTCACCGATGACAGTCAAATGATGCAGACTGGGCGAAGGGCACGGGGCGAGCCGCGAGGCGGCCGCGTTCCTAACCGGAAATCACCGGAGGGGAGAAGGCGGATCGGCCTTCTCGGAGCTTGTTGCGGCCTCGGCGGGGCTATTGGTGCTGCCCTGCCCCTGCGCGTGGACAAGCGTGCTTGAGCGCTCGTTAATAGGACTGCCCTTAACCCATTCTGGCAACCTTCCCACATGCCTGACTGCGCGGTCCATTCGGTTCCAGAACGTCGCGTGAACCAAATCCTGGCTAGCCATGTGATGATCGTATCCCTTTCAGGGCTCCGTATGCAAGCAATTCTCGCTGCAAGTACGTGCTAGGCTTCACCGGCAACCGGACCGCCGCCGTTGCACGCTCCCACCGTACCAGCTTTCCCTCCTTTTTCCGCTCGATCTGGTAACCCGTGCTCAGCGTCAACGAAAAAAGGTCAAAATATCGGCGTGGCCCTACTCCGACGAATGGAATAAACGGAACCTTGCCCGATTCCTCTCGGTCCACGGAAATGGCATCAGGGTGAAGGTCCGAGGCCCGGCTTTTGGCATAAGGCTCAATGTAGATCACTTTACTGATGCCGGCGGCAATGATGTGCCGCGTGCAGTTGTGACACGGAAAGGTGGTCGCGTACAGCACCGCACCTCGCGCGCATCGGCCAGAGCGCGCACAAGCCAGTAAGGCCTCCATTTCAGCATGGACGGAGCGACCGAACTCGGTGATGTCGAAGAAACCTGCGGCCATCAAGCTGAAGCGTACCGTCCCAGAATCGATGCCGCTCCCGATGGCCTGCACAATCCGGTCGGCCATGGTTTCTTTTTCCAATTCGTTCGAGTCTTCTTTGCGTTCAATGTCCCTGTAGCTCGGCGTCTGGTCAGTCGGCGGATCGTAAAGGCCGCCTCCGGGTTTTGGAGCCTCGTTGCACCCGACGGATATCAAGTCGCCGTACGTGTCCATTATGGCCGCCCCCACCTGACGCGACAAATCACCAGACCTCAGCGAGGCTGCGTAAGCCATGAATATCGCCTGTTCTTGGGGCGTGGGGGTCAGAGTTGGGCAACCAAAGAGCAAATCCAAAAAGCGGCTCACCTGATCGGCATAATCTGAGTCCGAAGAGCCCGACACGAAAACGTCCGCCATTTGGAAAGCATCGCGCGTCGCTTGACCGTACTGGAGTTTCTCCTTTGCGTCCGTCTCCATGAGTACAGCGGCTGCCTCACCCACGATTCCCTTCTCGGATAGATAGTGCTCTCGCTCCTCTCGTGAAGCGTTCACTCCGACAAGGAAGAAGCCACTTCCATAGATGCGACGCAAAGTGGTAACCTCCTCGGGTCGGCGCACCGTAGAGATAACGAAAGCCGTGTTATTGAGCGGAATGCTCCGTCTCGCATTGGGCTTTCGCCCAAGCGCCTTGTTCTCCTGGTACCGTAGATCCGCAATGGCTCCGGCTGCTACTAGAGCCATCATGTCATTCTTGCCTGTAATCTCACGGATCTTGTTGCCGGCAGCTATTTTGTGGTGCGCAGAAGCAATTGCGCCGTCGCCTTCAGGCTTCAGATCCGATCCCAGTTGTAGCAGCAGGTCGTCAAAATAAGCAATGATCTGGATCTTCTTTGTCTTGTAACCGAATTGCCCTAAGTAGTTGCTCAGTGCTTCGACAACTCGACCGTACGGCGTTCCAAGTGGGCACACGATGGCAAAGACCAATTCCGCGCCTGGATAATAGCCGAGGTATTCGGGGTCTGGTTGTGGCATCTTTGGCCCTTGGTATCTGTCGAGGCTGCAATTCCTTTCGAATTCGGATCGCGGCCCGCAACAGCTCTGTATAAATATGTTTTGCTTTCGACAACGATTATAGCTGACTCAACGGGTGGCCGCATCGAGGTCTGCGGTGCGTCGGTCATGCTGTAGGTTTAATCGCGCGGGATGTCCTTCAGGAATGAAGAATCACGCCGAATAGACAAGCTGGGCCTCTGCCAGAACTTCGGAACGTACCCGCTGCTTCAGACCGGTCTTCGTCACCAGATCTACCCTGCGCCCGACCAAGCCTTCCAGCTCTTCGCTCAGAAAAGCAAACTTCACCAAGCCAATCCGGGCGTCCGGTTCAAAGTCGACCAGGATGTCAACATCACTCTCGGGCCGCAGATCTCCGCGGGCGGCAGACCCGAAGACAGCGAGTTCCCTGACGCCATACCGTTTGCATATCTCCGAGATACGGTCGGCCGGCAGTTCTATACCCGAACTCAAGGTCATCTGGCGCCCCCACCCGTATTATGCCGGAATGCGCTGGCAAAGGAAAGCGCGGAACTGCCGGCTATGCCCGACTATTGGCTACTGACGCAATCCGTGCAGGTACTTCATCAGCGCCGCGCGTTCGTCGCCGTCCAGTTTGCCGTCGCCGTTCTTATTGAATGTCTGGAGCAATCGTTTCAACATCTCCAGCTCGCCCTTGGGAATACTGGGCGGCAAATCGTCGACGCCGTTGCCTTCGGCCAGAAACGATTCCAGGTACGCGGTCCGCATTTCGCGCCGGAAAACAGGCACGTCGGCAGGCGACGGCAGCGCCACGCTCAGGAACAGGACGGCCATCTCGTTTTGGGTCTCTTCACCCCAGGTCACCGGGACCGGCGGGTGCGCAGGGTTGTGCGGATTGTTTGCCGAATTGTCGTAGACGTATTCGAGCTCGATGCGAGTCCCCTGGGGAAGGTGCACCGGTTCCTTATAGCGGTATTGCCCCTGCCAGTTGAAATCCCAATCCTCGATCCGGATCAGATGCTGGATAGTCCCATCCGGCAGAACCGCGTTCACCTGCATGTCCGTGCCGAGATAGTGCGCGTGCGGCGTGATGCCGAACACATCCACATCGCGCGGCAGGGTCACGCCGGTCTTCACCACGTAGTGCGGATCTCCGGCGGGGATCGCGATGCGCCGGTTGGAAAGAACAATGCCCGCACGTCCCTTGGTGGGCGGGCCGGAGAATTTCAGCCCGAGCGAGGATTGATCCTCTTCGGGTTTGCCGGACGGGTGATAGTGGATCTGCACCACGATGTCGGTGCCTTGCCGGATGAGCTGCGAAAGGCTGGGCGAATCGGGCGGCGGAGAAGCGCCCGGCGCCCAACCACCGAGCAATCCCGATGGCGGAAACTTGGGCCCACCGAAGCAGGTGTAGCTGCCATCCGGCGAATCGGCCGCCAGCTTGCGCGCCGTCCCGGTGGTATCCGCATACACCAGCGCGTGATGCACCACGCGCCGGTTGCCGGGACGAAACTCCATGCCGCTCAAGTACACGTCCTGGGCGGTATCGAGCGGCAGGACGAAGCAGCGGTATTCGTCGGGGCCGTCGGCCGCCACCTCGAACTTGTGGCTCAGGGTGAGGACTTTATCGGGCTGGCCGGCCGCCCAGCCATTCGGAAAAACCGGCGGCGTGGGTCTGTCTCGGGCGTCGCCTTCGGGCGCCCCTGCCTTGGCCCATTCGCGAATCAGCGCGATCTGTGGTTCGGAAAGCCGCCGCTCATTGGCGAAGGAGCCGTAGCCGGGCTCGGCCTTCCAGGGCGGCATGACGCGCTTCCCGGTGACGATGGCGAGCAGGCCGGCTTTCTTGGCGGCATCCGCGTAGGTCAGCAGGGAAAATGGCGCGACTTCGCCGGGGCGGTGACAGGTCGCGCAGTTTTGATACAGAATCGGCGCGATGTCTTTGTTAAATGTGGGCGTGGCGGCGTGGGCCGCGACTGCTACCGCTAGGATTGCCCATAATCTCATGCCGTCCCTCCCTTAATGCCCATTGGTGATGGCGCAGCCCAGCGCGCGGGTTCGCGGATGCGGCACCGGCCGCCCGGCCAGGATCGCGTCCAGCGCGTCGCGCAGATCGAACTCGGTGGCCGCGATGCGCGTCTTGCCGAAGTCCTCCACGCGATTGTCGATGCGACCCAGATACAGCACCGCGCCCTCCTCAGACAGCACCACGGCTTCGGGCGTAACCATAGCGCCGGTGTGGCGGGCCAGAATCTGCCGCGGATCGAGCAGCGTGGGAAAGCGGTATGCGAACTCGCGCGCATGACGCCGGACTTCTTCGTCGGGAATCGTGGTATCGCCCTGCACCGCGTAAAAGAGCACGCCCCGCGGAGCGTACGCCTGTTCGATGCGGTTCATCTCCGGCGCGTAGCCGTTGCTCAAAGGGCAATCCGTGGTGACGAAGAAGAGCACTACCGCGTGTGCCTGGGCCCACTCATGCGGGGTGTGCTCGACGCCCTCGGTATCGCGCAAGGCGAACTGCAGCGCGGGATGCGCCAACGCCGCCATCGCCAGGACGACCGGCAACGCCGCGACTTTGCCCGCTGAGTGCATCTATATTGATGATGCAACAAAACGCCTGCGGCTGGCACGCGCACTTTGTATAGTTTTGTAAGCGAGGCGCGCTCACAAATCTGTTCGCGACTCGTAATCGCCCGGGTTGCCTCAGCACAACGCGGCTTGCGGTAAGCGGCTTGAAATCTCCGCTCGCGCCTGTTCGGCGAGAGCGAGGCCGAGTGCCGCTTCCTCGGCCTCGGGCTCGTAAGGAGCGCCTGGGTACCGAAATTGCCAGGCGTACTTCGATAGGGCCGTGACGATCGAGAGCGGATTCCAGAGCCGGATCGATCAGGGCGCACGCCGCGGCCAACTCCGCCAGCAGGTGCGTCTTCCGGAAGGCCTGTTGGTTCCAGGTCAAATAGGCCTTCAGATACTTCTCCGCGGCCTGCTGGCAGTGGAAAAGCGCAGTCCCCGGCAGCGCGGCCGCGCAAATCTCGGCCGCCCGCGTGTCGTCCTGCGCGCGTTGCACCCATCTGCGGGTTTCGTCAAGCAGCCACTCGTGCGGCGTCATACAGGAGCCTCCCTTCGCGCACCACGGTGGCAGGGAGGGACGCAGCCACGTACGACGCCCGCCCCTCGAAGTCGGACCGCCGCCACGGAATGATGTCCGCAGCATAGCCGACGCCGCGGATTGCCTGGCGCAGCCCCGCGCGGAACACGTCCTCGGTGGCATCGTCCGCAACCACCACGAGAAAATCCAGATCGCTGTCCGGCCCGGCATCCCCCCGTGCCTCGGAACCGAAAAGGTAGATGCGAACGGGGCTGTAGAACTCCACCAGACGGCGCGTGATCTCCTCAATCGCTTGCTGTTTGGAGAATTGGGCTTGCATGACTCAACCGGCCTCCGTTCCGAGGTTACCGCATTTAAGCGCTTGCGATGCCGCGCCACGAATGGCTCAGTCATCAGATGCTGTTGCAATTATGATATCGAACGGCCACCGATTGGAGGCCGCCTTCAGCCGTGCTTGGGGCCGCAATCGGGGGCATAGGGGCGCCGATGGCAAGCGGCAGGCTCGACTGTTTCAGCTCGTCGAGATCGTGCGTTTTCTTAAGGAGCACCTGGTGCCACGCCTCGGCGGCTAATCCGGCCGCGATCGGGACGACACAGGCCGCCAGGTCCGCCTGCGCCCGGGCAAGCCACTCCCGCGTCTCCGCGACCAGCGTCTCATGCGGACTCATACAGCAGCCTTCCTTCGTGCATCACTGTCGCGGGCAACGATGCCCTAACGTAGGCCGCCCGGCGTTCGAAATCAGTTTGCCGCCACGGTATCAGGTCCTTCGGCATACCCATGTGATTTGCCTTTTGAATTACCTGAGCGAAGTGCGAGTTCGGATTTAGACCGGCCCTCGCGAGCCCAGACTGTCGTAATTTGAAAGTGCCCATCTGTGCTGAAGTTACCGCCGATATCAACGTTGACCAGGGGATTGTTAAGAGCGTAAGCGTATCCGTTCCAGCGTTGGGGGTTTTCGATATGAGCTGAAGAAATCGCGATCGGGTCTGGGCTCGTGAACCTCCCCTGTGCCCCGGAGAAGTATCTGGCTCCTAAGTAATCGAGGCCACTGGACATTGCCGACCCCGCCGTCCCCGCATCGCGTTGTTTGCCGGTGAACTTAATTCGCATCTCGGTGAAGTCGTGTAGACAACGCCGCGATTGCATATGTTATCCCTGACCAGAACAGGAAGTTTAGTAGAGGGACAAACACGAAAAAGCCGAGATTGTGGACCCCAAAAACAGGACGCGATACCTCAACACCAGGGCCGACAAGGACCGAAAGCACCATCTCAATAGCACCTTGCGGCCCATTTGGCCTGGGCGTCAGAGTCATCAAGAGAATCGGCAAAACGGTCAGCATCAGGCCCACAACGGAACAGGTCCAAACGCGTCGCTTATTCATTACTAGCCTCCCGCCTCGGAGCTGCGCGTCGTCGATTCAGGCGTATCGTCGGGTACCACCACCAGGAAATCCAGATCGCTGTCCGGCCCCGCTTCGTCGCGGGCCTCGGAGCCGAAGAGGTAGATGCGGGCCGGCCGATAGAACTCTACCAGCCGCCGCGTCATTTCTTCGATCACTTCGTGTTTCGTGAGTTGAACCTGCATAGAGACGATCTCGAAATTCTACAACACGTCCGCGAACCCGCGCTTCATATGCCGGAAGAATAGTCCGCCCGCCAGGAACATCGCCAGCGCAAACACCGCCATGATCCCCAACTCATCCAGCCTGGGCCAGCGCCCCGAAAGCAGCAGTTCGCGATAGGCGCGCACCAGGTACGCCAGCGGATTGCCCGCCAGCAGAAAGCGCAGCCGCGCCGGGAACTGCTGCTCGGTGATGAAAATCGGCGTCAGCCAAAACCAGAACGTCAGGATCACCGTCAGCACCTGTGCGGTGTCCCGCAGGTACACCTGCAAACTCGCCAATATCCACCCAAAACCAACGGCGAACATCCCCAGCAGCAGCATGTACAGCGGCAGCAGCATCAGGCCGGGGCCGATATGGTTCAGCCAGATGCCCACCGCGGCCACCGCCAGGCCCAGCGCAATCAAGTGGCTCACCAGCGACGAGAGGAAGATCGAGACCGGCACCATTTCGGCCGGAAACACGGTCTTGGTGATCAGGCTGGCCTGCTCCAGCAGACTGGATGTCGAGCGCAGCACGGTTTCCGAGAACAGCAGCCACGGCAGCATGCCGGCGAAAAGAAACAGCGGGTAGTTGTCAGTCACCTCGCCCGCCGGCATCTTCTGCTTCAGGCAGACGCTGAATACGAAGGTCCAGCTAGCGAGCAGCACCAGCGGTTGGATGACGCCCCATATCCAGCCGACCGCCGAGCCCACGAAACGCTGCTGGAAATCCCGCCGCACAAGCTGGAACAGCAGGCTGCGCCGCTCCACCAGATTGCGCAGAAAAAGCGCTCCCGGAAGCCGGAATAATATGTCCAAACGAAAACATTACCAATTTTTTCAATAACTTGCAAGGCAAACATTAGCTTGACAAGGCTGTGTAGGTCCTGTTACATTCACCTTTCGCCAATCCTAATAGCCCTCCGGACCGGGCAAGGGGATCTTTGTTTGCCGGGTTCGGCTGATAAGACTATGCAGCAGAACTATTTCATATTGGTGTTAGCCCATTCCCTCCGAGGCAAACTGCGGCGCGTTCGCGTCCCGTTGAAAGTGGTCTACGCCGTAATGGCGCTGGCCCTGCTCGGCTGCATCTCGATTTTCGGCTTCATATCCAGTTACGCGCGGATGGCCTGGAAGGTTGCAAACTATAACGCCCTGCGCAGTGAAGTGGAAGCCTTGCGCACCCGCTATCAACGGCTGCAGAAAGTGACCAACCAGACCAACCAGCAGATGGCCAGTCTGGAGATGTTCGCGAACGAAGTTTCGGTCGCCTACGGCATCAAGCAGAAGCTGGAAGGCCCCGCGGGAATTGCGGCGGAAGGGCGGTTGCTGCCCACGTTCTCCGATTCCATTGCAGCCTACCGTGTGCTGCGCAGCTACCATCGCGCCGAAAACGGCTTCGCACGCCGCTTTCACACCAACGTGCAGCCCAGCATCTGGCCGGTGGAGGGCCGCCTGATGGGCGGCTTCGGCGAGCGCACCGACCCGTTCTCCGGTGAAGGTGCCATGCACACCGGCGTGGATATTTCCGCGCCCACCGGCACCCCCGTGCGTACCACCGCGGACGGTATCGTGACTTTCGCCGGTTGGAACAGCGGTTACGGCCAAATGGTGGTGGTGGATCATGGCGGCGGGATCGAAACCTATTACGCGCACCTTTCCCGCTACGCCGTTGTGGAGGGCCAGGAAGTGCGGCGTGGCGAGCAGGTCGGCGCGGTGGGCAGCACCGGGCGCGTGACGGCGCCGCATTTGCATTACGAAGTGCGCTTGGGCGGCGCTCCCGTGAATCCCCATCCGTACCTCGCGCGGGCCGGCGTGGTGCAGATGGTCAAGAAGGATTTTCCGTTCTGACGGTGGGACAGGCCTCCTGGCCTGTCGGTCTGCCATATGCTATGAAGTCCCTTTTCTTCCGCCTCGCCGCGGCTGCTATTGGCGTCATGTTGCTGACCTCGGCCTATCACCGCCTGAATTCCTCCTCCCTCATGGCCGAAGCAGCCAATCGCTTCCTGGCTTCTTTGACACCCGAGCAACGCGCCAAGGCCACCTTCCCCTTCGAACAGGACGAGCGCCAAAACTGGCACTTCGTTCCCATTGAGCGAAAAGGCCTGGCGTTGCGCGAGATGACGCCGGCCCAGAAGCATCTGGCCTCGGCGCTGCTGGGCGCTGGGCTCAGCCAGCAGGGCTACCTGAAAGCGGAAACGGTGATGAGCCTGGAAGACGTGCTGCGCATCATCGAGCACGGCACCGGTCCCGAGCGCGATCCGGAGAAGTATTTCGTCTCCATATTCGGCGCGCCTTCGGCCGATGGAACCTGGGGTTATCGCGTGGAAGGCCACCATTTGAGCCAGAACTACACGGTTGTAGGCGGCCAGGTGGCGGGCGCGCCGAGTTTCTTCGGCGCCAATCCAGCGGAGGTTCGGGAAGGCCCGCGCAAAGGACTGCGCGTGCTGGCGGCCGAGGAAGACCTGGGCCGCGCCGTCATCCAGTCGCTCGACGCGACGCAGCGTAAGGTGGCCATCGTCGACCCGCAAGCCTACAAAGATATTCTGACGTTCGACAGCCGCCAGGCCGCGCTGAAGGGTCAGCCTTCCGGATTGCAGGCTTCCAAGATGAGCGCCAAACAATTCGAATTGCTGATGGCGCTGGTCGAAGAGTATGCGCGCAACATGCCGGACCAGATTGCGGAGGCCCGCGAAGAACAGATCCAGAAGGCGGGCAAGGATATTTACTTCGCCTGGGCCGGCGGCACGGAGAAAGGCGACCCGCACTACTATCGCGTGCAGACCGCATCTTTCCTGATCGAATACGACGATACGCAGAATAATGCCAATCACATCCACTCCGTGTGGCGCGACTTCAATGGCGATTTCGGAGTGGACTTGCTGAAGCTGCACTACCAGACCAGCCACCACTAATAATTACTTGGAGGGCGGCCAATCTTGGCCGCAGCCGCCTTTCAGGCGGCCAAGCCGGCTGACAGTCGGCTGCGGGCAAAATTGCCCGCCCTCCACTACCGGTTGCGGCCGTACTTCTCATGCGCCGCCACCCAATCCGACGACGCGATCGCCGCCCCCAGCGAAATCTCCCCGGCCAGCGCCACCCCCGCCACGATTTCGGCCAGCTTGTTTACCTTCCTCTTGCCGTAGCAGCCCAAAACCTCCAGGCACTCGCGCTGCGTTGCCAGTCCCGTGCCGCCGCCGTGCGTGGCCACGATCAACGACGGAATCGTCAGTGAGCCGTACAGCCCTCCGTCCGGCGTCAGTTCACAATAGAGAATGCCTGCGCTCGACTCGGCCACGTTCGCCACGTCCTGCCCCGTGGCAATGAACATGGCCGTGATGCCATTGGCCGATTGCAGTCCGTTGTTGTTGGCGCCCGCCATGAAAGCGCCCACGTTGGCCACGCCGTAACGGTGCATGAGTTGCTCCGGCTCCACATCGAAGGACCGGCGCAATTCCTCCCGTGTGGCAGTGGCCTCCGCCGTCACCCGCTTGCCGCGCGTGCGCAACATGTTCACTTGTGATCCCTTCTTATCCGTGGCGAAATTGGATTCCAGATAGAAGTTCGCAACCCCGGCATAGTGGTCCAGAATCCAGTTGCAGGCTGCAAACGTGGCCCAACACGAACTTGTTGGCCAGCTACGGTTGGATCGACAACAGCTTGGCCACCGATGATGTCGCTTCGGCCTCCCGCCGGATTCGCTCCAGGCTGCCATCCACCCAGTGCGCAAAATCGCGGCCCGCCCGCGCGTCGGAAAACACGAACACGGGCGCGTGCTGCATGGCATCGTCCACCACCGTCACCTTCACGCCGCCGCACGCATTCAGCGCCTTCATGCCGCGATTGTAAGAAGCCACCAGCGTGCCCTCGGATGTGGCCAGCGGAATTAGAAAATCGCCTTGCGCGTGCTCGCCGTCGATTCGCAGCGGCCCGGCGAAGCCCAGGCACCTGCGCCGCGCCGGTGAAATTCTCGCAGTTGCCCTTGGCCCTGTGCGGGTCGAAAGAATACTGCGCCAGGTGCCGAAGCTTCACGCCGCTGGCTTCTTCCACAAACGCCTGCCGTTCGCGCACGATCTCGGGCGCGTAGTCGTCCCGCTCGTCGCGCGGAATGCGCGGCCGGCGGTCCTGGTCCTCGCCGATGGCGTCCTGCACTTTGAATCTCACTCGGCCAAAGGGCCGCGTCTCGAAAGCGATTTCGATGTCGTGCCTGCCCTGCGCAAGTTCCACCCCATCGGTCTGCACTGTGACCGTGGAACGGAGCGGAAACGGGAGGGGGTGCGCGCTCGAAATCCGCGTCGCCGTCAGCACGCGCGGCTCTCCTGTTTCGAGGTACAGATGTTTAATGGCGGCCGGCCGTCGAATGCGATGCTGCCCAGCCCGACCACCTCCACGTCGCTCAAGCGGTTCTTCAGCGCAAATTGCGCGCCCATCCCCCGTGTTCTTGAGGCTGCCTTGGGTGTAAAGCTTCTTCAGCAAGACTTTGGGAATCATCATCCTCTGCCCCTTGCAACCCTCTGTGGATTACTAGACAATATAATCTTAATCTACCGATTGCCCAAAAGGAGGCAGTTTCGTGGCGCTTCCCAAACTCCCCGCCCGCTTCGGCGCGCTGGATGCGGCGTTTCTCAATTTCGAGTGCAAGGAGATGCCCTTGCACATCGGCGGCGTGTGCATCTTCGAAGGCGCCATCCCTTTCGAGCGCTTCGTCGCGACCATCGAATCCAAGCTGGATTTGATCCCCCGCTACCGCGAAAAGGTGATGTTCCCCTTCCTGAACATCGGATACCCTACCTGGCAGTACGATCTGGACTTCAACATCCGGCGCCACATCGTCCACGTGAAGCTCGATCCGCCGGGCAGCGACGAACAGTTGCGCGAGCTGACCGGCCGCATCTTCACGCCCCTGCTGGACCGCAACAAGCCGCTCTGGGAAATGCACGTGGTCGATGGACTGTCGGACGGACGCTCGGCCTTGATTTGCAAGGTGCATCATTGCATCGTGGATGGGGTCGCCGGAATCGGGCTGATGAACGTAATGCTGGACCCGTCCCCGGAGGAGCGCCGGCTGCCGAAACGAAAGCCCTACCGGCCGCCCAATCCCCCCGACGGAGCCTCCCTTTTCGTGGACGCCTTCACCGACAGCCTGGCGCAGATTCCCAAACGGCTGGCGGACGTGCGCGATGCACTGGTGGGCTATGGCTCCCTGCTGCGGAACGACAATGTCGCGGCGGTGGGACTCGAACGGGTAGTCGACAGGATGCCCGAACTGCTGTCGCCGCTGGAGCACTTGCCCTTTAACCGCCCCTGCTCCGGCGAGCGTCGCGTGTTCTGGACCGAGTTCCCCTTCGCCGAAGCGCGCGCCATTCGCACGGCCTGCGGCTGCACGGTGAACGATGTGGTGCTGACCGTAGTGGCCGGCGCGGTGGCCAGATATACCAAGCTGCACGGGCAAACCGTGAAGAACCGGTTCTTCCGGCCCATGGTGCCGGTGAACGTGCGCCCGCAGGAAGAGGCCATCGGCGCTTTTGGAAATCTGATCTCGTTGATGCTGGTGGCGCTGCCGCTGGGCATCCGCGATCCAATCGCCCGCATCAAGCACATTCAAGAGCTGACCCAGGCCATGAAGGGCGCACGCACGCCGGAATTGTTGCGCTTGAGCCTTGCCTGGCTGGGCCTTCTGCCGCCGCCCGTGCAGGCTTTCCTGGCGGGCAATTTGAGCTGGCTCAATACTCCCATCCCCCTCTTCCACATGGTCTGCACGAATGTGCCGGGGCCGCAGATTCCGCTGTACACTTGCGGCAAGCGCATGGTGGCCTGCTATCCGCACGTGCCCACCGGCATGGACGTCGGCATCAGCGTGGCGATCGAAAGCTACGATCAAAAACTTTACTTCGCGCTGACCACGGACGCGCTGGCCGCGCCAGATGGAGGGCGTATGGTGGGTTTTCTGGAAGCTTCCTTCAAGGAGTTGCGCGAGGCGGCGGGCGTGCCCGAAAGCGAGCCGCACGTGACCCGCACGCGCACGCGCGCGCCGCGCAAGGCGAAACCAAAGGCGCGCAAGGCGCCGCCGAAACCGGAGCCGACGCCGGAACCGGAGCCTGTCGCGGAGCCCGATGTAACGGCGATGCTGGCCGAAGGGACCGCCGAAGAAGAAACCCTGGAAGACGCCACGCTGATCCAAGAAGAAGAACTCGAACCCGTGCTTTAGAGTGGGGCAGGCCCTCGGCCTGCGCGGGGCTCTCAGCCCCGCTCTTCGTAGCGCGTTATACTGCGGTCGAATGCGCATTCTTGTCCTGCCGCTAACCACCGCCGCCGCGATCCTGATCTCCTGCGGCGCCGAGCCGAAACCGCCCACGCCCGAACCGGCCAAGCCAGCCGCGGCCGCCAAGCCCGCGGACGAATCCCGCCGCCTCCCCTTGCTCGACCGCCTGGACACGCTGGTGGTCGACAACCAACTCCTGGGAAAGTCCTTCATGCCAGGAGGCACGCTGGCGCATTACAAGCGCGGCAAAATCGAATACAGTATGTTCGTCGCCAGATTGCCCAACCCGCAGGACGCCGCGTTCCTTCTGCTCGACTGGAACAAAGCGCTGGCGGGCGCCAAACTGGTCCCCTCGTTTGGCGGCTACTTCGGCCAGGACGCCGGACACCCGGTCTTCGTCTTCGCCAAGGGCGCCTGGATCGCGGGCGTCACCGGCCTGCCGGAAAAGGATGCGGACATGGCCGCGCGCACGCTGGCCGCGCATCTGGATTAGTGTACCGAGCCGCGACCGTAACGGAGCGGACAAGAAAGGAAAATCGTGCCCACCAAACACCTGATGGATTTAACCGGACGCGTAGCGGTAGTCATCGGCGGCACCTCCGGCCTCGGCCGTAAACTGGCCGCCGGCCTGGCCGCCGCGGGCGCCGATGTGGTGCCCACCGGCCGCCGCGAGCCGCTGATCGAAGAGGCCTGCCTGGAGATCGAGCGCGCCGGCCGCCGCACGCTGCGCCACCCCTGCGATGCGGGCTCGCGCGACTCCATCGACCGCTTTCGCGACGCCGTGCTGGCGCAGTTCGGCCGCGTCGATGTGCTGCTGAACGCCGCCGGCCAGACCCAGCGGAACCCCACCCTGGACGTCGCCGAAGCCGACTGGAATCGCATTCTGGACGTGAATGTCACGGGCATGCTGCGCACCTGTCAGTCGTTCTACCGGCCGCTGGCGGCCAACCGCTGCGGGCGCATCGTCAACATCGCCTCGCTCACTTCCTTCGTGGCCTTCTACGAAGTTACCGCGTATGCCGCGTCGAAGGGAGCGGTCCTGGCGCTCACTCGCAGCCTCGCCATCGAATGGGCGCGTGACGGCATCAACGTCAATGCCATCGCGCCCGGCGTCTTCCGCACCGACCTGAATGCCCAGCTTCTGGATGGCACCGAGCGCGGCCGCGAGCTGAAACTGCGCACGCCCATGGGCCGCTTCGGGCAGGCCGAAGAACTGATCGGCGCGGCGCTGCTGCTGGCGTCGGATGCAGCCAGCTTTATCACCGGCCAATGCATCGCAGTTGACGGCGGGTTTCTGGCATCCGGAGTGAATCAATGACCAACGCGCCCGTTGTTTTGGACAAGTATTCCCTCGGTGTCGGCGACCGCTTTGCGCATCAGGCGAAGGCGCAGTTGGCCGCCTGCATGCGCGCCGTCGAACGGGGTGTGACCGTCATCCCGATCTGGAACAAGTCCAACCGCGAGCATTTGATAGTGGGTTCGCAGCCATCCAGCACGCGCGCCGCCGCTGACGCTGCCGTACGCGAATTGGGATGGACGCGCCCGTACTACGTGGACGCCGACCACATCAATCTGGACACGGTGGATCGCTTTCTGGAATCGAGCGACTTCTTCACTATCGATGTGGCCCACGCCATCGGGCGCCCCGTACCCCAGGACGTGGCCGAGAGCTTTCTGCGCCGCCATCCCGAACTGGCGTCAGCCGACGCGTTGGCCGCGGCGTCCAAATATCTGCTGGCCGTGGGCGAAGCCGCGCAGATCTACCGGCGCATAGCCGAGAGCAAGCCGCCCGGAACTTTCGTTACCGAAGTCTCGATGGACGAGACGGATTGCCCGCAAACCCCCGCCGAGTTGCTGTTGATCCTGGCCGCCATCGCCGACGAGGGAATCCCGATCCAGACCATCGCGCCGAAATTCACGGGCCGCTTCAACAAGGGCGTCGACTACGTGGGAGATGTCGAGCAGTTCGAGCGGGAATTCGCCGCGGACCTGGCCGCCATCGCGAATGCCATTGAGCGCTACCACTTGCCCCGCAACCTGAAGCTGAGCGTGCATTCGGGCAGCGACAAGTTCTCGCTTTATGCGCCGATGCGCAGGGCATTGCGCCGTTGCGACGCCGGCGTTCATTTGAAGACGGCCGGCACCACCTGGCTCGAAGAGTTGATTGGTCTCGCCGAAGCTGGCCCGGAGGGCCTCGCCCTGGCGAAACAGATCTACGCCGGCGCGTATGAGCACCTGGAAGAGTTGTGTGCGCCTTACGCCGCGGTCATCGACATCGACTCCGCCCGGCTGCCCGCTCCCGCCGCGGTTCGCGATTGGAGTGCGGAGCAATACGCCGGCGCCGTGCGTCACGACCCGGCAAATCCGCATTTCAATCCGCACGTCCGGCAGTTGCTGCATGTCGGCTACAAAATCGCCGCCCGCATGGGAACGCGCTATACGGACATGCTCGTGGCGTGTGAGGAATCCGTCTCGCGTAATGTGACCGACAATCTCTTCACGCGCCACATTGTGCCGCTGTTTCTGGGGTGAAATCGTCTCGAAAGCAGACGATTTCAACCTATGACGGTGACCATCGAACTACCGCCGGAAATTGAGGCCGACATGTTGGCGCAAGCTGAAGCATTAGGCATGCCAGTAGGCGAATATCTGCAAAGCCTCCTCAGCGGGCACATGTCGGCAAAAGGCGGCGGAAGCAAGCTATCGACGGAAGAATGGATCGGACGGTTTGAGGCATGGGTGGCGAGTCATTCCGAAATTGCGGTCGTCCTGCCGGATGCGGCGATGGAACGGGAAGCGATCTATGGTGACCACGGACGGTGATGCATACGCTCGTCGATACCAATGTTCTGCTGCGATTGCTGCGGCCGGAACATCCTCAATACACGATAGCCACAATGGCCCTGGCATTCAGTCGGCCGGAGTGCCATAGCGAGCCTGCGTATCCGGTGGGCATCGAACCGGTTGCAACCTGAGCACGAGATCCGGCGTCGTCAGATAACGTGGATCGATGGCGAGAGGAGCCGTGTCAACTTCTCAGCGCGCACTTAGATCCAATGCTGTTCACTTTGGTGGGGCAGACCATCGCACCTTGTGGTCTGCCGTCTTCGGGAAGCGCTTGGCAGACGACATAAAACGATCGTCTGCCCCACCAATTGGCCTTAGATCACTTCCCGATACAAAATGTCGAGAAAATGCGGTTCAGGATATCGTCCGCGGTGGTCGCTCCCGTGATCGCGTCGATCGGCCGCAGCGCGCCGTAGAGATCCAGCAGCACCATCTCGTGCGGCACGTTCTCCGCCACCGCCGCGGACGCCTTCTCCAGATACGCGAGCGAGTCCCGCAGCAACCGCTCATGGCGCAGGCTGGTGATGAAGCCCGTCTCCAGTTCCCCGCCCCCGGCCGGCGCGACTGCCTGAAACACCGCTTCTCGCAACGCCTCGATCCCCTCGCCGGTGAGCGCCGAAACCGGCTGCATCGCTTCGAGCGGCTGCGCACGGCGCGGCAGATCGCATTTGTTGCCGACCAGTATCCAGCGGCCTTGCTCGCGGGCACGCGCCATCAACTCGCGATCCTCCACCGCGACTGGTACCGACAGATCCACCACCACCAGCGTCAGATCGGCATCCGCCATCGCCTGGAAACTGCGTTCGATGCCCAGCGTCTCCACCAGCCCCTGGCCCTCGCGAATGCCGGCCGTGTCGAACAGCTTCACCGGGATGCCGCGAATAGCCGCCACCTCCGACACTACGTCGCGCGTGGTACCGGGAATATCCGTGACGATGGCGCGGTCCTGCTCCAGCAGGCGGTTGAACAGGCTGCTCTTGCCCACGTTGGGACGCCCGACAATCGCCAGTGTCAATCCCTCGCGCACCAGGCCGCCAAATGCGAAGCTCGCGGCCAGCTTGGAAACACCCTCGATCACCGGTGCGAGCCGCCGCAGGATTTCGGCCGCCGGCGCCACGCTCACATCGTCCTCCGCGAAGTCGATGCCCGCTTCCAGCAGCGCGATCAGTTCCAGAAGTTGCTCCTTCAGCGGCGCGATGCGGCGCGAAACCGAACCGCCGGCCTGTTGCGCGGCAATGCGCGCCTGGTAGAGCGTCGTCGAATCGATCAGGTCGCGCACGGCCTCCGCCTGTGGCAGGTCGATGCGGCCATTCAGATACGCGCGCAAGGTGAACTCGCCCGGCTCGGCGAGCCGCGCGCCCGCATCCATCGCCAGCGCGACGGCGTGCCGCAGCACCACGGGCGCGCCATGACACGAAATCTCCACCACGTCTTCGGCTGTATACGAGCGCGGGCTCGCGAAGAAGGCGACCACGACCTGATCCACCGCTTGCCCCTCGGCGTCGAGCAACTCGCCGATCTGGCACGACCACGGCCGCCAGTCGGCCGCGCCCGCAAAGCGGACCATTCGCACTGCGATCTCGCGCGCCCTCCCGCCGGAAAGCCGCACTACGCCAAGCCCGCCGCGTCCGGGAGGCGTGGAAATCGCGACGATAGTATCGGTGAGGTTCAAAGTGGGACAGGCCTCCCGGCCTGTCTGGCTACCGCCGCGGTCCGCGACGTTCGCCGCGGCGTGGCGGACGGCCGCCTCTGTCGGGCCCGCCGCGATCGCGCCCGGAGTCCCGCCGTGCTCCGCCAAAAGGTCCGTCGCGCCGTGGCGCAAAGGCCGGTTGCGGAGGATCGGGCAGGCTGGCCATACCCGCCGGGTACACCACCACGTGCCGGAAACCGCCCGAACCGCTCGATTCGCTGCGCAGAGTGGTTTCGGTCCGCAGCGCCAAGTGGATGACGCGGCGCTCGCGGCTGTTCATGGGATTGAAGCGGAACGGTTGCCCCGTGTGCTTCACCTTCTCGGCCGCCACCGCGGCGCTCATGCGCAATTCCTCGATGCGCAGCAAGCGGTAGTCGTTGGCGTCGAACGAAATGCGCGAGTGATCCTCGGAGGGCATGCGCAGCGCCTCCATGGTCACGTGCTCCAGCGCCAGCAGCAGTTCCGCGCGATTCGCCAGCAGATACTCCACGTCCGGCCCGCTGAATTTCACCACCACGTCGGGAGTCTCGAAGTCGTCGTCCGTGGCCTGCCCGTCGGCCATCTCGTACTCCATGCGGAAGCCCGCCTGCCCCAGCACGGGGCGCACGAACTGGTCGATGCGGGGCCCGACCGAGGATACCGAATACTTGCGAGGATTCACCGTTTACTTCCTGCCATCTTTTTTCTTTTTCGGCGGCTGCACGGACTGTGCGGCCACGCTTGCCAGCGAAGTCTTATTGAAGAACCACTGCTGCGCGACGCCTACAAGGTTGCTGGTCAAATAGTATAGTACCAACCCGCTCGACAGGTTATAGAACATGAAGCCGAAGATGAGCGGCATGAACTGCATCATCTTCTGCTGGCTGGGATCGCCTCCCGTGGTGGTGGGAGTCATTTTCTGCATCACGAACTGGCTGACCACCATGATGATGGGCAGCAGGTGAATCGCCAGCGTTTCGGGCTGCGAAAGGTCGGTGACCCAGAGCCAGGTCGCGCCGCGCATCTCCACCGACACCGAGAAGACCTTATAAAACGCGATGAAGAAAGGGATCTGCAGCAGCATGGGAACGCATCCGCCCATGGGATTCACGCCGTGCTTCTTGTATAGCTCCATGACCTCCTGGTTTTGATCCGCCTTCTTCGGATCGCGGAGGCCGATACCCTTGTACTTGTCGTTGATGGCGGCGATCTGCGGCTGCAGCGCCTGCATCTTCTTCATCGACTTCATGCTGGTGATCTTCAAAGGAAACAGCACGAAGTTGAGCGCGATGGTTACCACAATGATGGACCAGCCGTAGTTGTGAATGGCGCGGTCGGCAACCCAATTCACCAGCAGGAACAGCGGTTTCGCCAGAAGGCTGAGCCAGCCGAAATCCACTACCTGCTCCAGCTTGGGATTGACCGCGCGCAGGATGTCGTAATCCTTGGGGCCGACGTACAGCGAGAAGTGGTTCGCCGGGCCGCCGCCGACCGCGGTGCCGGCGAACGGCAACTCCTTCGTATCGCGCGCGGTGGCCTCGCTATCGCTGAAGGTGGTCATGGCGACGGTGGCGCCGCGCTCGGGCAGGAACACCGCCACGAAGTACTGATCCTCAATGCCGGCGAACGAATAGTTGCCGTTCACCGTGACGGGACCGTCCTTGGCCACCTTGGCTCCGCTTTTGACCAGCTTGGCGTCGGTCATATCGAAGCGCAGAGTCTGCTGCGCGCCGGCCGGGTTCGTCACGGCCATATCGCCGAACCCGCCCCGCCACTCGATCTGATGCGGCAGCGGCTTGCCGCCCTCGGTCACCTCCGTCGAAACATCCAGCAGGTAGCTGGATTTCCGAAACTGAAAGGATTTGTGCGCCACCACTTTTCCATTGGAATAATCGAAGCCGATGGCGAGGCCGTCCGCATCGGTATGCATCTCGTAGAGCGCCTGGTTGACGTCCACGGCGGGCTTCTGCGCGGGGAAGTAGAGCGCCACCGGCGGATCGGCGTGCGATGTGGTGTTGACCAGTTGCAGCGGGTCGCCGCTGTGCTCCTTGTGTTTCTTCAGCAGCCAGCTCTTCACCACGCCGCCGCGATTGCTGAACGTGATCTTAAAAAGATCGGTTTCGATGGTGCGGGTCTCTTCCTTCTGCGCGGCGACCGCCGGAGCGGCGGTTTCTGAATCGGCGGCTTCAGAAGCGGTAGCGGCGGCCGTTTCAGCGGGCGCTGTAGCGGCGGCGGGCGGCGCCGGCGCAGGCGCGGTCGTGGTCGAGGCCGGAGCGGTCTTCTTCACCGGGGGCGTTACAGTCTTGTAGAAATACGGCGTGACGAACAGGACCACGCCCATCAGGATGAAGGCCAGCAGGAGCCGCAGCTCCATGGACAACTCTTTCTTGGGTTGTCCCGGACCACCCGTTCCGCCGCTAGTAGGTTCAGCCATTCTGTTTGTGTTTACCGGACCGGATCGACGCCGCCCGCGTGAAAGGGATGGCACTTCGCCAGCCGTTTGGTCCCCATCCAAACGCCGCGCCAAACTCCACGCCGCTCGACCGCCTGCATCATGTATTCCGAGCAGGTCGGGTAGAACCGGCAAGCCGAAGGCAGCAGCGGCGAGAGCCACCGCTTATAAAAACGCAGGGCCGCGATCACCGTCCACTGCACCGCCGAAACAGACGTTCCACTTCCCGCTCCAGATCCGGAAACGGGGCTTCCATCGCGTTGCGCCGGGGATTGAAAACGATTGACCACTCTGGACTCAATAGCTCGAGATGCAGGCGCACGGCTTCGCGCACACGCCGCCTGATCCGGTTCCGCACCACCGCCTTGCCGAGGGCGCGCGGCGTGGTGAAACCGATTCGCGGACCGCTCGGCTGCTGCTCCCGCACACAGAAAGCCGCAAAGAAGGGGGTCGAAAAACGGGACCCTGTATCGTAGACTCTGCGGAAATCCGTGGATCGCAACAGACGGACACGTTTAGGGAAGCTTTTCTGAGAGCCAGGGATGCTTACCTCTCGGAGCTGACCGTGAGTTTGTGGCGGCCCCGTGCGCGGCGCCGCGCCAGGACTGCCCGTCCGTTCTTGGTTTCCATGCGGGTCCGGAACCCGTGCGTCTTCGCGCGCCGACGATTGTTTGGTTGAAAGGTACGTTTCGGCATCTTATTTCAAACTACCTAGTATAGCGCGTTCAGCTCGCCCGCTTCAAATCCACCTTGGCGGACATTTTGTCGCCATCGTGGCCGGTTCCGGTTGCGCTCCCCCGGATGGTTTCGCCATCGAACACCAAGTCGAATACTAGCGAGCCTTTATCGTCGCCGTTGTCGCCTTCCATGACAACGTCGAAAGTGAGCTTGCCCGATTCCAGCTTGCCGTTCTTGATGGTCCACTGCTGGTCTTCGTTGGGACCGGCCGTCCCCGTAACCTTGGTTCCATCCACTTTCAGGCTCATCACCGCCGAATCGGGCTTGTTTTCCCCATCGGCGGTGGTGATGTCGAACTTGCCGCTCCATTTGCCGGTCAGGTCCGCGGCGCTCAAGGTCAATCCGGTCAACAGCAGTAAACAGATCAGCGTCTTCATAACGTCCCTGACGAGAATTCGCCGGAATTTGTTCCGATTGCTTGTGGGGCGGGCTGGCAGCCTATTCTGGGGATTCTGATTGACAGAAACCGCTCCCTGACGGTCGCGGCTCGGTAAACCTTGCGAAATCAACGTGACTGTTACCGAGCCGCGACCGTCAGGAAGCGGTTTCCCTAAAACGGTTAAGCACCCGATCCCGCCGATTCGCCGGGGACTGCCGGGACTTGCCGATTATCCCTCGGGGCGCACGAACTCGTAGCGTTCCAAGGTAGCGGCGATCTCGTAGGCGGACTCGCCGGAGGCCGACCGGTTAGTGCGCAGCACCTTGCCAATGCAGCGCAAACTAATCCTTTGGTCCGACGCTCCGCCGAGGCTGATGACGTATTCGATGGACGCCCCGATGTCGGGTCCCTTCTCCGCGGTGAACAGCACGCCGCCCGAACTGATGTTCTTGGTCAGCCCAGGTTGCATGATCCGTTCCGTCCCGTTGCGGGTGATGGAAACGGGTAATTGAAGGGTGAATCGCCGGCTTCGTCTTTGTTCCACTCTATGTAATCCTAGTTTCTTCTTGAACTAAGGTCAACTAATTATTCGAAAAAACCTCGCAATATTAGTACTGCCCGTATGAGGAACTTTAGTCCTAACGCGGGACTTTAGTTCCACTTACGAAGCTTGAACGCGGGAGATAATCCGGCGATGGCTTATCGAAAAACGCGGCTGTCCGGCTAGAAGCCGAACAGAATCAGTTGCTTGCCTGGATCGAGCGGATCGGCGCCGAGGTCGGCCACGTGCAGTGCGTGTAGAAACGATCATAAGTGGCCGGCAACGTGAAGGAGTAACTGGTGCGCCCCGGCGCCGGGTTTCCTAAACTCTCCACTTGGATTTGACGATTAGGAAGCTGTGAGTTTTCCGCTCCAAGAGCCGTCTCCGGAAGGCCATATCCAACCCGTGGCCGGTCCGCGGCCGGTGAACGGGCACAAGGCGGCGATGCAATGGGACGCGCTTCTGCGGCAACTCGCCAACTCTCTGCCGGCCATGGTTTGGATGTGCGGGACCGATGGGCAAGCCACGCTGTTCAACGAGCGCTGGCTCCAATTCACCGGATGTACGTTGCAGCAAGCGCTGGATGGCGAATGGGGCGCCGGGGTGCACCCGGATGATGTGGCGCCGCGTCTGGCGGCGCATTGGGCGGCACTCCAGTCGCGCAAGCCATTTGAAACGGAATACCGGCTGCGCCGGGCGGATGGAGAATACCGCTGGATGCTGGACCAGAGCGCACCGCAGTTCAATACGCGCGGCGACTTTCGCGGTTACGTAGGTTTGGCGATCGACATCACCGAACGCAAAAGCGCCGAAGACGAGTTGCGGCGGCTTTCCAAAGCGGTGGAGCAGAGTCCGGCTAGCGTAGTCATCACCGATCTGAACGGAAGCATGGAGTACGTCAACCCCAAATTCACGGAACTGACAGGCTATACGCCAGCCGAGGCCCTGGGCCAGAATCCCCGGATTCTGAAGTCGGGCGAGATGCCGGCCGAAGAATATCGGAAGCTGTGGCAGACAATTCAGACGGGAGAGTGGCGGGGCGAGTTCCACAACCGCAAGAAGAACGGTGAGTTGTACTGGGAGTCTGCCTCCATCTGCCCCATCCGCGACGCATCTGGCAAACCGGTGCACTACCTCGCCGTAAAAGAAGACATCACCGAACGCAAGCGCATGGAAGCCGCGTTGCGCAGGTCGGAAGAGCGATTTCGCATCGCCGCCGAGGGCACCGGGATTTGCGTTTACGACGCGGATCTGGCCACAGGCAAGACCGTGATCGACGGTTCGGAACCTTTTCCAGGCGGCCTGCGATCGATAGATGCCTGGGCGGGCTCGATCCACCCGGACGACCGTGAGCGAGTGATGGCGGCTATCAAGCGGCGCCGGGCAGACCGCCAGGGATTTCAGGAAGAGTACCGCCTGGTACACCCGGACGGCACGGTCCGGTATTATGCGGATCGCGGCGCTCCGGAGTGCGATGGCCGATGGATCGGCACACTGCGGGATATCACCAGCGCCAAGCAAGCCCAAGAAGCGCGGGCGCGGCTGGCCGCCATCGTGCTGTGTTCGAACGACGCCGTTGTGTCTTTGGATCTGCAGGGAGCCATCCAGACCTGGAATCCGGCGGCGGAGGGGCTTTACGGTTATTCGGCGGAGGAGATTTTGGGCCATTCGGCAGGGGAACTGTCCTCGCCCGGCCGGCGCGCGGACGCGCTGCGGAACATGGCATCGGTTCTGGGAGGCACGTCCCTTCCATTCTTCGAAGCAGAGCACCTGCGTAAGGGCGGCGCCGTGTTCCCGGTCGGCATCACGGCTTCGCCCATTCTGAACGCCAGGGGCAAGGTCGTTGGCGCTTCGGTCATCGCCCGGGATATCACCGAGCAGAAGCGTGGGCAAGAAGCGCTGATGGAAAGCGAGAACCGCTTCCGGGCGCTGGTGCAGAATAGCAATGACGTCATTACCCTGATCGATCCCGCCAGAATCATTCTGTACGACAGCCCGGGCGTTTCCGAGCTATTGGGTGTCTCGCCCGAGCAGCGCCTGGGATGCGACGCCGCCCAGTGGGTCCATCCCGACGATCTGCCCTACATCCGCATGCTGCACGAGGAATTGGTGCAGATACCCGGCGCCAGGATGCGCGCGCAACTGCGGTTGCGGCATGCCGATGGGAGCTGGCGCTGGTGCGATAGTTGGGCATCCAACCTCCTTGAGGAGCCCGGAGTCCGCGCGGTGGCAACCAGTTTCCGCGATATCACGGAGTTGAAAAGCGTCGAGACGTCCTTGCGCGACAGCGAACAGCGCTACCGCATGCTGATCGAAGATGCCAGCGATATCATTTTCACCATCGATCTGGAAGGGCGCTTCACCTCGGTCAACGCCATCGGAGAGCAGATCTCGGGGTACCGCCGGCGAGAGTTGCTCTGCATGAATCTGCAGCAACTCGCGGCGCCCGAATCCCTGGCCGCCGTCCGGAACGTCATGGCGGCGCGGCTGCGAGGCGAAACGCCCCTGGCGCTGGAAGCGGAGCTGATCGCACGGGACGGCCACAGGGTCGCCATGGAGATCAGTGGCCGGGTGCAACTCCGGAATGGCTTGCCGGTGGGAATATTGTGCATCGCGCGGGATATCAGCCAGCGCAAGCGGGTGGAACGGCTCGAGCACAATCGCCGCGAGGTCCTCGAGATGATTGCCCAGAACCAGCCCCTGGACGCCGTGCTGGGCCGCGTGGAAGAGATGGTCGAACATTACTACCCGGGGGCCGTCGCGCGCATTCTGCTGAAGGACGGTCGCGCTGCTGGGGACCGCGGGTCGCGCAGCCAGAGCGCGGCCGCCGCGAACTACCAGGGACATCTAACGGTTCCCATCCGCGCTGGCGACGGCCAGATGCTGGGACACATGCAGATCGCTCGCCCGGAACCCTGGCAAGCCACCGCATCCGAGCTGGTCCTGCTGGATTCCAAGGCGAAACTGGCCGCCATGGCGATGGAACACCGGGAGCTCACCAACCGGCTGTCGTATCAAGCGCAGCACGACCCGCTCACCGGCTTGCCGAATCGCGCGCTGCTGGACGATCGGCTGCGGCAGGCCATCACGCTGGCGCGCCGGCAGGCGAAGATGGTGGCCGTACTCTACGTGGACCTGGACCGCTTCAAGGTCATCAACGACACCCTGGGGCATGACGTTGGAGACCTGCTGCTGCGAGACGCGGCCAAGCGGCTGGAGGGCACCGTGCGCGAATCCGACACGCTGGCGCGGCCGGGCGGAGATGAGTTCGTGGCGGTGCTCTCCGGTATCGAGACGGTCTGCGATGCGGAAATCGTCGGGGAACGGATCATGGAGGCCCTGCGGGATCCTTTCCAGGTAAAGGGACACGAGCTGTTCGCCAGCGCGAGTGTGGGCCTCAGCCTGTTTCCCGACGATGGCGAAGACGCCGCCACTCTGCAGAAGCACGCCGATGTGGCCATGTACGAGGCCAAGAACCGGGGGAGGAACCGTTTTCAGCGCTTCGCGCGCGAACTGAACTCCGCTGCCAGCGAGCGGCTGGAAGTCGAAAACCAGCTCCACTGCGCCTCGCAACGCGGCGAGTTGCAACTGTACTATCAGCCTCAGTTTCACCTGCCATCGCAGCGGCTCGGGGGCGTGGAAGCGCTGTTGCGGTGGAATCATCCGAAATGGGGTTTGGTCCTGCCGGGCCGGTTCATCCCCGTGGCCGAAGAGTGCGGGCTCATCGTCCCCATCAGCTTATGGGTCCTGCAGGAGGCCTGCCGGCAACACCAGGCGTGGCGGCGCGCGGGATATCCGCCGGTCAAGATCGCCGTGAATATCTCGGCCACGCAGTTCATGCGCTCGAACCTGGCGGAGAAGGTCGCGCAGGTCTTAGCGGCGCACGAAATGGAACCGCGCTATCTGGAGTTGGAACTCACCGAGGGAGTGCTGATGCAGGACGCGCAGGACACCGCACGGCAGATCGCCGAATTGCGGGCCCTGGGCGTGCGCATCGCCATCGACGATTTCGGGACGGGTTATTCGTCTCTCAGTTATTTGCAGCGTCTGCCGATCGACGACTTGAAAATCGACAAGTGTTTCGTACAGGACATCGATCGGCATGCCAGCATGCAACCCCTGGTGCAGGCCATCGTGGGCCTGGCGCACGGTCTGAACCTGACGGCCACGGCCGAAGGCGTTGAAACCGCCGGCGAGTTGGCTGTCTTGCAGACGCTCGGGTGCGATCAGGTTCAGGGTTACCTGCTGGGCAGACCCGAGCCCGCGCATCATTGGGAGAATCAGTGGCAAGTGCAGTGTCCAAGAAATAACTGTGCAGCAGATTAGCTGTTTTACTATTCATCAGTTTCCGCGCGCGCCGCAATGTGGGGCAGGCCATCGTTTTTCGTGGCCTGCCGAGTTCCAGCACGGTGCGCAGACGCCAAGGTTTACGGTACCGCGGCACAGGCGTGCGGAGCGGGGATGGTCTGCTCTTTGTTCTCGGAATAGCACCATTGGACCAGCGCATCCGGGGTCTTGCCCGCGTTGGCCAGACGCAGGTCGTCCAGCGTGATTTCGTGGAAGGCGAACTGGATCGACCCATCGCTCCCCACAGTAGCCAACAGGTATCCGTAGACGTCCGTGCGGGCGGTCTCGGAGCCTGTCTGTCCGGGAGGCAGCCGGTAGCGCACGGCTCCGGCCGTGCCCACGATCCATCCGGGCAACACCTGGTCTTTCCAGTAAGCCGTATGATAGACGTCGTCCATTACAAAATGGGAGTGGCTGGCGAGTAAGTAGACTTTCTTGCCGGCCGCGCGCAGATCCGCCAGCAGGTTGTAGACTTCGCGTCCGCTGGCGATGCCGGCGGGCGAGTCGCACATGCTGTGGCTCATACCCTTGCTGCCCGGCAGCGCTTCATGCATGCCCACCACGACGGTCGAGATGGCGCTCGATTTCCGATCTTCCGCCAGGCGCGCGCGAATCCAGGCCATCTGCTCCTGGTCGAACGTATTGCCCGAGGCGTTGTCGAGCGAGATGAAATCGACGGAGCCATGCATGACCCAGCGATAGTAAGTGCGAAAGCCGCCGGTGTCGTGGTCGCGGTCGCGCTGGCCGGCCAACCTGGGGCTGTTCAGATATTTTTCGAACTGTGCGAGATAGGCTTGGCGCGTTTGCGGGAAGATCGTCTCGTGGTTGCCGATGCCAAGAAAAATCTCCAGGGACTGGAATGGCCGCAGTTGATGGTCGATAAAATCCGGCCAGGCATTCTTCAGGTAGGAGACGATGTTGAGATGGGGAGCCTGCAGGTGCAGCGCGGCGGGCGGCGCCATGTCTTCGTCGAAGTCGTAGATCGCGCGAAAGTCGCCCAGGTGCCAGTAGAACTGCGCGCCGCTCTTCAGTACGCTGGCGGCGATGGCGGGCATGACCACGTCGCCGCAGTTGCGCGAGTCGCCGGAGACGGCGAACTGCCAGGCGGGCGCGGGAGCATCCTGCGCCGCGCCGGCGGCGGAAAGAGCGAGGAATAGCGATATCAGTTTGTGCATGGCTGCCAACAGCCATCCTAACAGCCGCGCTTGCCTACGGCCATGGGTTGCGCCTACAATGGGCGGCAGCCATGGAACAACACGTCAAGATACTCGGCATCCTCCACATCGTTTTCGGAACCCTGGGAATACTGCTCGCATTGGGCATGCTATTGCTCTTTGGCGGCATCGCGGGATTAATCGGCGCCACCGACTACTCCAGCAACGCCCACATTTCGATTCCTATCCTGGGCGGCATCGGCGCTATAATCTTTTTCGTTCTGCTGGCGATTTCGCTGCCCGGTGTGATCGCCGGGATCGGACTGCTGCAATTCCGGTCGTGGGCGCGCATCCTGACCATCGTGATCTCCGTGCTGGACCTGATTCACGTGCCCTTCGGTACCGCGCTGGGCGTCTATGGACTTTGGGTGCTGCTCTCGCAAGGATCGGAGCGGCTCTTCCGTTGAGACGGAAACTCCTCACTGCGGCCTATTGGACAGTTCCATCTATCCTATGTCTGGCGCTCTACTGGCCGGGCTTGCTGGCATGGTTCCAACAGGACGACTTCGTCTGGCTGAACCTGCCGAATCAGGCGCACCAATGGGACGGCCTGCTCAGAACGCTGTTTCAGCCGACGGTACAGGGAACCTGGCGGCCCCTCAGCGAGCGCGCGTTTTTCCTGGCATTCGGTGCCATGTTCGGCAGCGACGCCCTGCCTTACCGCATCTGGGTCTTCCTCACCATGTTCGCGAACCTGGCGCTGCTGCAGTCCGTCACGGCACGCCTGACGCGGTCGCGCGCGGCCGGATTCTGCGCCGCCATTCTGTGGGTGGCCAACAGCAAGCTGGCCACCCCGATGTCGTGGACCTGTGAGTACATCCTGGTGGCTTGCGGCTTCTTCCTGTTGCTGGCCCTGCACTTTTTTCTGCGCTACACGGAAACGGGCGAGCGCCGCTACTATGTCTGGACGTGGGCGGCCTTTCTCACCGGATTCCTGGCCATGGAGACCAACATCGTGTTCCCGGCGCTGGCCGGAAGCTATGCGCTGCTTTGTGCGCGGAAGCATTTCCGCCGGACGCTGCCCTTCTTTGCGGCGTCGGCGGTCTACGGCATCCTGCACTTCTTGCTGGCTCCCAACCACGGCACCATCCCTTACACCATGCACTTCGACAGCGCCATTCCGGCCACCTTGTGGGCCTACTGGCGCCGGATATTCGAACCCATCGGTCTGCGCCGCCTGTCTCCTTTCCCGGCGGCCGTCACCGCCGCGTTAATGGCGGGTTGCACCGTTGCGCTTCTGGCGTTCACCATCCGCCAGGCGCGGCGGAAACAACGGTTGGCGCTGGTCTTGTTTGGCTGGTTCTTCATCGCGCTGGGTCCCGTGGTAGCGTTGCGCGACCACATCACGGACTACTATCTGACGCTGCCCGTCATGTGCTTGGCCATGCTGGGCGGCTACGCGCTGACCTGGGCCTGGCGCGGAGGCACGCCTTCGATAGTCTGGAGGACCTTGAGTGCGGTCTTAGCGGCCGGCTATTTGATGCAACAGGCGCCGGTGGGGTGGGGCCATGCCGAATGGTATCGCGAGCGCAGTGAGGCTCAAGAGGCGTTGGTGCTGGGAATCGCGCGCGCGCACGAATTGCATCCGGACAAAGTGATCCTGCTCGACGGCATCGACGACTATCTATTCTGGGGCGCCATTCAGCAGCGCCCTTTTCAATTTCTCCGGATTCCGGACGTGTATCTGACGCCGGGGTCGGAAGCCAACATCTCGCCGCATCCCGATATAGACGACGTATCCAAGTTCGTGATGCCGGCCGATAAAACCCTCAGAGGGTTGGACGCCGACCAGGTTGTGGTGTACCGCGCCGGTGGCGGACCGCTGCGCAACATCACACAGAAATATGAACCGCCCGTTGTTCCGGAGTCCGCTGCGGGGCCGCTGCGCATCGATATGCGCGATCCGCTGGTGACGGACCATCTCGGCCCGGGCTGGTACGATCTCGAGTCGGGATACCGCTGGATGGCGCGCTCGGCGAGCGTGCGCATGGCGGGACCGCGCGCGGCCGGCCAAAAGCTCTATGTGACCGCGATGTGCCCGGCGGTTCAGCTCACTCATGGACCGCTACGGATGACGGTGACTGTGGACGGCGTCCGGCTCGCTCCCGCGCAGTTCACCAAGGGCGGTGCGGAGTCGACCTTCGATTCGCCCTGCCGCCG